>OLYN01000824.1_pt1 | contig 16841 bp, 17 predicted proteins | sample 1674231 | NCBI WGS metagenome assembly OLYN01 (sample SAMEA103958153, study PRJEB25191) | human gut metagenome
CCAGCAGATGGACAAGGATCTGGTCGAGGCCGCGCTGGATCTCGGCTGCACGCCGATGCAGGCCTTCACCAAGGTCGTCATCCATGAGATCATGCCCGGCATCATCTCGGGCGCGCTGATGGCGTTCACAATGAGTCTGGACGATTTCGTCATTTCCTATTTCGTCACCGGCTCGAGCTTCATCACGCTCCCGGTCGAGATCTACAATTACACGAAAAAGCCCATCCAGCCGAAGATCTATGCACTCTTTACGCTCATGTTCATCGTGATCCTGGTCCTGATGGTCGTCATGAACCTGCTGCAGGCGAAGTCCGAGAAAAACCGCCAGCAGCCGAGGAGGGCCCGCGCATGAAAAAGAGAGTCTTTTCCCTTCTGCTGGCGCTCACGCTTCTGCTCTGCGCCCTTCCCCTGCCTGTCCACGCCGCAGCCAATGAGATCACGGTCTATAACTGGGGCCAGTATATCTCCGACGGCACGGACGAAAGTCTGGACGTGATCCAGGCCTTTGAGGAGGAGACCGGCATCAAGGTCAACTACCTGACCTTTGATTCCAACGAGTCGATGTACACCAAGCTCAAAACCGGCGGTACGACGTTCGACGTCATCATCCCGTCCGACTATATGATCGCCAAGCTGATCTCCGAGGATATGCTCGAGCCGCTGGACTTCGCCAACATCCCGAACTACGAATACATTGACGAGGCCTTCCGCGATCAGGCCTATGATCCGCAGAACGCCTATTCCGTCCCCTATACCTGGGGCACGGTCGGCCTGATCTATAACAAGAACTACGTCTCGGAAGAAGACGCGCAGAGCTGGTCCTGCCTGTGGAACTCCAAGTACCAGGGCAAGCTCCTGATGTTTGACAATCCGCGCGACGCGTTCGCCATTGCCGAGTCGATGCTGGGCTACAGCTTCAACACCGAGGACGAGCAGGAGTTCAAAAACTGCGCCGATCTGCTCGCCACGCAGTCCCCGGTCCTGCAGGGCTACGTCATGGACCAGATCTTTGACCGCATGGAGCGCGGCGAAGCCTGGGCGGCCCCCTATTACGCGGGCGACTATCTGACCATGGTCGAGGAAAACCCCGATCTCGGCTTCAGCCACCCGAAAGAGGGCTTCAATATCTTCATCGACGCCATGTGCATCCCGAAGGGCTGCCAGAACAAGGCGGGCGCAGAGGCCTTCATCAACTTCCTGTGCCGCCCGGACATTTCGGCTGCGAACCTCGACTACATCGGCTACTCCACACCGGAGACCGCCGCGAAGGAGTATCTGGACGAAGAAGTCATCTCCAGCCCTGTCTCCTACCCGGATGACGAGACGCTCGCGCGCAGCGAATCGTTCGCCGAGCTCGGTGTCGAAGCCACGCAGACGATGAACGATCTGTGGCTGTCGGTCAAGACCTCGACCGCCAATACTACGACCTATCTCATCCTGACGCTCGTCGCCATTGCCGCCGTCGCCGCGTTCTTCATCATCTCCGGCATCGTCAAGCGCCGCAAAAAAGCCCGCCGCTGCCGCAAATGGAAGCAGGCATAACCCAACAGCGCCGGTCCGTATCCCGGCCGGATCTCCCATAAAAAACACCGCCCGCCAGATCCTGTCTGGCGGGCGGTATTTCGTCTGTCTGGTTTCAGCCGCTGTGTTCCTCGTCGCAGCAGTCGATGGCGAGGACGACGCAGAGGGCGAGCAGGGCGTCCTGCGGGTCTGCGACCTCGAGGGCGTAGCGGCTGCCGAGCGTCAGAAATTCACGCTGGATTGACGCCACGGTCGCGCCATTTTTCATGATCGCATATTCCAGGCTCATGAAATCGCCCTCGATCTCCCAACCCAGCGCATCCAGACTGTAGCTGCGGGAAAAGAAGGCAAAATTCCGCGTCAGATCGTAATCCTGCCCTTCAATCGTCAGTACGTAGGTGCATGGGATGGAAAACGGCACGTGCTGGATCGCGGCAATCTGCCGCCCGGAGGCGTCTTCGACATTGAGCTTTTTGCCGAAGGTAAAAAACTCACGGTCCGCACTGTAGACGAGCTGATCCTGCTCGTCCCAGATATCAAAATGGTCAAACGACAGAAATTCTTCTTTCAGATAAAAGGTCATCGTGCTCTCCCCTTTCTGTGTTATTTGACGTGCCGGGCGGGAAAAGGTTCCGGCTGGAAAAGTCTCTGCATCTATGATATACTATTAGGACTTTCAGCACAAGGAGTCTTTTTTCCATGACCAACAAAGAGATCGGCGAGCTGCGGCGCCGTATGAAGCCTGACCGCACCAATCTGACCGCCGTCTACGGCTGCTATGTCGCCTCCAGCGGTGAAGTTTTGTCCACGTTCCGTGAGCCGTTCGGCCTGATGGCGGAGGAGGACAAGGAAAAATATCTGGCAATCTTCCGCCGGGCTCTGTCCGGCACGCCGGACCGGAATCTGCTCGATCTGTCCTTTAGCACAAAGCAGGTCGCCGATTCCGACGAGCACCGCCTGCTCATGCGCCTGCGTGAGACCGCGCTGGACGACGAACAGGCCCGGCAGCAGCTGTTCCAGACGATCATCGGCGCGGTCAGCTTTGAGGAAAACTACCTCATCCTGCTGACGCACGAGCGCTACGACGTCCCCTTCAAGGCCAGGGACGGCGCCAGGCTTGAAGACGGCAGCGAGGTCTTCTCCTACTTTGTTTGTGCTATCTGCCCCGTGAAGCCCGGCAAGGAGCTGCTGAGCTATATCGCGGAGGAGAAGACCTTCCATAACCGCTCCGCCGGCTGGGCGGCCGGGATGCCGGAGATGGGCTTCCTCTTCCCTGCCTTTGACGGACGGCGGACCAATCTTTACAACTGCCTGTTCTATACCCACTCCTCCGGCGCGGACAATCAGCCGCTCATCGACGCGCTGTTCCACGTCCAGCCGCCGATGCCGGCGGACGAGCAGCGCGACACCTTCGGTGGCGTGCTGCGCAATGCGCTGGATGAGGAATGCTCGCTGGCCGTCGTGCAGCAGGTCCGGCAGGAGATCAAGGACCGGATCGACGCCTGGCAGGAGACCAAAAGCGACGATCCGCTGGTCGTCAGCGGCGACGAGCTCAAGGACGTGCTGGAAAGCTGCGGCGTGTCGGAGGATAAGCGGATGCAGTTCGGCGCGCAGTTTGACGAGTCCTTCGGCGGCGGCGCGGTGCTCAATCCCCGGAATCTGATCGACGTGAAAAAGTGCGTGCTCAAGACGCCGGATGTGTCGATCACAGTCAATCCGGAGCGGCCGGATCTCGTGGAGACGCGCGCGATCGGCGGCGTCCGGTATCTGCTCATCAAGGCGGACGAGGGCGTCGAGCTCAACGGCATCGATCTGGCGGAGGACGCATAAGGACATAAAACGCGCAGGGCGATGCCCTGCGCGTTCGTTTATCGTTTATTCTGTTTTGGTCGGCTTCGGCGTCCCGGCCATGGCCGGAAGGACCGTCAGCCCGGTCACGGCCAGCCCCAGCAGCGCGCAGAGCAGCGGCTCGCCGCCGAGATCGGCCGCCGGCGCGAAGATGCCGCCCGCGCAGCCCGCCAGCAGCACGGCGAGCGCCGCAGCCGCGCCGGTCAGCATTCTGCTGCTGCGTACCGCGCGGCGGCAGACGCGAAAGACCTCCGGCGCGTCCGCCAGCGTTTCCAGTGTCAGGACCGGGCCCGACTCCTCCAACTCTGCACAGAAATCGCCTGCGCGCAGTAGCGCGGGTCTTCCCTGCTTTTTGAGCGCCTGCCATGCGGTCGCCGTCTCCCCCTGCTCCGCAGTGGACGCGCCGATCCGCGCCGCCAGCTGGCGGGTCAGCAGTGGCTCCCGCCCTGCCGGAAGAACGACGGAAAGCCCCTGCGCCGAGAGCGCCTGTACAGTTTCCTGCGCGTCCGCGCAGATCGCGCGCTGCAGGGCGATCCGCCCGAGATACAGTCCGCCCTCCATGCCGAAACAGAGCTCCGATTTTCTGCTGAGCGCCAGCTCATCAGCCCGCGGCACCGGGATCCCGGCCCGCCGCAGCTGCTCCGCCGTCCCGGTAAGATAATGCTTGCCGTCGATCACAGCTCCGGCTGCATCCGTCTGCGCTGCCGGGCGCAGCGCAAGTCCCCGGTCCTCGGCCAATGCCCGGATACAGGTGGCCTGTCCGTCGCCGCTTCCCTGCAAAATCGACGCGGCAAGGGCCAGGAACTGCCCTTCCTCCATCCCGGCCGGACGGATATCGCTCACTGACGGCGCACCGGTCAGAAGTCCCTCCGGTTCAAGCAGGACGATATCCGTGTCCCCGAGCGCCGGGACGGCCTGTGCATCCAGGACCGGGACCCTGCCGGTCCGCACGGCCCGCCGCACGGCACACGCAGCGATCAGAGAAAACGGGCACAGCGCGCCGACGGCCAGAATGCCAAGCACACGACAGACAATCTCATCTGCCGCTGCGCCGAGGATCCCCCAGACGACCGCCGCGAGCAAAAAGCCCCAAAACCAGAGCCGCGCACCGGCTGACGACAGACGCGTGCCGGGAAGTTCTCCGTCTACACGCGCCTGCAGCTGCTCCAGCCACGCATCCGCGCAGAGCAGCAGTGCGGCCGCCGCGGCACTGCTGCCGCCTTTGCCGAGCACAGCCAGCGCGAGCGCTCCTATGGCTGCCAGCAGGCAGAACAGACGGCCGTCCGGCTTCCCTGCCAGCGCCGCGCGCAGTCCGGCAAGCAGACGCCCTGCCTGCACGGCGGCGGTGAGCAGCGCCAGCAGCGGCAGAATGAGCCACTGGAGCAGCATCGGCGGGATCCCCGCAGGCAGCGGCAGGCCGCAGGTCAGGCAGAGGGCCAGCGACGCCAGGGCGGTGCTGATCCAGCAGATGACAGTTGCTTTTTTCTTCACACGATCACCTCATTTTTTCCCATTCTACCATTTCGGCAGACAAAAAGCAACCGGCTGTATCTGCGCGGTGCACATTGACAGGGCTGTTCCCTGCCAGTATAATAAATTTAACACCAAAGGAGGTTATACGCTATGAAACGAAGCGAACAGGATATCCGGTTCCAGTGGGACCTGACGAAGATCTACCCGGACACTGCGGCGTGGGAAGCCGCCATGCAGGAGGCTGAGGCCGCGCTTGCACCGCTGGCCGCAATTCCCGGCACACTCGGCACGTCCAAGGAAGCGTTCAAGCACGGGCTCGATACCGTCTACGCCTCCATGCTCAAGGTCGAGCTGCCCTATATCTATGCGTTTTTGAAAAAGACCGAAGACGGCTCCGTTGCGGAAAATCAGGAAATGGCCGCCCGCAGCGAGAGTCTGCTTGTCAAGTTCAGCGCCGCGACAGCGTTCCTGAACCCCGAGATCCTTGCCATCCCGGCAGAAAAACTGGATGCATGGATGCAGGACGAGGCGCTGGCGACCTACCGGCACACGGTGAACGATATCGTCCGCATGCGCGCACATACGCTCGACGCTGCGCGGGAGCAGATGCTGGCGCTGCTGGGCGACGCAGCCGGAACGCCGAAGGCCGCGTTTGAGATGCTGACCGACGTCGATCTGCAGCTGCCGATGGTCAAAAACGACGCGGGCGAGGAGGTCCGCCTCACCCCCGGTACGTTCCCGGTTTACCGTGAGAGCCGCAGCCGCGCCGTGCGCGAGGGCGCGTTCCGCGCCATGTTCGGCACCTACCGGCAGTTTGGCGACGCCATCGCCGCGCTCTACGGCGGCTCCGTCAAATTCGACACCTATTTCTCCAATCAGCGCGGCTACGCCTCCGCGTGCGAAGCGGCGCTGGACGGCGGCAATGTGCCCGTGTCCGTCTATGACAGCCTGATCGACGCCGTGCACGAGAGCCTGCCCTCCATGCGCAAGTATCTCGAACTGCGCCGCCGCGCGCTGAAGCTCGACAAGATCGACGTATTTGATCTGTACGTCCCCATCGTGGAGGACGTCGACTATCCCATCGCGTTTGAGGACGCGAAGGACCTGGTCAAGAAGGCGACGCTGCCGCTGGGCGAGGAGTACCAGAAGCTGCTGGACCGCGCGTTCGCCGAGCGCTGGGTCGACGTGTATGAGAACGACGGCAAGCAGTCCGGTGCGTTCTCCTGCGGCGTGTTCGGCGTGCATCCGTATGTGCTCATGAACTATGCCGGGACGCTGGGCGACGCGTTCACGCTGGCACACGAGCTGGGCCACTCCATGCATTCCTGGTTCTCGGATACGACGCAGGATTATGTCAATCACGATTACCGCATCATGGTCGCCGAGGTCGCTTCGACGGTCAACGAAGTTCTGCTGACCAAGTACCTGCTGAAGACCGAGACGGATGAAAAGCGCCGCGCATATATTCTCAATCACTTCCTTGAGAGCTTCCGCACGACGCTCTACCGGCAGACGCTGTTCGCAGAGTTCGAGCGCAAAGCGCACGATCTCTATGCCGCGGGTCAGCCGCTGACGGCCTCTGCGCTCAACAAGGTCTATCACGATCTCGAAGCCACGTATTATGACGGCATCGGCATCGACGCGGATATCGACCCGGAATGGTCGTATATCCCTCACTTCTACCGCGCGTTCTATGTCTATCAGTACGCAACCGGCTTCTCCTCCGCCGTGGCCATCGCCGAGCACATCCTGACGACCGGCGACGCAAGCGGTTATCTGAAGTTCCTCACGACCGGCGGCAGCGATTATCCGCTCGAGGAGCTCAAGATCGCGGGCATCGACCTCACCAAGCCCGATACTGTCCGCAGCGCGCTGCGCGTCTTCGACGAGACCGTTGACGAGCTCTCTGCGCTCCTGCTGTGATCTTCGCCTGAAACGAACATCCCCGGCTGCGCCTGCAGCCGGGGATGCTTTTATGTGCCCGCGACCAGTACGGTCGTTTTCTGGCGGATGACGGCAAGCTCCGCTTCCGGCGCGGTCTGGTCGGTGATCAGGCAGTCGATCTGCTGCCAGTCGGCAAACTGGATGACCGCTTCCTCCCGGAATTTGCTGCCGTTGCAGAGCACGATGCTTTTTTTCGCGCACTGGACCATAGCCGTCTTGATCTCCGCCTCGCTGTAGATCGAGGTGCAGGGGCCGGTATGGCCCAGCACGCCGTTCGTGCCGATCAGCGCAATATCCGCGCGCAGCGTCCGCAGCGCAGTGAGCGTCCACATGCCGACGCAGGCCAGGCTCGTCGCGCGGACCTGCCCGCCGAGGGCGTAGACCGTATTGTCGCTGTCTGCGAGCAGCGGCGTGATCTGGGCCGAGTTCGTCACGATCGTCAGCCCGTGCCGCAGGGCGAGCAGGCGCGCCGGGCCAAGGTCCCCGTCGCCGTCCATCTGGACCACACCTACAGCTTTGAGCTTCTGATGCAGGCGCTGCGCGCCGGCTTCGGCTCCGTCATGTATGACGGCTCCCGTGAGAAGACCAGCGAGGAGAACATCCGCAAATCCGCCGAGATCGTCCGTATCGCGCACGGCATGGGCGTCGGCGTGGAATGCGAGCTCGGCAGCGTCGGCGGTCTGACCGACAGCAACGGCAAGGTCGACCAGATGGGCTACACGGAGCCGGTGGAAGCCAAGTCCTTTGTCGACCAGACCGACACGGACTTCCTCGCCGTCTCCATCGGCACGTGCCACGGCGTCTACAAGGCGACGCCGAAGCTCGATATCCCGCGTCTGCGCGAGATCCGCAAGACCGTCTCTGTTCCCCTCGTGCTGCACGGCGGCTCCGGTCTGTCGGATGACGATTTCCGCAACACCTTCGCGGGCGGCATCAGCAAGATCAACGTCTTCACCGACGTGATCCTCGCCGCCAAGCGCGCCATCGCCGAGCATCCGGACGCCGGCTATACCGACTTGAACCTGCTGGCGGAGGACGCCATGGTCGAGGCGACCGTGCGCAAGCTGGAGCTGTTCGGTGGCTGCGGAAAGGGGTAAGGCATGAAGCGGTTTGACGTTCTGACCATCGGTCTGCAGGTGATCGACCTGATGATCCCGGGCATGGACGGACACATTCTGGACCGGGAGATGACGCTGCTCGACCACGCGTAGCTGACGCTCGGCGGCGACGCGCTCAATCAGGCGATCGTCCTCTCGCAGCCCGGCGCACGGACAGCCCTGATGGGCGCGGCCGGTGTCGACCGGCTGGGCGACGTGCTGCTGCAGCAGCTCTCGCGCTATCCCCTCTCGGTCTTTGACCGGCGCATCGACGTACCGACCGCAATTTGTGTCGTTTTGATCGACGAGGCACACGAGCGGCATTTTCTCTTCCAGCCCGGCCAGAATCTGGCGCTGCGCTATGAGGATCTGGACGAAGCCGTGATCCGCGATTCCGCCTTCGTCTCGGCCGACGGGATCGAGGCACACATTCCCGCGTTCCCCTGCCGCTGCGTCGATACGACCGGCGCGGGCGATACGTTCGTCGGCTCGTTCCTGTATGCAAAGTCACAGGGCTGGGATACGCTGGCGAGCGCCAAATTCGCCTGCGCGGCCGGGTCTGTCGCTGTCGAGCATGTCGGCACCAACACTGCCATCCGCAGCAAGGATCAGGTCCTGGCCCGGATGAACGGACAATAAAACTGCAAACCACCTGCCTGAAGGCTCAGGCAGGTGGTTTTTTGCTGTATTACAGAATGGACATGAACCACTCCACAGTCTTGGGATCGTAATGCGAGAAGAACAGGCTCTCACCGCCGTCGAGCGCCTCGATGGCCGCCATATCCTCCGGCGTGAGGGTAAAATCGAACAGGTCGAAGTTCTGCTGCATCCGGTCCTTGTGCGTGGACTTCGGGATCACGACGACATCACTCTGCAGCAGGAAGCGCAGGGCGGTCTGCGCGGCGGTTTTGCCGTACTTCTCGCCGATCTGGGTCAGCACAGGGTTCGTGAACATATCCTTGCGGCCCTCGGCAAACGGGCCCCAGGATTCGATCTGACAGCCATACTTTTTGAGGTATTCCTTCGCCGTTTTCTGCTGCTGGAACACATGCGTCTCGATCTGGTTGACGGCAGGCTTGATCTCTGCGAAATGCTGGATGTCGAGATACCGGTCCGGGCCGAAGTTGGAAACGCCGATCGCGCGGAGCCTGCCGGCCTTGTACAGTTCTTCCATCGCGCGGTAGGTGCCGTAGTAATCGCCGAACGGCTGATGGATGAGCAGCAGGTCGAGATAATCAGTGCGCAGCTTGCGCATGGATTCCTCGATGGATGCCCTGGCTTTTTCATAGCCCGCACTCGTGATCCAGACCTTGGTGGTCAGGAAAAACTCCTCGCGCGGCAGACCACTTTCCGCCAGCGCGTCACCGACACCCTCCTCGTTGTAATAGGCCTGCGCCGTGTCGATGCTGCGATAGCCCACGTCGATGGCGTCCAGCACGCAGCGTTTGGTATCCTCCGCGGGCGTCTGGTAGACGCCGTAGCCCAGCTTCGGCATCCGGATGCCATTGTTCAAAGTTACATATTCCATACTTGTACCTCCTGGATCATGAAATGCAGGTTTTCTTCTGCTTCCTACTTTACAACGTCGGAGCCAGGAAGTACACTATCGATATCGCAATCTGCGTTTCAAAATATGAAATGTAACAGGAGGCTGTCATGGTCGATCTGTATGAACTCAAGCAGCTCACGGCGTTCGCCGATCTCGGCACGCTCCACCGCGTGGCGGAGGAATTTCACCTCTCCACACCGTCCATTACGCGCTCGATGCAGCATCTGGAGCAGTATTTCGGCGTGCCGCTCTTCACCCGGGGCAAGAACCGGATCGAGCTGAACGAGACCGGCAAGCTGGCCGTGGCAGCGGCGCGCAAGCTGCTGCAGGAAGCGGAGCTGGCCGTCGCGCAGGTCCGCGCGTTTGACCAGCGGCAGCGGACCATCGTCATCCGCGCCTGCGCGCCCGCGCCCCTGTGGGAGCTGCTGCGGAAGCTGAACGCAGCGCAGCCGGAAAAGATGCTGGCCTCCGCCGTCTGCCAGAACGAAGATGTCCTTGCCGCGTGGGAAGACGGTTCGTGCGACGTCGCCGTCCTGCCCTTCCCATTCGCAGGAGCAAAGCCCTTTTTGCAGGAGCAGCTGTTTGTCTGCGTCCCGCCGGAGCACGCGCTGGCAAAGCAGGCGTCTTTAACCTTTGCGGAGATCAACGGCTTCAATTTTCTCCTGCGCTCCGAGCTCGGCTTCTGGGACACGCTCTGCCGGGAGAAAATGTCCGCCTCCAAGTTCCTTGTACAGACCGACACTGCCGTATTCGACGAGCTGGTAAACGCCTCGTCTCTCCCCTGCTTCACCACGGATTACGGCCAGCGCCACCTCCAGACCGCGTATCCCGGCCGGGTCAATATTCCGCTGACGGACACGGAGGCCAGCGTGACCTTTTTCCTCGCTTCCCGGCGCAAAATGCCCGGGCTTTGACGGGGTTTCCGGTTTTTCCGTCAGCCCGCTTTCCTTATACCGGGCTGACAGGCTTCAGGAATCCGGACTTTGCGCGCTGCTCGGTATCGTCCGATTCATCGTACGCGTCATAGGGCGCGCTGGGATCGTGCACGCGCTTGCCGAACGGTGAGCATAGCTGGTCCTTGTGGGCAAAGGCGAAAGCAAAATCGTCTGTCCAGCCGGTATGGCCGGTGATGAAATACGGGTGAAGGCCGCGCGCCTGCAGCTTTGCCTCCAGCTCTGCCAGCGAGCGGACCGCCAGCTTGTTGTCCTCCGCCAGGGCGGAAATAAAGCTGTAGCCGCCGTCCGCGCCGAACCAGATGGTATCGCCGGTGAACAAATACTTGTCGTCGACCAGATACACCATATGCCCCCAGGTGTGACCCGGGACCAGGAAGCATTCGACCCGGATGCCGTCAATATCCAGCACGTCACCGTCTTTGAGCAGCACCTTTTCGTTGCGGATGGTCACCTGCGGCAGCTTGTAGAGGTGATAGATCACCTTACGGCGCACCTCGCCGGTCAGGTAGCGGTTTTCCGTCTCGCCGACATACAGGACCGCATCGCGGAACAGGCCCGGGCTGTCGGCCTCCACCGCGCCGACATGGTCGGTATCCTGATGGGTGATGAAGATCTGCCGGATGCTTTTCGGATCGATACCGAGCCAGCCCATCTTCTCTTCGAGGCGGTCATAGTTGTATCCGGCGTCAAACATGAGGGTGGTATCGCCCTTGCGGTAGAAGAAGATATTCGCCACCCACTCGCGCACGCAGGCCACATGCTCGTCGATCCAGCCCGTCTGCAGCGGCTTGAAGATCTCCTTGCCCCGGTATATTTTGCTCATTTCTTTTTTCTGAAATTCCGTCGCTTTTCTGGACATTTGCAGGTCCTCCTGTTCTTTTAGTTAGTCATCTCTAACCGTTTGTGCTTGGAAAAGCTGCCTGCCGGCAGCCGCTTTGATCTGTTTTCAGTTTACCACGCCGCTTGCTGCTTTGCAAGCGTCTGACGCGCCAAACAGCAAGCAAAATCAAAACGGCAGAGCGGCGGCAAGATCGCCGCCGCTTTGCCGTTGCATAACCAGAAGCTGCAGCCCCCGGCGTAACATTCTATTCTCTGGAGCCGAGCTTGCTGAAGGCCAGAATGATGCAGTCCACGCCGAGCAGGACCAGATAGAAGCTCACAAGATACCGGGCGGACAGCCACGAGACCAGCGGATCGACCAGCATCAGACCGCCGAGGATCAGGCCAAGCACATTCATGATCAGCGTGAAATAATAGGTAAAGTCCCCGGCCCAGAGGCGGACCGTATGCAGGCCGGACAGGCGGCCGATGCAGTGCGCCAGAAACCACAGTGGGAACAGCAGGCTCATCACCCATTTCCCGGCGTTCGGATAGACGAGCAGCATCACGCCCGTCATCACGCTCAGTGCGCCAGAGATCAGGGAAACGATCGGGCCAAAGCCTGTGAAGCGCTCCACACGGACGTAGAGCAGGATATCCGCGATGCCCATCGTCACAGCGACGATGCCGTACATGACGATAAATCCCGTCAGCGCACGATCCGGCTGCGCAAAGGTGTAGCTGCCAAGCCCCAGCAGCAGGACTCCCTCAATGCATTCCATCCATCCGAATCCAGAACGTCGTCTCATTGTGCTTTGCCCTCCTGTCCCAGAATGCGCATAAATTCCTCACCGGTGATCGTTTCTTTTTCATAGAGGTACTTCGCCAGCTCGTCCAGCTTTTCGCGGTTTTCCAGCAGGATATTCTTCGCTTTCTGATGCTGCGCCTTGACCAGCTCCACGACCTTCGCATCGATGCGGTTCTGCGTGTCGGCGGAGCAGGCCAGCGACGTATCGCCGCCGAGGTACTGGTTCGTGACCGTCTCCATGGCGACCATATCAAATTCCTCGCTCATACCGTAGCGGGTGATCATGGCCCTGGCCAACTTGGTGGCCTGTTCGATGTCATTGGACGCGCCGGTCGTGATCTCGCCGAAGACGACTTCTTCCGCGGCTCTGCCGCCGGTGAAGGTCGCGATTTTGTTCTCGATCTCCTCCTTGGTCATGAGGTTCTTATCTGCGGTATCGACCTGCATGGTATAGCCCAGCGCGCCGGAGGTACGCGGAATGATGGTGATCTTCTGCACAGGTGCCGAGTGTGTCTGCAAAGCTGCGACAAGGGCATGGCCGATCTCATGGTACGAAACGACCTGCTTTTCATGGTCGGACAGCACGGCGTTTTTCTTCTGATAGCCCGCAATGACGACTTCGATACTTTCTTCCAGGTCAGCTTCCGTCACGACGGTGCGGTGATTGCGCACGGCGCGCAGCGCGGCCTCATTGATCATGTTGGCAAGCTCCGCGCCGGACGCGCCGGAGGCCATGCGCGCGATGGTGTGGAAGTCCACATCGTCGGCGGTCTTGATCTTTTTCGCGTGGACCTTCAAAATGGCTTCGCGGCCCGCAAGGTCAGGCAGCTCGACGGGCACGCGGCGGTCAAAGCGGCCGGGTCGCGTCAGTGCCGGGTCGAGCGATTCGGGCCGGTTCGTCGCGGCGAGGATGATGACACCGTTGTTGCCCTCAAAGCCATCCATTTCGGTGAGTAACTGGTTGAGCGTCTGCTCGCGCTCATCGTTGGAGGAAAGCTGATTGTCACGCTTTTTGCCGATAGCGTCGATCTCGTCGATGAAGACGATGCAGGGTGCTTTTTCCTTGGCCTGCTTGAAGAGGTCGCGCACCTTGCTTGCGCCCATGCCGACGAACATCTCGACAAACTCCGAGCCAGACATGGAGAAGAACGGCACGTTTGCCTCACCTGCAACAGCCTTTGCAAGCATCGTCTTGCCGGTTCCCGGAGGGCCAACGAGCAGCACGCCCTTCGGCATCGATGCGCCGACATCGGTGTATTTCTGCGGGTTGTGGAGATAGTCCACGATCTCGGCGAGGGATTCCTTTGCCTCGTCCTCACCGGCCACATCCTCAAAATGGATGCCCTGTGTGGACTGGACGTAGACCTTTGCGCCGGATTTTCCGGTGCCGCCGAACATCAGGGAGTTCTTGCCGCCGGCGCTTTCTACCAGCTTCTTTCCCATGTACTGGCCGATGGCAATGAAGATCACCAGTGGCAGAACGGCCGTCAACACGAAGCTCAGCACGGGCGACATCGTCTTCTGGATCTCCTTTGTGAACGTCGCGCCGGAATCATACAGGCGCTGCGTCAGCGTCGGATCGTCCATCGCGCCGGTCGTGTAGACCTGCTGCTTGTCCTTGTCGGTAAAGAGGATCTCGTCGTCCTCGACCTCGACTTCTCCGATGTTCTTTTCCTCGATCATGCGCATGAACGTCCCGTAGTCCACCTCAGTCACCTGATTTTTCATCAGCAGCGGGGACACGATCAGATTAAACAGCAGCACGATCAGCAGGATGATGCTGTAGTAGTAGATCAGCGGTTTTTTCGGGGATTTTACTTCCTTCATTTTGAAGCCTCCTTATCTTTCGTTTTCAGTCGGTTTCTGCGCTGCTTCCTCGCAGCTCATCTGCAGGTCGATCGCCGACAGCGCGGCGAGCAGCGCATGCCGCATGGCCTGAGCGGCAAAATCGATGGCATATTCGCCGTACAGGCTCGCCGCTTCCGCCTGATCTGCGATGCGGTCGTTCCCTTCCTCATGCAGATATCCCGGCAGCTCATTGTGCAGGATATGCCGGACCTTCTGGTCGTAGTCAAGCTGCGCAGCCGCCAGCGCGGAAACCGCGGGAGAACGGCAGTCCGCAATGCTTTGCTTCAGCAGCGATTCGGTCCCCCGGCATTCCGCTTCAAGCTGCCGGATCGTCCGCCGGATCTCGTCATGGCTTTTACTCTGATACATGCGAAGACGGCTGAGCATCTGGCTGTATTGCTGTTCCATCTCATAAAGCTTTCCTGCAAAGATTCCGTCGTTTGTACGCAAACTCCTTAGTGCCTCCTTCCGGATCAGATCGCCTTATTTATAGCAGGGATCCCGGCGCAGTGCCATTCACAAATCAGCGTTTGTGTATAGACAGATCCCCCGATGTGTAAAGCCCTTTTACACATCGGGGGATCTGTCTATCTATCCGTCTATGCGCGGACCGGATCCGCTTCTCCGATCCGCCCCTGCAGGAGACGGTACATCTGACGGGCCATTGTTTCCCGGTCGACCGCCTTTTTCTTGTTGCAGCATTCCAGCAGCAGCCCGACAATGCCATACGTGCAGAAATTCAATGCAATGTCCAGATCCTCATACGGGATCCGCGGCAGTTTTCCCTTCGCGGAGATCAGCTCCTGCAAATAGCTCCGGACGCAGCGTGCCATCAGCCGCTCCACCTGTTCCCGCTTCTGGGAGCGGAACAGCTTCTGCATAAACGGCGCGGCATTTTCCGAAGCCGTGATAAAATCGTTCAGGACGATCTCCGGATCGTCCTCCTGCAGGCTCCGGTCCAGCAGCTGTTCAAAGGCCTGCTCCATCGACCACTCGATGACCTCCAGCAGGTCCTGGAAATGATAATAAAACGCCTGCCTGGAGATCCCGCATGCCTCCACGATGTCTTTTACCGTGATCTTGTCGATATTCTTTTCGTCCGACAGCTTTACAAACGTTTCGGCGATCAAGTTTTTCACATTTACCGGCATCGGCGAACCCCCCTTGCGCGATAGAATGATTTTATCACACCGGGACGCCCCCTGTCCAGCAGGGATTCCGTCCGACCGGGCAAAGTGCAGTTCGAATACAAAACGGATACAAAAAACCGGTTTATTCCGATGGAATAAACCGGTTTTTGGAGCTGCTGGGCAGATTCGAACTGCCGACCTCGTCATTACCAATGACGCGCTCTACCGACTGAGCTACAGCAGCAGGTTGTCTTTCTCAAGAGCGCTCCGTTATTATAGCATAAAGTCGGGATTTGTCAAGTGTTGTTTTCAATTTTTTCGCCGGGCGATCTTCCGGGGCAAATGCCGCCTGCCCTGCGGGGTGCGGGAAATCGGTGCAAATGTTCACAATTCCTTTTCTCCTCGTTCATAGTTCGGACATGATTGTCCTGTATATTCAGAATCAAGGATTCACCCAATCCTCTCTTTCTTCTCTTTTTCTTTTCTTTCTTCAAACAAAAGCCCGCGGCTCACGCCGCGGGCTTTTGTTTGCTCATTATTCTTATTTCGTGTAGTCGAACTCAAAATCGTAGATGCTGACCGTATCACCGTCTTCGATCCCCTGCTCTTCCAGGCGGTCAAAGAGGCCGCTCTTGCGCAGCTGGCGGTCAAAGTACATGCGGGACTCATAATCGTCGAAGTTGATATCGTTCAGGAGCTTCTGGAGCCACTGTCCGGACACGACCCACAGATCGTCATAGCGCTCGATCCTGAGGTCATTCGCGTCGCCAGCCTCCGCCAGCGGCTTGACATACTCCGGCTCATAGATTGTCACGGGCGGCAGCGCCGCGAGCTTGCCCGCGATCGTCTTCATGAGCTCGCGCGTGCCCTGTGTGGTGGCAGCGGAGATCACGTAGAATTCGTAGCCCTGCGCCTCGACATGCGCCTTCAGCCGCTCGAGATTGTCGCTGTCCGGCGGCAGAAGATCCGCCTTGTTGGCCGCGACGATCATGGGACGCGCGGCAAGATCCGGGGAATACTGACGGAGCTCCTCGTTGATCTTCTCAAAATCATCGACGGGGTCGCGGTCTTCACTGCCGGAGACGTCGACGATGTGCACGAGCAGGCGGCAGCGGTCGATATGCCGCAGGAAGTCGTGACCGAGGCCGACGCCGTCGGCCGCGCCCTCAATGATGCCGGGGATATCGGCCATGACGAAGGATACGCCGTCGGCGACGTAGATGACGCCGAGGTTCGGGTAGAGCGTGGTAAAATGATAGTTTGCGATCTTCGGGTGCGCGTTGGACGTGACGGACAGAAGCGTCGATTTGCCGACGTTCGGGAAGCCGACAAGGCCAACGTCGGCCAGCAGCTTGAGCTCGAGGATCACGTCGTGTTCCTCGCCGGGAAGGCCGGCCTTGGCAAAGCGCGGCACCTGACGGGTGGGCGTGGCGAAGTGCTGGTTGCCCCAGCCGCCGCGGCCGCCCTTGCAGAGGACGAAATCGTCGGAATCGGACATATCCTTGATGATCTCATTCGTCTCCAGATCGCGCACGACGGTACCTCTGGGGACCTTGATGATGAGGTTTTCGCCGTTTTTGCCGCGGCAGCGCTTGCCCTGCCCGTTTTCGCCGTTCGGCGCGGTATATTTGCGCTTGTAACGGAAGTCCATCAGCGTGGACAGGTTGTCGTCCACACGCAGGACGATGGAGCCGCCGTTGCCGCCGTCGCCGCCGTCCGGACCGCCCGCAGCCACGTATTTTTCCCGGTGAAAGGCCACTGCGCCGTTGCCGCCCGCGCCGGCCTTGACCGAGATGCGTACTTTATCAATAAACATGAGGTTCCTCCTCTGTCAGTAAGGTTTTCGTA
>OLYN01000844.1_pt1 | contig 16583 bp, 9 predicted proteins | sample 1674231 | NCBI WGS metagenome assembly OLYN01 (sample SAMEA103958153, study PRJEB25191) | human gut metagenome
AACAGCACCACAGCCTGCTCCGGCCACCGTGCCTTTATCTCCGACAGCCAGAAAAGTCCCTCGTTCCCGGTGTTGATGTCCGTCTTGAAGTTCATGTCCAGCAGAATCACGTCCGGTCTCAGACTCTCCACCGTCCGCATCAGCGACACCGGCGAAGGCAGCGTCTCCACCCGTTCGAAGCACCCTCCCAACAGTATCTTCAGCGCTTCCCGGATCCCCTGATTGTCATCAACAACCAATATTTTCCCCTTTTTCAACATAATAACCCGCAATTTACTCTCATTTCACCGAATATCCAAAAATCTCGTAACGTATTGCCCTGATCTTAGGTCACGAGTTTTTAATAGCGCAAAAAAACCTCCGTCCAAGTCACATGGGCGGAGGCTTATCGTATCAAATGGTATTATATATGTTTAACTAAACAGTTACACATTTAATCAAAGAGCATACCAAACTCAATCGAAGCCCGTCAAATGACGATTTTTAAGGATTGCTTTCTAAAGCCGCTTGGCGTAAAAGTCGCATAAAAGGATGGGATGCAAGGCGCAGGTTGAAGATGAAAGCGCAGCAACCTGATGGTTGTGAGCATTTCATCAAAACCTGCAACGCAGCAGACCGCCTTTTAGGCGGCTTTTACTCTGACTTCAACTGTTCAACAGGATTGCTCGTCGCCGCCCTCCAACTGCGCAGCGTCACGATGAGAACCGTGATGACGAGCACAGCCAGCAGAGCCGCCGCGAACATCCACCAATAGATAGTAGTGTGGTAGGCGAAGCCCTCGAAATAGAGCCGGACAATCAGCCAGCTCGCCGGTGCGGCCACTGCAAACGACATAAGCACGATGACTATGAACTTGAGGTTGAGCATCTTGAGAATGTCTGCCACGCTTGCCCCGTGAACTCTGCGCACCGCAATTTCGCGGCTCCTGTGCTGGGTTTCGAAGAGCACGAGTCCGAAGACTCCCATGAGTGAGATGATGATTGCAATCAGCGTGAAAAGGCCTATCATCTGCGCGAGCTGGTTCTCCCTGCTGTACTGCGCTCCGAGTTCCTTGTCGAAGAAATCCACCCCATAGGTCTCCGGGTCGGTGTCCGGACGCATTTCGGCGACAGTTTTGTTCACGAAGCGCATCACTTCGCCAGGATTGGCTCCCGGGGCAGTCCTGATGTAGATGTGTCTAAGACCGCTTCTCCAACTGTGCTCCTTTCCGAACACATAGAAGGCAAATGGCGCGCGTCCATACTGCAACGGCTTGAAATTGAAATCCTTGCAGAATCCGACGACTTCCGTGTTGTCCTGATGTCCGGGGCCAGGGGTCACAAGGTCGATGTTGAACTCCTTGCGTGCCTGCTCGTTGAAAATCATAGAGCTGCTCTCCGAAATCTCATCCGACTCCGAAAAGTCACGTCCCTCCACGATGTCTATTCCCATGAACCTGAGGAAATTATACGCGACCGGATAGCACTGGAAATTGATGCCCTCACCTTTGTAGTCGCGTCCCCAACCCATTCTTGAGGTGCTGACAATGCGCCCGTCTGCCCAAGTGATGTCCACGATCTGAGGGTTGCTCCGGAGCCTGTCTTCGAAGGCACGGTTCTGCTCGCCGTACCAGCAGAGACCGTAGGGGATGTTACCCGTGAGAAGGTTCGACTTGTTGAAGCCCATGTCGTAGTTCATCATATAGCTGTGCTGCAGGCGGATGAATCCCGCGCAGACAATTAGCGCAATTGAAATTGCGAACTGGAAGCCTATCAGGATGTTACGTAGTCTCCTCCCCGCCACCGACCCGCCGAATGAGCCCTTGAGCACGAGCGCCGGCTGGAACGATGTGATGTAGAGCGCCGGATATACGCTGCCTCCGACCGCTGCTGCCAGTGCCACTGTAATCGTGAGAACGAACATCGCGATGTTTTTTCCGACGCCGACGGGGGAGCTGAGAATGTCGGATAGCGGGCTTGCCGCAAATGCATAGACCAAAAGTGTCGCGAGGACGAGGGATATGAGTACGAGTCCGACGGACTCTCCTATGAAATTGAGAACCAGCGAACTGCGTGAAACTCCGAAAATCTTGTAGGTATTGACCGACCTCAGACGGGCCGGAACGAGAGCGAAGAAAAAGTTTATGAAATTGATGAGCGCAATCAGGATTATGAGTATGGCCACCGCGAGCATCGTGATGTCCGTCGTCCTATTGCCGAAGCCTCCTGGCTTGCCGTCGAGAACTTTCGTGTAGTATATGTCCTGGAGAGATACTAATTTGACGTTGAATCCGTTGAGGATCTCATCCATTTCGGCGATGTCCTCCGCTGACGAAGACTCGTCAATCCCGTAGAGCTTGCGGATATAGTCCTTCACCACAACGTCGGAACTTTTCTCGAACGCCTCTTTCTGCGACGCGTCGTGGAGTTTCACTGCATATGTATAAGACCACTCAGACCTGCTGTCGATACTGCTGTCTCCTATGTCGGTGATGGCATTCACGTGCCCGAGGTCTGAGTTTTCCTGAAAGTCACGGAACAGCGCGACAATTTCCATCGCGTCAGCCTCTCCTTCGGGGTCTCTCCATGAAATGCGGTCACCGATTTCGAGCCCGTTTTTCCTTGCAAACGATTCGCTGACGGCAAGAGTCCGTGGCATTGAAAGTTCCTCAAGTGAACCTTCCGCGGCCTCAAAACTCATCGCCTTGATGCCACCGGCGGAGTATTCCATAGCGTTCAGGTGCAGTTTCCTCGCGGCTCCGTCCTTCCGCGTCCAGCATATTGCCTGCTCTCCGTCGTACATCTGGAACACTCCTCCGCATTCCACTTCAGCAGCCCCGTTTACCAGTGTCTCGCCGAGCGGACGGCATATCCATGTGCTGTATTTTCCGGGCGAATATTGCGACGGCAGAGAAATCACGAATGTGCGCTCCGCGTCCTTGAGCCGCTGATTATATCCGAAGTCCCGGCTCACCTGCGTCATAATCACGTAAAAAGCCCCGAACGCCACCGCCATTCCGATGACATTCAGCAGGCTCGACGCCTTGTACCGCCGCAGGGTATTTATAAAATTGTGAAATATATATCGCATCGTAAAGATTTTTTCTGTCATTATTCGAGATGACAGCCGTTATAGCCGCTTGGCGTAAAAGTCGTAGCTTTTACAACTCGTTCTTTACATCAGAAACAATATGCCCGTCAAAGAGGTCGATCGTTCGCTGAGCCATCGCCGCGTCCTTCTGTGAGTGGGTCACCATCACAATGGTAGTTCCCTCGCGGTTAAGCTCGCTGAGGAGATCCATCACCTCCTTGCCGTTCTTCGAGTCGAGGTTACCGGTAGGCTCGTCGGCCAGAATCAGTTTCGGCGAGGCTACCACCGCACGGGCAATCGCCACTCTCTGCTGCTGTCCTCCTGAGAGCTGCTGCGGGAAATGCTTTGCCCTGTGGCTGATGTTCATCCGTGCCATCACGGCCTCCACTTTCTCCTTTCTTTCCGCGGCCGAGAAGTTCATGTAGCGCAGCGGCAGCTCGATGTTTTCATAGACGTTCAGCTCATCAATCAGGTTGAAGCTCTGAAACACAAATCCTATGTTTCCTTTGCGGAACTTCGTCCTCTCCTTCTCCTTTAGTTGCGCAACCTCCTGACCGAGCAGCTGATAGCTTCCTGAAGTGGGGTTGTCAAGGAGTCCCAGGATGTTGAGCAGCGTCGATTTTCCGCATCCGGAAGGCCCCATAATCGCCACGAACTCTCCGTCCTCAATTTCAAATGAAACATTGTCGAGAGCCACCGTCTCAATTTCCTCGGTCCTGAAGACCTTGCAAATGTCTGTAATCTTAATCATAATCATATAATTTTGTTTTTTTATTATTCTGTTTTGATGCTCTCGGCCGGATTGCGGTTCGCAACAATCTGCACATAAACATCCGAAACGATGGTGACAATGCCGAGCACACTGATGAAAGTCACTGCAAACACCCACCACGGAAGCCCCGCCTGAATGCTGAACTGTTGTTCCCACCGTGCCGCCACAATCCCGGCAAGGACGCATCCGACGGCTACTGACGGCCCCGCAATCCACATTACATCCCTGATGAACATCTCCCGAATCTGCGAGAACTGAGCCCCGTTCACCCTCCGTACCGCAATTTCCTTTGCGCGGCGGCGCACCTCATCAATCGTATATCCCACAAGACCCAAAAGGGCGATAATCAGCGATACAAGCCCTCCGACGAGCACCGCGTTTCTCGTATTCCTCGTGTCCGACAGATTCTCAAGGGCGGCCGTGCCGCATGGAACGATTTTGCTCGCCTGTCCCGGCAGAATTTCATTTACCACTGCCTGCGTATCCTCCAGAGTCTCGGGGGAAATCTTGTGATACTTCACGAAAATGAACTTGAAAAAATTGGTGTATTGCTGTGGGTCACAGTAGAATACGACCATCGGTCTGGTTGAGTAGAAACTATCCTCAAGACTGAACGACCCTTGGTTTATGGGTTTGAACACTCCGCAAATCCTCTTCAGCCCATCCTCGTGACCCGTAATCTCGACATCTCTTCCGAGCACCTCATCCCAGCCGGCGGTATTCTTCATCTTCTCCACGAACCTCTCGTCCACAAGGATTTCTCTGCCCGCGGCAAGCGTCTCATCAAAATTGCGCCCTTCAAGAATCTCCACCCCGAGGACATTGAGCCAGTGCTCATCAACATAATAGGCATCCCTGACGTTGAACAGTTGCCTGTCCTCTCCCGGTACCGAAATATTGTTGCCGGAATAGCCGTCAAAAGGATTCTGGTAGGCGAAAGCCGCGTCATCAACATCGGAAAGCGCACGCACCTCCGCTATAAGCGTGTTCTTCTGTTCGTGGGTCGCCTCCGGAAGGCTTATCATTGCGACGTTCCGGTAGTTAAATCCGAGGTCTGCATTGGCCATCTTGTCATATTGCAGCGAAATCACGCAAATCACGACCGCGAGGAACGCGACAGCCGCGAACTCCACGGCCAACAGACCGAGTTTCCATCTGCGCCTGCCCTCGCTGTAGTTCCTAAATGCAGCGGCTACCGGAATCCTGTTGAAAAAATGTGCAGGCATAATGCTGTTTATAAGGATGAGCACGACAACGACCGCAACTGCCAGAATCAACGGCCGACCGGAAAAGAGCGAGGAAATGTCTGCTCCGAGAATCTCCTCCACAGTGCCTCGGAATGCAAAGATGAGGATGGCGGCGAGTCCGCAGGCAAGCAGTGTGTGGACGAGCGCCTCCGCGAACATCATTCCGAACATCTCACCGCGTCCGCTTCCGAGGCACTTGCGCAGAGCCATCTCGCGGCTGCGGGTCACCGTCGTTGAAAGCACGATAAGCAGATAGTTAAGCACCGAGGTGAGCAACAGCGCAAATGCCACAAATGCAAGCAGAAGCGTCATGTTTCTCTGATTTTCGTCCTCATTGTGGAGACCTGTCAGCGGTTTGATGATATAGTCCTGTTCAAAGCCCGCAGCCTTCATCTGCTCCACCGGAAGATAGGTGCTTATGAATCCGCCGAAATTGCCGTTGAGCCCGTCGGAGTCGGAGGCCTTCCGAAGCTTCAGGAATGTGCTGTAACGGTCATTGCCGATGACCCCGTCCGTGCCGTCATAGATGAACATTCCTGTGGTCGAAAGAGATATGAACACCTGCGGACGGAAACTCGAGTTCAGCGGATAATCCTCAAAGACACCGCTGATTGTCAGTTCATAACCGTTTCCCCATCCAGCGACGGAGAACTGCTCCCCGATGACCTTTTCAGCTACCGCCTTTTTGTCTGCTGCCTTCATAGCCCCGCCCTGCATAGTCGAGGCAATTTTCTTGGCCACGGCAAAAGATACGACGGCATTTCCCTTCACGCCAAGTGTTTCCGTAATATTTCCTGCAAGGCACTTTCTGTCAAGTACATGGAAGAACGACGAATCTGCCGCTCCAGTGGGTCCAGCATCGATTCTCGCCTTTGTCCCGTGCATGATGAGGTTGGCGTTCCACTCAAACCAAGTGAATCTCGTCGCCTCCTCGACCTGTGGGAAATATTCCTTCATCCTCGGCGCTATTCCGCCGCTCGTGTGAGTATAGACCTTATACTCTCCGTTCATATCCGCCGCCTCGCTGACGTAGAAGATTCGCTCCGCCCCGTCATAGAAATCATCATAAGTCTGTTCAAAGCACACCTTCGACGTCAGCACCAGCCCCACAGCCAGTCCGATTCCGAGCGTGAGAACCTTCAGCCCGTTCCTCCTTCCCTTTGCCGGCAGTGTCCTCACCGCCGCGGCTATGTCGTTTCCAAAACTCATATTCCCGTAAATTTGTCGGTACAAAGGTGAAACGATAAATGTGCCAAAAATGCTAATGAATTGATGCTTCGTAAGTTAAAAGCCGAATCAGCCACTCTCCATGTAAAGAAACTTTACACCCTTGTAAAGAATCTTGACAGAGAGCCTGTGGGCGGATATATGCGTATTCGGGGAGTTTTGCTGCCGATTCCGCCAAATCCGGAAATGTTTCGGCCCGATGGTGATTTGCAGTGTGTAACTTGCCGAAAATTCGGGCGGGAAATGTCAGACAATTTCTCTCCTGAATATTTCCAAGTCACATGATTAAATCACTGAAATGTATGAAACGGAACTTTTTTCTTGCCACAGTGCTGCTGCCGTCAGCGTTCTTCTGGAGCGGAGAAGGGCTGGACGCACAGGACAACTCGCAGATTGAGCGCAATTCCAAGGGCGTGACGTCGGAGGCTGAGCCTTATGCCCTGATTATGAACACGCAGGCTCGGGACGGCTACAGTCTTGACGGCGTGTGGAACTGCCTTGTCGATCCTTACGAGACGGGCTACTACAGCTACCGCATGACCCCGAACAACGATGCTGCGACTTTCTTCGCCGACAAGTCCTTCCATGCCGACCGGACGGATCTTGTCGAATATGACTTCGACACGGCTCCGACTCTCCGCGTCCCGGGCGACTGGAACACGCAGAACGACAAACTGTACTATTACGAGGGAACAATATGGTACCGCAGGAAGTTCAACCACCGCAGGATTCCGGGACAGCGCGTCTTTCTCTATTTCGAGGGCGCGAACTATGAGACCATAGTCGGACTGAACGGAAGAAAGGCCGGCAGGCACGTAGGCGGCTTCACGCCGTTCGACTTCGAGGTCACGGACAGGATTGCGGACGGGGAAAACTCCGTGGTTGTGAAAGTTGATAACCGCCGCAAGCCAGAGGGCGTGCCCACGATAAATGCCGACTGGTGGAACTATGGAGGACTGACGAGGAGCGTAAAGGTGCTCTGCGTGCCGGAGACATTCATCCGGGACTATGAACTCCAGCTCACGAAGGAGCAGGAACGGGATACCAGAGCCTATCGCAGGGGTCTGCGGCGGGCAAGGTTCAGTGTCCGTCTCGACGGCAGCCATCCCGAGCAGAGCGTGACTCTCGCCATTGCCGAACTGAATTTCAGGCAGACAGTGCGCACCGGCCCCGACGGGACGGCGTGTGCCGAGTTCAGCATATCTCCGGAACTCTGGAGCCCGGAATCCCCTAAGCTCTACGACGTCGAAATATCCTCAGAGACCGACACCGTCCGCGACCGCATAGGCTTCCGCACCGTCCGCACTGAAGGCACGAAGCTTCTCCTGAACGACCGGCCGATTTTCTGCAAGGGCATTTCAATTCACGAGGAGGCGGCCTACGGACTCGGCGGAAGGGCATGGTGCCGGGAACAGGACCGCGTGCTTCTTGACTGGGCAAAGGAACTCGGCTGCAACTTCGTACGCCTTGCGCACTATCCTCACAATGAGGCGATGATTCGCCTTGCCGAGGAAATGGGGTTGCTTGTCTGGTCCGAGATTCCTGTCTATTGGACGATTAATTGGGACAATGCGGAGACATACGCGAACGCGGAAAATCAGCTTGAGGAGATGATTGCGCGTGACCGTAACCGCGCGAACATAATAATATGGTCCGTCGCAAACGAGACCCCGCGCAGTCCGGAGCGCCTTTCGTTCCTCCGCAGGCTCATCGACAGGACCCGTGAACTCGACGACACGAGACTCATAAGTTCCGCGATGGAGAAGGCTGACATCGGTGGAGGGATGATGACGCTGAATGACGAACTTGCCGAATATACCGACCTTCTGAGCTTCAATGAATATGTCGGCTGGTATGACGGGGACTCGAAGAAATGTGACCGCGTGAACTGGACTTTTTCCTATGACAAGCCAGTGTTCATCTCCGAGTTCGGTGCCGGCGCTCTATATAACAGGCACGGGAGACCAGATGAAAGGTTCACTGAGGAATATATGACCGATTTCTATGAGCGCAGCCTCCGTATGCTCGACCGCATTCCGGGACTTTGTGGCTGCACGCCGTGGGTTCTGAAGGACTTCCGCTCTCCGAAGAGAATGCTCACGGGAATTCAGGACGACTACAACAGAAAGGGCCTCGTTTCCGACCGGGGACAGAAGAAAAATGCCTTTGAAGTGGTGCAGAAGTGGTATTCTGAAAAATGACGGCATTTTGTAGAATGGAGCTGTTTCGGAAATGATTCGACTTTTTCGACAATTCAAAGGCATATCTTTGCAACAGAAATTTCGGGATTTCCGGACGTTGCCTGCAAAGCGGGCGGTTGTTTAACCCATAATTAGAAATATGAAAATAACACTTATGAATTTTTTGACAGCGATGCCGCTCATTGCGGCTCTCATCACCGGATGCGACAGGAACGCCGCACCGGAACAGACAGCTACCTCAGTCAGCCTCGAAGTCGTTTCAGTGGGTGAGCGTGCCCTGACGTTCGACGTGACTGTCGAGAGCTCGGAGACCCTGAACTTTGCCTATCTCCAGTGCACCTCAGTCTCTACGGGGGAGGGCAGGACGGAGATGCTTCCAGAGAATATCGTAGGGACGAACCGCGTTCAGGTTTCCGGTCTTCCTTACGGCGAGGAATTCGAGGCCGTTGCCATTGTGAGCGTAGCAGGAAAGGATGAACCGGTCAGGAGCAACTCCCTGAAGGTCAAGACAGGAAAGCCTGTCGAGGTCGAGGTCATCAGCAGGGCCGGTTCCGACATCGTAGCGAAGCTCAGCGTGAATATGCCCGCGAAGCCTGCGGTCAAGGGCATCACATGGAAGAAGAAGTCCGACGCGCAGACCGACCCGACAATAATCATTCTCGAAGAGGGAAAGAACAGCTGCACCATAAGCGGGATTGACCAGTACTCTACATATCTTCTCAAGGGATTCGCGGACTTCGGCGCAGGTTACGTCTGGAGCGACGAACTCACTGTGGTGGCTCCTGCACCTGACATCAAGGGAGACTATCAGCTCGTGTTCTCTGCCGAGTTTAACGAGGACAACGAGGACCTCACGAAGGTATGGACATTTGAGGAAGGCTCAAAAATCCGTAACAACGAGGATCAGTTCTATTCAAAGAGCAAGGAGAACGCCTTCACGAAGGACGGCTGTCTTCACATTGTGGCTCGCCGTAACCACCTCGGAAGCGACGGCAAGACACACGGCTACACTTCCGCTTCAATGACCACGGAAAAGTCTTTCCGCTACTGCTACGGGCGCGTTGAGGTTCGTGCGAAGATTCCTACAGGCGGAGGAATGTGGCCGGCAATCTGGCAGGTGGGCAATATGTATCCGTGGCCGCAGAACGGAGAGCTCGACATCATGGAATACTACCGCGAGAAGATTCTTGCCAATGTCGCCTTCGGAGGCACGGCGAACTACTCCCCGACATGGCGCTCGTCAAGCCATCCGATGTCCAAGTTCGAGAGCAAGAGCCCCAACTGGAGGCAGGAGTTCCACACATGGGTGCTCGAATGGGACTATGACTGGATTCGGATTTATCTCGATGACGATCTCCTGAACGAGGTTGCCGTGAAGGACACCTTCAACAAGGGCGTGGGCGGAAACTACGAAAACCCGTACCGCTACAACAAGGAGGGCTTCGGGCATCATCTGTGGCTCAACCTCGCAATCGGCGGAAACAACGGCGGAACCATCGACAACTCCCTCTTCCCTGCGGAATATCTGATTGACTATGTCCGTGTATATCAGAAGGAAAGACTGCCGAAATAGAAAGTTCGGGAATATTCGTAAAGACAAAGAAAGATATTGATAAACCTTTAATAACACATTTCATCATGAAAACAAGCAAACTTATCATGGCCGCAGGTCTTTCATTGGCCGCGGTGCTTTCACTCTCTTCCTGCCAGAAGGAGGATAACAACGGTTCAACCGGCACCCCGTCCGGGGAGACCAAGTCTCTGACCCTCTCGTCATCTTCAGTCGAGGTAAAGGCCGGAGAGACCGAAACCGTGGAAATCACTTCAGGAAACGGGAACTATGCTGTTGTGCCGGCTGACAAGGACATAGCGACTGCAACAGTCTCCGGTACTACGATCACTATAGCGGGCGTCAAGGCTGGTTCTACAATCATCACCGTCAGCGACGGAGCAAAGCAGGCGAGGCCGCTTCAGGTGAAGGTCACAAAGTCTGGCGCCAATGCAATTCCGACTGATGTCACATATTCTATCGAAGTGTTCTCTTCTGAGACTGGTGCCTCATACGCACCGAGCTGGGTTGATTGGCAGCCGAAGCTCACGACAAAGGTAACGGGCACCTTTATTGCCTCTGTCCTTGACGTGAACAACAATACACTCAATGCCGCCACCTATGCGAAACAGGATGCCGTCAAGGAGTTCATTGCGGATGCAACCATCACGGAAGATGTGATTTTCCTCGGAGGCTACATCGCCGATGGTGACGGGGCTGACTGCGGATACTCATCTCCTGCCGTTCAGATTACAAACAACGACGACCCTGCACACCCAGGCTGCAAGGTAGTGAATGTCATCGCGTCATGCATTTCCGGCTACCTCGGATGGGAAGACGGCAAATATATCTCCCGTCCGGGCACTGCATGGTATGACCCGTCAGACGGCAGCATCACTCTCAAGGACTGCTATGGAGAACTTTATTGGGGTGGTGGAAAAGACCTTACATGGAAGTTCAACTATAACCGTAAATATACTCCTGAAAAATAGTCTGGGCGGAGAAAAAGCGGTTTGCATCACGTCTTTTTCTCTATCCCCTCTCTTTAGGGTGTTTATAAAAATTGAAAATTATGAAATACAATAAATTATTCGCGCTGCTTATGGCGGGCGCAGCCCTCGCTGCATCCTCATGCCAGAAGGAGCAGGAGCCAGAGGACCAGGGAAAGAAGCCTCAGACGGGTGAGTTCACCTACGGCTTCAGGCCTTCGACGGCGGATTTTTCAAGGACTTTTGCTGCAGGTGAAAAGATTGGACTTTATGTCCCCGCCGCCGAACTTGTCACGGCTTCTGAGGTCGGCGCTGACGGAAAGGTTGAAATAAAGCTCGACAGGGAGCTTGCGGCGATTGACAATGTCTGCGGCTTCATCCCAGTTGACGCGAAGGTAAGTGACGGCATCGCCGCATTTGAGATACCGGCATCCCAGAAGAGCGGAGCCACTTTCGATGTGTCGGCCGTGCCTTTCGTGGCGGTTCCGGCGGCTTCAAACTCGGGTGAGATGAAGTTCCTTGCCCTTGCCTCGGCGCTCAGGTTCAAGGTAACGTCTGAGAGTCCGGAGACGGAGAAAGTGCAGTCCGTGAAATTTGAGACGGTTTCAGCCATTGCCGGTAACTTCCGTGTGAGCCTCCCTATCGTCGATCCAGAAATTCCGGTGACTTACGCCGTGAGCGGTCATGAGGGAAAGACGGTGACGGCAGAGGTTGAGGGCGATGCCGTTGCCGGGACAACGGCCGCCGAGGTCTATATGGCTGTCGCTCCCGGAAGCTACAACGGTAAGGCGACCGTTGTGACCGACAAGGGCAGCTACGAGTTTGAACTCACCGGCGTGAAGGCCGAGCGTGCAGCGGTCACCGACGTTGAACTTGCAGTCAAGCTTCCGGCAAAGTCGCTCCCTCTCGACACCGAGGTCCTCTACAATGTCTGCGACATGGAAGGCAAGGTTCTGAAGGAGCGCACGTTCGTCGTTTCAAAGGATGACTTCGACAACGGGAAGAATCATGCTGCGGCGTTCACTGATGCTTCCATCAAGGACTATTTCGCGACGGTCGATGACCCGAATGTATTCCTTCTCTACGGATATGTCGAGAAAGGAAAGGATGAGTACGGCTACACCTCCATCGCCGCCCGTGTCCTTGACGAGGATGACGCCGCTCACTCAGGATGTAAAGTCGTGGAAATTCTTTCCTCCTGCATCTCGGCCGAGCCTCTCGCCTGGGACGGCTACACCCAGACGGCCGGGACCGGTTGGTATAACCCGACCGACGGAACCGTCACAATCGAGAACTGCAAGGGACATCTCGGCTGGGGCTATGACTTCAACTGGAACCGCGTGTATGCTCCGGCAAACGACATCGCGCTGTCTTCAACATCCGTTTCCGTTCCGGTAGGCGCAGAGAGAACTGTTGAGGTCATCTATGCGAACGGAGAGTTCAGCGCCGTTTCCGCAGCCCCTGCGACTGCATCGGTTTCCGTGGCCGAGAATGTCATCACCATTTCCGGTGTGGCCGCCGGGACGACCGTCGTGACCGTTACCGACGCAAAGGGCAAGACCGCTGAAATCTCGGTGACCGTCAAGGCTCCTTCAGAAGGAATCCCGACCGATGTCCTCTATGACATAACCCTCTTTGAGGATGACACCCATTTCTCTTCAAGCTACAAGCCGACATTTGCGGAAAGGGAAGTGAAAGACGTGTATATCTGCTCGCGCGAGGACTATCTTGCCAAGACCTCCAACACGGACGTGTTCTATTCCGCGAAGGATCCGTGGATTGTTGAAAATTATTTCAAGAAATACACGGATGACGACATCATCATGATGGGCGGCTACATCGGCAGCGACAAGAAGGCCAATTACGCCTACCTAGCCATTGCGATTCAGCCAACCTCGGAAACTGTCGCCGAAGGAGAGTTCGCCGGCTGCAAGGTCGTGAGGGTTCTCCATTCCGTTCCTTCAGCATCAGAGGCTTCTGGTCTCAGCTGGTTCAAGAGCAACGGCTACGAGTCTCATGAGGGAACGGCATACTTCAACCCTAAGGACGGCAGCATCACAATCGCTCCGGTTCAGGGCAAGCATGACAAGAAGGATTTTGTAATTCACCGCAAATACACTCCTGCCGAATAGCAAGTGCTTGGTATAAAGAAAATGTCCCGGACCCATTACTGACATGAACCCCGAAAGTTAGACAAAAAACTTTCGGGGTTTAGTTATGTCGAAACGTTACAAGAAGCACAACATTGAAGATCGTATCAAGTACATCAAGATGATTGAAGAAGGATATAGCATAGACTATATCTGTAACCGCTATGGTTTTGACCACCACCTTCTATCTGTCCTATGGCTCAGATATCAAAAAGAAGGGCCATTAGGTCTAATGAAGAAGCATAATATCCGTGCAGATGGTGCCTACAGGGAAAAGGTCCTACGTGACATAGCAGAAAATTGTTTACCTTTGTCTGAGGCGGCTGCCAAATACGACGTGAGCGTAAGCCAGATAAAGGCATGGAGGCGGAAGACTCGCGAAAAGGGATACAGAGCGCTTTATGAAGAGAAGCCAAGAGGTCGTCCGCCAAAGGATACGACTATGGGAAGATCCAGAAAAAAGAAACCTGAAGAGATGACGGAACTGGAGCGGCTCAGATATGAAAATGAGCGCCTCCGAGCCGAGAATGCTCTGTTAAAAAAAGTGAGGGCCTTAGTCGAAGAAAGGGAAGCCCGTCTACGCGAGATTGGGCGGAAGCCATCGAAGAACTAAGGCCAGGACACAATCTTGATATCCTTTTGGATCTCAGGAAGATGGCTCGTTCAACATTCTATTATCACACAAAGCGACTCGGACAACCTGATGGTTATGATGCCATCAGAGAACGTATTCGTAAGATATATCATAAACATCACGGTCGGTACGGCTACCGCCGTATTACAGAACAGCTACATACCGATGGTATCGACATCAACCACAAGACCGTTCAAAAACTCATGGGACAGATGGGCCTCAAAGCTAAGCGGAGGAAACAGCACTATCGTTCTTATAAAGGAGAGTTGGGAAAGATTGCTCCGAACGTAATCAATAGGGACTTCCATGCAGATGCTCCTGACCAGAAATGGACAACCGATGTAACCCAGGTTAAAATCAGAGATAGAAAGGTGTACCTCTCTCCTGTTCTCGATATGTTCAATGGAGAAATCATCTCCTATGTAATCTCCGATAGCCCTGACCTAAAGATGGTTATGACAATGCTTGAAAAGGCCTTTAGGAAAAGAGACATACATAGCAACCTAATCTTTCATTCAGACCAGGGCTGGCACTATCAGCATAAAAAGTATCAGAAGGCATTGGAAGACAGGAATATAACTCAAAGTATGTCTCGTAAGGGGAACTGCCTGGATAATGCTATAATGGAGAACTTCTTTGGACTAATGAAAAATGAATTGCTATATTTGAAGGAGTGGGACTCTATCGACCAGTTTAAAACGGCTCTCAGGGAATACATCCGGTACTACAATAACGATAGAATCAAACTGAGGCTAAAAGGAAAGAGCCCGGTGCAATACCGAGCTCTGTTCCAATCTAAAGCCTCGTAGCTAATGTTAAACCGTCCAACTTTTGGGGGTCACATCATTACATTGAGTGTCCGGGACATTTTTATTGCTGCCGTTTCTTCCTTTTATTGCTGCTGTTTCTTCCAGTCTCCAGGATTGACCCTGAACTTTTTCTTGAACAGGGTCGAGAAGTACTTAGGGTCGTTGAATCCCACTGCGTAGGCGAGTTCGGACACCCTGATTTTCCCGGCGGATTCCGCGTTGTCCTGAAGAATCTTCACCGCCGCGTTGAGCCTTATGTCGTTCACGAACGCCGAAGGGGTCATCCCCGTGAGGCTCTTCATCTTTTCCGCGAGCGTCGAGCGGGACATATTCATGGCCTTTATGAAGTCGGCGAGGCTGAAATCGAAGTCCCCGATGTGTTCGTTCACATAATCCACGGCCTTCTGGAGGAACTTTTCGTCCATCGTCGTGTAGTTCAGCTCTCCGGGGTTGAACACCATCTGGCGGCGGTAGTCGGAACCCGTGCGCTCCACCCGGCGCAGCTGACCGGCAATCATCGCGTCGAGAACCTTCATGTCGAACGGCTTAGTGATGTAGGCGTCAGCCCCGACCTCATATCCCGTAATCTTGTCGGCGGAGGTCTGTTTCGCCGTGAGCAGTATCACCGGGATGTGGCAGTATTCGAGCGTGTTCTTTATGTGGGCGCAGAAGTCATATCCGTTCATCCCGGGCATCATTATGTCCGAGAGCACGAGCCGGATTCCCTCCTTTTCCCTGAGAATCGGCAGGGCATCGTCGGCTGAAGGGGCGGTGACGACATCGTAGCTTTTCTCAAGGTGCGACTTCATCAGGCTGAGCAGGTCGGCGTTGTCCTCCACGACGAGTATCGTCGCCTTTTCGGACGGCTCCGCGCCTTCGCCGACGGAAGCTGCGTCAGAGGAAACGCCGTCGGAAGTCTCGGCTGCCTGCTGAATCTCGCCGGACTTTTCCATGGTGAGGCTTTCAGTCTCGGATGCCGTGTAGGCATCCTCCGAAATCGGAAGCAGCACGGTGAATGTCGTGCCTTCTCCCTTTGTGCTCTCTACCGTTATCCGCCCGTGGTGCAGATCCACGAGGTTCTTTACCAGAGAGAGTCCGATGCCGGTGCCGATGGTGTTGTGCCGGCGGTAGTCTCCGTCGTAGAACCGCTGGAACAGGTGCTCCATCTGCTCACGGCTCATCCCCTCACCGGTGTCGCTGACTTTCAGCACGAGGCTGCGTCCCGTGATGTCGGCGTCCGCGCTGACCGTCACAGAACCTCCTTCCCTGTTGTATTTCGCCGCGTTGGACAGCAGGTTGTAGAGAATCTTGTCCAGCTTGTCCGAGTCGAAACAGCCCACAATCGGAGCCTTCGCGACCTGGACGAAGCGGTAGGAAATCTTCTTCTTGTCGGCGAGCGGACGGAAAGCTACCACGCAGTTGCGGACGAATGCCGTGATGTCTCCCTTGACAACCTTCAGTTTCAGGTTCCCGGACTCGGCCTTGCGGAACTCAAGAATCTGCTGAATCAGCCTCATGAGCCTCATAGCGTTCTCAGTGATGAAGTCATACTGCTTTCTTTCAGGCTCTTCCGCCTTCAGCTCCTCCACAGCCGCGATGATGATGGTGAGCGGGGTCATGAGCTCGTGCGTTATGTTCGTGAAGAACTGTAGCTTCGTGTGGCTGAGTTCCTCCGATTTCTTGCGGTTGATTTCCGAAAGTTCGAGCTTCTTCTGGGTCCGCATCCTGTTTCTCGTGACAATGAAGAACGCGGAGCCGAGCCCGAGCACGGCAAGGACATAGAGACAATATGCCCACCACGACGCCCACGGCGCGGGAGTTATCGACACCGTGATTTCCGTGGGTTCGCTCCATCCGCTGCACGAGCTTGCCGCCTTCACCATGAACCTGTAGGTGCCTGGGCGGAGGTTGTTGTAGTATGCGGTCCTGTGCCGCG
>OLYN01000853.1_pt1 | contig 16522 bp, 10 predicted proteins | sample 1674231 | NCBI WGS metagenome assembly OLYN01 (sample SAMEA103958153, study PRJEB25191) | human gut metagenome
AATGGCGACAGCCATTCGTGGGATGCCGGGAAGCGAGTTCGAGCCTCGTCGCCCGTTCCGAAAAAAGAAAGACACCCAAGGCTGCCTACTGGTAAGACAGCAAAATCAAAATTTTTGGAATAGATTGTCGATCTGCACAGGTCACACCTCCTACCCTTTTTTCTTATCGTAATCTCTCAAAAAATGCAATATTTTTTTCGTTTTCTCGCCACAATTTATTAAACTGTGCACAATGGAAGGGCGAGGGATTGTTTTTCCGATTTCTTTCGTATATGATGTATACAGAAATCACCACCGGAAACTGACAGGGGGCACCGTATGCAGAAAGAAAAATTGGAGATCCTCAGTCGGTTTCGGCTTGGTGCACAGCCGCTATTGTGTGAGCCGTATGGTTGTGGACATATTAATACCACATATTTGGTCGTGACGGAGCGGAAGCTGGCGCTTTTGCCGCTTGGCGCAAAGACCATGACGATGGAATGCGGTGTGCGATTTTTGACGGACTATCTCGACGGAGACCATTATTACGCCGTCCGCCGGGGTGGTAAGAATCTTGACCGCGCACGTACACAATTTAAGCTCGTCGCGGACACGGAACGAAAATGGGACGAAATGCAAAAAATCATTGCTGAAGAAATGAAAAGGAGAAAGAAACGATGCTGCACCTGAATGTCATGAAAGTTCAGACGCCTGATGAAATGGGCAAAGCCGCCGCTGACGAGTTTGAGGCAGTTATCAAACGCAAGCCCGCCTGTGTGTTGGGCCTTGCCACCGGCTCGACACCGCTGCCTCTCTACCGTGAACTGATCGCACGGGAAAAGGCAGGTCGGATCGATTTCAGCCGCGTTCGCTCCGCGAACCTCGATGAGTATAAGGGGCTCGCACCCGACCATCCGCAGAGTTACCGGCGCTTTATGCAGGAGAACCTGTTCGACCACATTTCCATCAAACCCGAGAACACCATTGTTCCTGACGGTTTAGCGGCAGATATTCCTGCTATGTGTGAAGACTATGAGCGCCGGATCGAGGATTGGGGCGGCGTAGATATCCAGCTTCTCGGTATCGGCCATGACGGACACATCGGCTTCAACGAGCCCTGTGACCATTTTCCGGTCATGACTCACGAGGTCCTGCTCGCAGACATGACTCGTGAGGCAAACAAGCGCTTTTTCGCCTCTATTGATGAGGTTCCGACCAAGGCTGTTACGATGGGGATCGGCACGGTCATGGCTGCGCGGAGAATCGTTATGGTCATCACGGGCGCGGACAAGGCTGATATTCTCTGCCGCGCCTTTTTCGGGCCGGTTACCCCGGAGGTCCCCGCTTCTATCTTACAGTTCCATCCCGATGTAACGTTGATCTGTGACGAGGCGGCAGCATCCAAAATGCCGTAAGGAGGGGCATTGTGAAGTATTTAGATATTACATATTCTGTTAAAAACATGCCGGCACTCGACCCAGGCTTCATTCCGTTCGGCGTTTGGGCGAGGGCTTATCTTGTGGAAGCGACCCGCCCCTTCCGAATTGCGGTCGAGCGCGATCACGGCAAGATCACCGTCTATGAGACCCGTCTGCGTGAGGAGAAATTCGCCGCTGCCAATATGAGATTTGCCGAGCGGCTGGTGAAAATGCTGCTCTGGTCGGCTGGCGGCTTCCGGATCTATCTTCAGGGCGACGATGCCATTGCCGCGCAGATCCGGGACACATACCGTCAGGGCGGGGCGCGCGAATTTGACGCAGGCTTTGAGCTTGATATGTTTGAACGTCCGCTTGAGGTCATTATCTGCGGCGAAACAAATTTCCCGGCTGCCAACGAGAGCCCGATCCGTGTGGGAGGCCATACAAACGGCTGCCGCATTGGTCTTGACGCCGGCGGCTCTGACCGCAAGGTCTCTGCGGTCATCGACGGGCAGACCGTCTACTCTGAGGAGGTCATCTGGCATCCCAAGACCAGCGAGGATCCGCAGTATCAGTATGACGGCATTGTGGCTGCGTTCAAAACGGCGGCATCCAAAATGCCGCGAGTGGACGGTATCGGCGTTTCGTCGGCAGGCACCTTCATTGGAAACGCGCCGATGGTGTCCTCTCTTTTCATTAAAGTCCCGCGCGAACGGCGTGAAGAGGTTAAGACGATCTATGACCGCGCGGCAAGGGAGATCGGTGACGTTCCCGTTGTCGTTGCCAACGACGGAGACGTTACGGCGCTTGCCGGCTATATGAGCTTGCAAGAGGGCTGCGTGATGGGCCTTGCAATGGGGACCTCGGAGGCGGCCGGCTATGTAGATGCGGACGGCAACATTCTCGGCTGGTTCAACGAGCTTGCTTTTGCGCCGGTCGACCTGAATGAAAAAGCCATGCGTGATGAGTGGTCGGGCGATATCGGCGTCGGCTGCAAGTATTTCTCACAGGATGCAGTTGCAAAGCTCGCACCTGCCGCAGGGATCATGCTTGCAGAGGGGCTCACGCCCGCTGAAAAGCTCAAGGAGGTCCAGAAGCTGGCAGAGAGCGGAAATTCCTCTGCCCTGTCCGTTTTTGACTCCATCGGCGTTTACTTGGCGCATACACTGTATCTCTATGACATGTTCTATGATATCCGCCACCTGTTGGTCTTGGGGCGCGTTGCCTCCGGGCTTGGCGGAGAGCATATTGTTGCGGAGTGCCGAAGAGTTCTGACGGAAGAATATCCGGGTCTTGCCGAAAAGCTGCATGTGCAGCTGCCGGATGAGAACTTCCGCCGCGTCGGTCAGTCGATGGCGGCAGCCAGTCTGCCGGAGGTGTAAGTGTGCTGTTCAAAAACGCAAATATCTTTGTAGACGGCAGCTTTCGGTTCGGTTCATTCCGAGTGGAAAACGGCAGATTCACCGAGATCCTGACATCCGTTCCGGAGGTGGATGGCGTTGATCTGAAAAAACGGTACGTCATTCCGGGACTCGTTGACGTGCATAATCACGGCAACTCCGGCGCGGACTTCTCCGACGGTGACTATGAGGGGCTTATGAAAATGGCCCAGTATCTCGCACAAAACGGCGTGACCAGCTTTGCGCCCGCATCTATGACGCTGCCCTATAACGTTCTGGAAACGGCGTATCAGACTGCGGTGCGGCTCAAAAATGAGCAGCCGGAGGACTGCGCTCGGCTGATGGGTATCCAGATGGAGGGTCCCTTTTTCTCCGAGAAGAAAAAAGGCGCGCAGAACGGCGCGTATCTGCGAGATCCTGATTTTGAAGCATTTCAGCGGCTATATGACGTTTCGGAGGGGCTTCTTCGCATTGTGGATGTGGCGGCGGAGCTGCCTGGCGCGGCAGCATTTACCCGGCGGGCAAGCAAGCTTTGCACAGTCTCTGTTGCCCATACGGACTGCACCTACGACGACGCCTGCGATGTCTTTGATGCAGGTGCAAGCCACCTGACGCATCTCTATAATGCCATGCCGCCTATCCATCACCGGAAGCCTGGCCCGATCGGGGCTGCCAGCGAACGGGAGAATGTGGTTGCCGAGCTCATTTGCGATGGACACCACATCCATCCGAGTGCCGTTCGTATGGCATTCAAGCTGTTTCCCAACCGAATTTGCCTCATCTCCGATGCCCTGCGCTGCTGCGGCATGCCGGATGGGAGGTATACCCTTGGAGGGCAGGACGTGTTCCTGTCCGGCGGCGTGGCAAAGCTTGCAGACGGCGCACTGGCGGGCTCTGCGACGAATCTCTATGACTGTATGAAAAAAGCGGTCGCTTTTGGCATTCCGAAGGAGCAGGCAATCCTCTCGGCAACGCTCGTTCCGGCAAGGGAACTGGGCTGCGAGGCGGAAATCGGTTCGATCGCTGCTGGAAAACGTGCGGATTTTGTGGTCTGCGATGAGAATCTGTGTCTTTCTGCGGTGTACATGGATGGACAGGCAAGGACGCATGAATGGCGCGCATGATGAGCTGGCACGCAGTGAGCCGAACATGGAGACACTGGACTATCTCATGTGCCGGACGGACAAAAAGGACTGTTCTTAAAACGCAAAAACAGGCGGTCTCCCCTTTCAAGGAGACCGCCTGTTTTTTTGTGCGGCGAGAAAACCGAAAAGGCCGTTTTTGCAACTTTTCTGAGTGTTTTCCAGATAATTCCAGCAGCGTCTTTCGTCAAAATAACGAAAAGTCCTGAAACCATTGTGGTTTCAGGACTTTTGACCATGGTGCGCGGTACAGGACTCGAATTGACCCGACACCGTATCTGTCTATGTTGTCCGATATCGAAAAGTACCGCGAATAAAACCTCGGTCGAGGTGGTTTATGTTAGGTAGCGTTAAAACAGATTACCCAAGTTTATTGCCATAAGGCTAAAAATAAGGCTAAATTTTATGGCCGTGCGGAATGTACCTGTGCCTTTAGCTCAGAAAACGCGGTGGACGGATGACTCACCCTTAACAAAAAGCCGCGGATGCTTTTGCGGTGTGTCCATTCATACCAAGAAAGAACCTCCAACCCCTTGTGCTGCAAGAGATTGGAGGGCTTTCTTGTGTTAGTGCATTTTAGTACACACAGGGGCGTTTTACGTGGATTTAGGGTCTTTGTTGAAAATTAACCACATCAGGCGCAAAGAAAATCTCTTTGATTTAGAAGATGCGTGACATGAATAGTAGCGGAACGTCTCTCAATATTCAACTACTATCGTCTTTTCCGTTTATGCGCCGATGAAACTTGATGCTTGTGCTATAACTTGTGCAACAGGCTATCAATATGCAGATGTGTTCCCCTTACTTTGCCCGGTACTTTACCCAAGCTTGGACATTAGATATGCTTCCGCTTGCGGAGATCTCTGTGGCTGATTCAAGCCCATTTGTCACTTTTGTGTACTGGTACATCTTCTGGTAATCCGTGTACTTCGTTGTGTAGTAGTTGAACCGGAAGAATCGCGGCGTGGGACCTGCAAGATCGGAATTGTTAAACTCGCTGCTGCAGTTATAACTGGGCATATTGTAATTGTTACAATAGTAGTTGTCCAGATATGGATGATCCGTAGACGAGAGGTTTGCGTGGAAGTACCAATAGGCATAACCGCTGGTACCGGAATTCAGTCGCACAGGGGAAATGGCGCGTCCAGTGTTGTTGGCATATGGAGCATTATAGTCCCATTTGTAGTATACAAAACCGCTCCACCACCGCTCCACCTCTCGCTTGGTACTGCCGTTGTCGTAGGTTGCATACGGCTCTTTGGCGAATGATGTGTAGATCCAATGCGAGGTATCGAATCCGCTCGGGAAAGATGCATACTTTGTCTGCCCTTCTCCGGACTTTTTCCAGTAATTCCCTGTTCCAGTCCATCCGCTCAACGAAGAATTGGTAGATTCTGTTGTCTCCGTCTTCGTATACGTCCACTTTTGGTCAATTATCTGACTGTCCGCAGGAGCTTCGTTTGCGAGCACCCAACTGGAAACCGCATTCTGCGTCCAATGCGCGTATACGGCAATATCCACAGCTTCCGTATAAACTGTAGACGCATCCACCAACGTTCCTCCATCGGCATCTGTATACCATCCGCTAAAGGTATAGTAATCGCGAGTGGGAGTGGGCAGTGTTCCTAGTTCTTCTCCGCAATAGCCTCGGATAGACTCCTGAGACACTTCTCCGCCATTTGCGTGGAAGGTAACTACAAAAGAATTCAACGTCCAATGTGCATAGAGGGTCTGATCTGCATTTCCCTCAAAAAGCGTTTCTTCTGTGATCCGTGTGCCGTCAACAATTTCCGTGAACCAGCCGTCAAAGGTATAATGCTCTCTGGCGGGTACGGGCAGTTCGCCATAAGGCTCGCCATATGTAACTATGCCGGACGAGATTCCACAGGTACCCTCATTCGCGTCGAAGTATAGCACATACGACTTGGGCGTCCAATGAGCATACACCGTCTGATCGCTGTGGGACGTGATGACCGTCTCCTCCGTCACCCGCTCGCCATCGAACTGGGCTGTATACCAGCCGCCGAAATCGTAATTATCCCGAGTCGGGACGGGCAGTTCTCCAACAGCCTTTCCGTAGAACACCACTTTGAACGGCTCCTCTACGCTACCGCCATTGGCGTCAAAGAGCAATTTGCTGGAGGTCAGATAACTCTCATAGTCCTCCGCCGAGATAGTTTTGATTTCACCGCTTATGAATTCGATCATACCTCGGTTGCCAATATTACCGCAGACTAGATAATTGCCGCACAGCACCATTTTGCCAGCTACAGATGCATTTTCCTTCTCCAGCACCACATTCTTGCTGAGTACAGCATCCTCGCCGGTCGTACTAAGGATAACGCTGCCGTACAGCCTGACGATTGCGTCCTCTGCGGTGAGGATCAAGACATAGCTCGAAGCATCTTCAACGCTTACTCTGTTCAGCGTTACCACAGCGGAACCGATTTTCAGCGGTGTGTCCGCCCCCCCCGCGAATCTGATATTGTTCAGGCATGTCTCGGCGGCATCCGACTCAATCTGAAGGTTCGTATAGGTCGCGCCGTTGCTCAACAGAGCGAAATAGTCCGTTCCATCCGAGATCGCGATCTTGGTGTTGTCGAGGCTGCCTGTCATATTGGACACATTCAACGTGATCCGTTTTGCGCCGGAGTTGATGGCAGCATTGGCAACTGTCTCGTTGGCGGCGTTGACTACGATTTCAGGGGAGCCTACGAATGCGCTGTCGCCCAGATGATCGATATAGCTGTCAACCGTGAACTTCCTCAGAGATGTACAACCATCGAATGCGTGACTGCCGATACGACTGATGCCGTAACCAGATACATACTCCAGCGCCGCGCAACCGGCAAAGGCGTAATCTGGGATCTCACTGATGTATTTGGGCAGGATAACGCCTTTCAGGCTTGCGTTGTCTTTGAATACGCCGTCCTTTAGACCTTTTACGCGGATCGCGGCCCGTGTACCATTGCCGGAATCCACGGAAATATATTCGGGAATAACCACATAGTCGCTGGTTCCGTTATACTCCGTAACGAGTCCGGTGTCCAGATCCACCGTCAGACCCGCAGACTGCGCCAGACTGCTGTACACATACTGATTGACGAAGTAAGGAATCTCAAAGGGAAGTACACCATTTTCGCAGTCGTTGAAGTTTGCGTTGTCCTTGGAATAATCCAGATACTCATGACGCTCTGAATCGAGAACGCTATAGGTGTACGTGTAATAGGTGCAAGACGCAATGTCGTAACCGACCACCGCAAAAACATGCAGTGTGCCGGCCGTAACAAGACGGTAATAGCCCGTTGCGCTGCTTGTATAGGTGATCTTTTTCGTCGTGGTCTCTCTGGTCTCTGTGGAATACTCGATCGTAGAGGAATACGTGTTCCGTTGCTCCTGACTGCTTCCCTCCGATGTATCGGTAGATTTACTGCCCCCCTCAGAGGTCGTGCTGCTGTATTTGTAGCTTTGCTTCACGGCCTCAGAGATCGCGTCCGAGACCTCTGTGTTGCGGCTTATAGAACTGCTGTTTTCATAACCCTCGGTGGAGTTCCAACTGCTGGTCTGCGTGCTGCTGGTATCCCAGTGGGCTTCATTGCTTCCGGACACCTCCGTTCCCAAAGAAGAATCGCGGGATGCAGCGATCGTCATAGAGTTTGACTCAGAGGCGGACAGGTTGGCATTCACCTTTGAAGAATCGGTCGTGGTGGTAGACTTGTTGTATCCGAAAGAAATGCCTCCTTCTGTTCCGCCTGCATTACCTGCCTTTTTCCCGATATTGCCTCCAATATTCCAGCCACTCTGTTCTTCCGTAGTATGACTCACTTCTACTCCCACGCTGGCGCTTACTTCCGAACCGCGTGTATAAGAACCGTTGATACCCACAGAGTCATTCTGCGTGACTTTGGCGGATGTAGTGTTTGAACCTCCGGCAGACGAAGAAGTGGACGTTGAGCCTCCTGCCACGTTGCTCACATAGTATTTACCGGCCACTACATTCCCCTGGCTGTCTGTTGTCTCTCTGGTACGGCCGATCTCCTCGTCGCGCTCATTGCCGGCTGATGCAGAGTTGTTCCAGTCCGATGACAGCGTCCAAGAGGATGTTGTCGTCGTTGCTTTTGTCACGGCGTCTGTAATATTATTGGAAAAACCCTCATTAAAGGCCTGCGAGTAGGTATACTCTTTGCTGATATTGATGCCTTCAGAGTTACCGATGTACTCGATCTGTGCCAGAGGGACGTTTTCGATAGTGCCGATCTCATAGATAAACAAGTACTGCCCATCATCGGTATCTTCGATAATGCTGGGGGTACCCAACTGACTGACAGCCTTCGCCTGATTACGATTGCTGGTCCAGTTTGCATGCAGCGTAATGTTGCCGGTAGTACCCGGTGTGATGCTGGAGACGATTTTTCCGTTGTTGGACCACCCCACAAATGTGTAGCCGAACCATGTCGGATTGGTCAGGGTGATTCCCTTGTCAACCGTATACGTAACAGAATTGACAGGAACATCAGGAGAGTCAAACGTGACGGTATACTTGACCACTTCCCATTGCGCGTAAAGCGTCCGGTTTCCGGTACTGCCTGTCGGAATTTCTGTTACCTGCGTTCCGCCAGTCTGCGCGGTATACCAGCCCTTGAAGAGATAGCCGTCCACCAGCAGGTCTTTCAGCACCAGCCCGTCCTCCGTGGCATATACTGCGGGATTGGGGTTTTCGATACCGAGAGATTGCAGGTACTTGTCGTTGTTTGCGATGTTGTATGTGATGGAGTATTCGTTTTTCTGCAGTTTAGCAATTACTTCCTGTGCAACCAGAACCAGATTGCACACAGAGCAGTGCTTGCCTTCGGTAAGACCTTCCTTTTCATAAGTAGGAGCTACTGCGGGATCAATAACGACCGTGTGGCCTTTCGGCTGCGTAATCGTGTCCGCGCGGGTAATTTCTTTACTTGCCGCATCGTCCAAGAAATACCGTCCGCAAAGGCTGCACTGCCAATATGCAATATTACCAGGCTCTGTACAGGTTGCCGCGTTGCCAAGTTTTGCTTCCAGCTCATGGGAACATGGTTTTCTTCCCGGCAAAAGCTTAATGCCGTAGCCGTTGGGGTCGTACTTGCAGCCATCTACATAGTATTGGCACAGGATCAGGACATCCAGCATAGTGACCTTGCCGTTTGCATCGACGTCACCGGCTTCTGCCTGAATATTGACCGCATAGCCATCGGGATCATATACACATCCGTCTACATAGTACTGACACAGTGTCAGCACATCCAGCATATTGATCGTACCGTTGCCGTCTACATCGCCGGGTATATAGTCGATGATAGTGACCAGACCGGCAACCAAATCGACGTCTACCGCATTTCGCTTGTCGTTTAGAACATCATCCGGTTCACAAGACAGGGTGATTGCGCAATCCTGACTCAGATCTGCGTCAGCGGAAACCTTAAACTGGAGATTCAGAATCACACCGTCACCGGTGACATTGCTGCTGCCCAACCATGCAAAACGGCAGGATCCGGTTACGCTGCCGCCCTTTTTCAGCTGAGCCGGCGGAGTCAGCGTCATCTCCGAAAAGGCCTCTCCGTTTGTTGCGCCTACCAGAGTAAGCGCCTCGTCAAACGACAGCGTAAAGCCCATGCTTGCGATACCCGGATTATTCTTTATGCTGACCGCAACGTCCACGGTGGAGTCTGGCTGGGCGCTGACATGCTCCACGCTGATCGTTGCCTTGTCAGTTATTTCCGCAGCAAAAGCGCTTAGCGGGCAAAGCGTTACTGTCATTATCAGAGCTATTATGAATGCTAAAATGCGTTTCATAGCAGTTCTCCTTTGCATCAGTTTACTTTAACATATCCTGAGAATCCTTTAATTTCTATTGGCTCCCTGTTTTCGCCGACGATTCCACCATCGTCTGGGCAGGAGACGGTAACATAATGGTCTCCGCTTGCCGCATCCGCATGGATCGCAAAGTGCAGTTCAAGGAGTACGTCGTCTACTATTTCTTCTGGTATGTCAGTCGAAAGCCAACTGGCCATGCATCCGCTTTGCTTATTTTGCGGCGCAACAAACATATAATCGAGATAAGCTTCGCCGCAGGACACACCGGTCAGAGTCAAGGCATTGGCATCATAGTCTATCATAACTGCCATCGTCAAGAAGCCTGGGTTATTCTTCAACGATACGTTTACGATCACATCTTCGACCCCAGCGTCGGCGCTGACATTTTCCACTTCAAGTGTGCCAGCCCCCTTATTCTTGTGAGACTGCGATTCGCTTCCGCAGCCAAGCAGCAGGACAGCACACACCGCAAGAAGCAGTAATAAACAATACTTCTTCATAATTCCTTCCTTGGCAGACAGAACTCCTTTGGCGGCTGCAATAGCCGCCAAAGGAAGTTCTTTATTTTTTTAGCCTACCGTGATGTACCCAATAGCATTTGCCAGAGCAATCACATTCTTATTGCCGTCCAACGTACTGCCATCATCCGGGCAGGAGATCGTGATGGGATACCTTCCGCTGGCAGCGTTATCGGCCACTGTGAATTGCAGCGTCATAACATCACCATCCAAAATCTCCTCAGGCAAATCAGTTGAGAACCAGGCAGCTCTGCAGCCGCTCACCTTGTTTTTTGGGCCAGTGAAATTGTAGTCGGTAAAGTCTGCGCCGTTCGAGACTCTGGTCAGAGTAAGTACATCGGAATCAAACGACATCTCAAGAGCCATCGTCAGGAAGCCTGGATTGTTTTCCAGAGATACCATTACTGTTACCTTTGTCGCACCGGGCGCGGCTGTGATACTGCTTACTTTCAGGGCGGGTGACGCTGCGCTGACCGTGTAGGTCGCCGTTACGATGGTGTCCGCTGTGACGTTGGTGAAGCTCTTATCCCAACCGGCAAATACATAGCCGGCTCTGATGGGATCGCTCGGCGCGGTTGCGGAGGCACCGTCCGCAACCGTTTCTCTCTTGAGTTCCGTTCCATCCCAGTCCTTAAAGATAACGGTATGCGTGGCTGCGGGTTCTTCGGAAACGCCGACGTATCCCGCATCAATGGTAGTTCCATCCGTTAGCTCAAGGATCAAATGGCGCTCACTGTTAACATACGCGTTTTTAATGCCGACGCCATCCTTACCGTCAGCGCCAGTATCGCCCTTAGGCCCGGCAGGGCCTGTGTCGCCGGTATCACCCTTGGGACCACGCGCGTTGCCAAGCAGAACCGGTACGTTGGTGTTGCTGTATGTAATGTACAGATTGCCGTTTGCATCCAACGACACATTCGCAATGCCAACGCCGTCGTCGCCCTTGTCGCCCTTTTCACCCTTGATAGGGCCGAGCTTCTCAGAATTTGTGCCGTCCGTGTAATGGAATACCAGATAGAAGTCCGGAGTAAGTGTAACCGAGGAAATGCCGTTACCATCCTTACCGTCTGCACCAGCAGCGCCTGTTGCACCCATCAGGGATTTATCAATGATAATGGGATCACCTTCAGAAAGCGTGATGACCAGTTTATTCTCGTCGTTGATGGTCACGCCAGTAACGCTTACACCGTCTTTGCCATCCTTACCATTGATGCCGTCCCGGCCGTCCTTGCCATCAGCGCCATTCTGGCCGTCCTTACCGTCCTTGCCATCCTGTCCGGCCGCTTTCACGCCGGTATCAGTCGTGCCGATCCACCAGTTGCCGTTGGCACCGATAAAGGGAGTATCGCCGTCCTTGCCATCCTGACCATTGATGCCGTCTTTGCCATCTTTACCGTCGACACCGTTCTGACCGTCCTTGCCATCAGCGCCATTCTGGCCGTCCTTACCGTCCTTACCGTCCTGACCGGCCGCTTTCACGCCGGTATCAGTCGTGCCGATCCACCAGTTGCCGTTGCTGCCGACAAATGGGGTGTCGCCATCCTTGCCATCCTGACCGTTGATACCGTCTTTGCCATCCTTACCATCGATGCCGTCCCGGCCGTTCTTGCCATCAACGCCATCCTTGCCGTCAGTACCCGTCGCCTTCACGCCAGTAGATGTCCAAGACAGGCCGTTGTTGACCGAGAGCTCCCACTCATTGGTGACCGCATTGATCTGCACTTTCGGGCTGATACCATCTTCGCCCTTGGCACCGTCAGCACCATCGGCACCCTTTTCTCCGGTTGCCTTCACGCCGGTGCTTACCCAACTGTTTCCGCTGTCAGAGGAGATCTCCCACTCGTTGGTCTGTGTGTTGATCCGAATCTGCGGAGTCGTACCGCCGGAACTTGCAGAGCCGATATTTTCAAATTGGAACTGCGTATTATCCGTAAGGGTTATCGTCATCGTGCCGTTATTCAGCGTAATATTCTGAATGCCAACACCTTGCTCGCCCTGAGCTCCTTTTTCGCCCTTCAGAGAAGCGAGCCACTGTTCTTCCGTGACTGCGTTTGTAATCAGATTTTTCTCAATGGCGATCTCGTAGGCAGACTTGCCATTCGCACCTTGTGCGCCGGTTTCACCCTTATCGCCCTTATCACCTTTAAGGCCTTGCTCGCCTTGCGGCCCGGCGGCCTTCACGCCGGTATCGGTCGTGCCGATCCACCAATTTCCGTTGGTACCGATAAAGGGAGTATCGCCATCCTTACCATCGATGCCGTCCTTGCCAGCGATGCCGTCCTTGCCATCGGCACCGTCCTTGCCATTGACGCCATCTTTACCGTCCCGGCCATCCTGTCCAGCGGCGCCAGTAGCGCCTTTCAGACTTTCCAGCCACTCGGCCTCTGTAGCGGCGGTTGTAAGACCAGCCTCCTTAGCGATCTCGTAGGCGGATTTTCCGTTGCTGCCATTTTGTCCATCTGCGCCTTTCAAGGACGCCAGCCATTCGGCTTCACTGAGTGTACAGCCGTTTTCCTTCGCAATTTCATAGGCAGATTTTCCGGTGGCGCCGTCTGTGCCGTTTCGACCGCCGGCAGTAACGCCGGTATCAGTTGTGCCGATCCACCAGTTGCCATTGGTACCGACATACGGCGTCTTCCCGTCGGCTCCGGCAATTCCCTTTAGGCTCTCCAACCACTCGGCCTCTGTAGCGGCTGTTGTCGCACCGGTAATAACAGCGATTTCATAGGCAGAAAGGCCATCCTTGCCGTTAAGCCCGGAGGTGCCGACCACTTTGCCTACGTTCGCGGCTTTGCCGTCAGAAAAGGAAATAATAAGCTCGCCCTCGCCGTTGACACTTACGCCTGCGACGCTGACGCCATCTTTGCCGTTCTGACCGTCCTTTCCGTCCTTACCATCTCGGCCATCCTTACCATTTGCGCCGTTGCTGCCGTTCGTACCGTCCTTGCCATTCGCACCATCGGCGCCTTTCAAAGCGAGGCCACCACCGATGTTCAGCGTGGTACCGTCAGACAGTGTTAAGATCAGCTGTCCAGCGCTGTTGAATGACGCTGTTTTGACATACGTCCCGCCATCGGCAACCAAGTTGTTCAGCCGACCTATCCACTCTTCTTCTGTGCCCGTATAGCCGTGTTCGACCGCTATTTCATAGGCAGACTTTCCCTGCAAAGACTGCAGCCAATCCTCAAGTGTTCCATCGTAGCCATGTTGAACCGCCAACTCATATGCGGATAAGCCGCTGTCCGCTCCCACAGTTGCCATCGCCGGAACGGCATTGTCTCCGCAAGCTGTGAGCATACTGAAAACCATTGCCGTCACCAAAATAAGCGATACGACCTTCTTCCCTTTGACCAAATGATATCCCTCCTAAACGTCATTTTCTATATTTGAAATGTAACCGCAAGCGGACAGCGCTTATTATCGTCCAATCCTCTGCAATGCAAGATCCTTCATTCCGTAAAATTGAACGCAATCGCTGTTTGCTTCCAGCTCATACATAAACTATATAGGCACAAAACAGCCCATACAGTTTATGTAATTATAAACCAATAGCTTTTACAATTCAAGTGGAATTTAACTACATAGGCGGTAATATTGATGAATTATTATGAACTTGGGCAACGTATTCGCAAAATGAGAAAAGCACATGGCCTTTCGCAAGAAGCATTAGCCGAAAAGATTGGCATATCGACAACTCACATGAGCCATATTGAGACCGGTAATACAAAGCTGAGCCTTCCTGTCTTCGTTGATATTGCAGACGCATTGGAGGTAAATACTGACGATCTGCTGAGCAGAGAGGCTCACGAATTAAAAAAGACATCCTTAACGCACATTACAGAACTGCTTGAGAACTGCTCTGCCCAAGAAGTCAGGTTTATTGAGGATATTCTCAAATCTACCATCATCGCCATGCGGAAATATCTGTAGAATTAAGCATGGAAACCCGGGTAAGTGCATTACCTTTCTAAAACGCCAATACGCATTTAATACGGAGATAATGTGTATTAGCTATTTTCAACGACTGGTAAAACACAATATATCGGCATTTCTGTATTGACAACCACAATATATTGTGGTATATAAGAAGTATTCAGTCCTTTGTGCACCATTTGCAGGTCTATTATCTGCATCGCACACGTTGTTAAGTTTGTACTTGAGGAGCATCATGCTCCCGTCTGAGATCAGGGTCATTGCGCCCTCGTGATTCAACGACTATGCTGCGGGAAATTTTCTCGCGGCAGTTTCCACCTGTACGCCGCTTTGCCGCCGTGCTATGATGTGCCTGTACTTAAGGCATCAAGCATTTAGGTCGGAGCAGAGCAGGCACGGGCGGAAGGCTATCAACAGCTTTTCGCTCTGATTAAGAACCCAAAGTACGTCAAAATGACCCTCTCCGGAAAAACCGGGCGGTCATCAGAATTGAACAATACTGCAAACGCAGGAAGGATCGTATGAAGCCGAAACGGCAGGAAGATTCTTCCTGCGTTTTTGCTTACCGTTTTTGTCGCGGCACTTGCCATCGCCGCGATACCGCAGGAAAAGAAAACGCGCCGAAGTTGCTTCGGCGCAGGCCAGGAAGAAGTTTTGTAAAAGCCGTCAGGACGATACGGCAGGATAATCGTCAAGGGAGAGGCAAGCTCCCGCCCCTGTATGCCGCAGTCAGAGTGCGGCGCCGGTCATACGGGGTATCGTATATTCTCAGATCCGTCACCGGGCGGATCACAGGACACCGGCGGAGCCTTCCGCAGCCGAGTTCAGCGGCCTGGTGTCCGCGGTTGCTCACACGAGCAGAGGTCAAAGACCTCCATACCGCAGCGTACTGACCTGGCACAAGTAAAGAGAGACAGACATACGGGCAGACCTCGGAAAACACGCAATACCAAGGCTTTCCGCCTGCGGAAGTCTATCAGTTTTGCGGAGATACGCCGGAAACGACCCTCCTTGCCAGCGGGTGAAGTACGTCCATCTGAACACGACTACGATTACAAGGAGATTTCTTTATATGACCACAAAAGGTGTTTACATTACTCTCGTTACCCAGTTGGACAAGCTGGCTCGCCACAACCGGCAGGGCAGCTTTCGCACGAAAGATCGCTACTATGAGGCGGTCAAGCGTTTCTGCGCCTACCTCGCTGTCCACTACCACCTGCAAAAGCTGGAGAACATCAGCGGCAAGCATTTGGTGAGCTACGTCCTCTATTTGCAGGAGCAGGGCAAGTCGGCCAGCACCATCAAGACCGACCTCTCCGCCATCCGCTTTTTCCACGATAAGATGTCCCATCCACGCTACACGCTGCCGGGCAATGAAGAACTGGGCGTCGCCTTGGAACGCCGCCGCTTCGGGCAGCAGGATCGCACATGGACGAACCCGGAGTTCGGCAAGCTGATCGGCCGCGCCATGGCGGAGGAGCGGGAGGACTACATCCTCGCCCTGTATCTGGCTCGCTACGCCGGCCTGCGTATCCACGAGTGCTTCCGCATGGACACCGCCGCGGCGGAGCGTGCGCTGCGTGAAAACGCCCTCACCGTAAAAGGCAAGGGCGGCAAAATCCGTATCGTTCCCATTGAGGACGACCGCATCACGATGATGCTGCAGCGACTGCTGGAAAAAACGGAGCGCGGCCACAAGCTGCTGGTGCCGGACGGCGTTCCCACCGACCGGGTCATTAACGCTATGCAGCAGTTTATCCTCCGCCACCGTGACGCCATCTGCGACCCCGCCGCACCGGACAGGCGCATTACCTTCCATGGACTGCGGCATACCTACGCCGCCGAAAAGTACACCGCCCTCGTCGATGGCGGCATGACGCCGTTGGATGCCCATTTCACCGTGTCCCGGCTGTTGGGACATGAGCGGCCCGACGTGACGGACATCTATCTGGCATCCGTGAAGGGAGGTTCTGCCCGTGGAGAATAAGTACCGCTACCTGCATGACCTTCCCATGACACTGCGGGTGGAGGACTTGATGCCCATTCTCGGCATTGGCCGCAACACCGCCTATGAGCTGATCCGCAGCGGACAGATACGAAGTGTCCGTATCGGCAGGCAGATTCGCATTCCAAGAGAGGCCCTGCTGGAGTTTCTACGGAAGTAAATCTCTTCGCCGCAGAAATAAAACTTGCACAACAGCCGCGCTGGATATATCATGGAGGTGGTACAATTCCGCGCGGCGGAAAGGAGCGTATATGCCGCGTACAAAAACAGGAAAAGGAGC
>OLYN01000874.1_pt1 | contig 16283 bp, 17 predicted proteins | sample 1674231 | NCBI WGS metagenome assembly OLYN01 (sample SAMEA103958153, study PRJEB25191) | human gut metagenome
TGTCCCTTCGGGACATTTCCCCCTGATAGGGGGAATCGGCCCCTGGGAGGGGAGCTGGGGGTCTCCGGAGGCTTAGAGGTCGTCGGCGTCCTGGACGGGGGTCTCGTGTTCGTCGGCGGGCAGACCGGTCCAGCTGCCTTGGGGGTCTGTGAAGCTGGGCGGCGTGTCCATGATCTTCTGCACCGCGTCCGCGCGGTCTTTTTTCCGTTTTTTCATGCTGCACCTCCTGTTTTCTTTCAGGATGCGCAGCTTTTGCAGCTTTTATTCGAAATGATGCCCGTTGTGGTCGCAGCTCGGCGCGATATCGTCCGCCTCTTTGGAAAAATCGAGCGTTGGCGGCGCATAATGCCGGAGATCTGCGAGGAAGGCCGCGTAATCCGGGCGATTCGTCGGGATGAGCACCTTCTGCGGCTGCTCCAGCAGCCGGTCGGCCGCGGTGAAGCAGAGCGCGTCGACCAGCTCCCGGTCTACGCGCACATGATGCAGCAGGCAGACCTCGCGGAGCTGTGCAATCTCAAAATAAATGACCGTGCGCGAGCAGAAGATCTCGATGGCTGCGCCCGCACCGTCTTCGGGCGGGAGGATGCGGAGGGTATCCTCCGGGATCAGAACATAGCGATTCATAAGCTGCCCCTCACTTCAGATAAATTCTTGCGCCGCCCGCGTAGGGCTGCACCGTGCCCACGCGCTGCGCACTGGGGACCGCATCCTTGAGCGCGGCGAACAGCGCGTCCGCGTCGGCCGGGTCACAGGCAATGAGCAGACCGCCCGCGGTCTGCGGGTCGTAGAGCATATCCTGCACGGCCAGCTCCACACTGCCGGCGTCGACCATGGGCTCGGCAAACGTGCGGTTGCGGTACATGCCGGCGGGCAGGATACCCATGCGGGCAAAGTCCAGCGCCTCGGGGATGAGGTCGATGGCCGCCGTGTCGATTCTTAGCTGCACGTCGCTGCCGGCCGCCACCTCGGACGCATGGCCGAGGAAGGAGAAGCCCGTCACGTCGGTGCAGGCGTGGACGCGGAAGGGCACCATGGCGTCGCGCGCGGATTTGTTGAGCGTCGTCATGAGCCGCTGGGCAAGCTGTTTGCCGTCCTCGGACAGAAGCTCCGCCTTCTGCGCCGTGGTGAGGATGCCGATGCCGAGGGGCTTGGTGAGGAACAGCACGTCGCCGGGCTTCGCGCCGGAGTTCGTGAGGATCCTGTCGGGATGGATGAAGCCGGTCACGGCCAGGCCGTATTTCGGCTCGTCGTCATAGATCGAGTGGCCGCCGGTGATGAGCGCCCCGGCCTCATAGACCTTGTCGTAGCCGCCGCGAAGGATCTCATGGACGGTCTGCTTCGGCATGGACTCCGGCACGGCCATGATATTGAGGCAGAGCTTTGGCTCGCCGCCCATGGCGTAGACGTCGGAAAGGGCGTTCGTCGCGGCGATCTGGCCGAAGACATAGGGATCATCGGCGATGGGCGGGAAGAAATCGACGGTCTGCACGAGTGCAAGCTCGTCCGAGACCTTGTAAATGGACGCGTCGTCGCTCTTGTCGAAGCCGACGAGCAGATTGGGGTCGCTGTGCACGCGGATATCGCCCAGCAGCTGCGCAAGGATCCCCGCGCCGACCTTCGCGCCGCAGCCGGCGCACTTGGCAAGCTTTGTCAGCTTGATCTCATCTTTCATTCTATATTATACCTCCCATGCGTTTTGACCCGTGACATTTGAAAGAACGCCCGTATATTCGAGGATCGCCTGCAGCACGCCGCCGCCGATGGCGATGGCCTTGTCCGAGGCGGTATAGCAGTAGGAAAGCTCGCCGCGCGGGTCGACATCGCCGGATTTCATGCCCTTATAGACCGGCGTCCCGTCGGCCAGCATCCCGCGGATGACGCCCGCGATCGTGCAGGCCATCGGCTTGCCGTTCACCTCGCCGACCACATCGCCCGCCTGCACGCGTGCGCCGATATCGGCGAGCTGATGGAAGATCCCGTCGTCCGGCGCGCGCAGCACCCGCTCGCCGGTGAAGCCGCCGATGAGGCCGGGGATATTCGTGTTCGGGATGGGCTCGCCCGAGCGGATGACGCGGCCGAGGGTATGGCCGCGCATGGTCTCGATGACCGCGTGGCAGTCCTTCCCCGCGCAGAAGCCGGGGCCGACGCCGATGACGAGCGGCGCGTCGGTGATCGCGGTGCCGAGGTTCTTTTTCGCCAAAATCGCGTCGACCACCACGTCCGGCCGCAGCCACGCGCGGCAGACGGCCCTGGGGTCGGCGAGCACGGGGATCTGTCCGGCGGCAAGGATGCGGCGGACGTCATCTTCCGTCTCCGCCCGCTCTGCCGTCACGTCCTCGACCTGATAGCTTCCATATAAGATCGCCTGCGAAAAGCAGACCGTGCGGCGGATAGCCGTCGGCTGCGGCAGGTCGGTCATGGCCACGCGCAGGTGCGACCGGAACAGCCGCAGGGCGATGCCCGTGGCAAGATCGCCCGCACCCCGGATCAGGACAAGCATTCGATCCACTCCTTCTGTAATGCCGCCGCGCAGACCGGGCAGCAAAGTCCCGCCGCCAGCCGTCGGGCAAGCTCCCTGCCCTGCGGCAGATCAGCCTGATTGACGAGCACACGGGTATGCAGGTGCTCATGCTCCAAAAACTGCGCCCAGAGCGCCGGCGTCACGACCGTATCCTCCGGCACGCCGAGGGCCTGCGCGGCAAGCGGCGCGCGGTGGACTGTCTCACACATCGGCCGTCCGAAGCCGGACGCGCCGACGACCAGAATGGTCTGGTTCGCCTCCGGCGGGATGACAGGCTCGTGGGCCGCATGCGCCTTCAACGGCAGTCGCTTTGCCCCGTCGGCCTCGACGATCACGTAGTCCGCCAGCCGGGCCAGCGTCCCGACCGGCAGCTCCGGCGGGCCGAATTTCCCGTTTTCCGACCACGCGCCCACACAGATGCAGGGGCTTTTCTCCAGCGCCGCGGCGATCTCCGCCTGCGCCGGCGAGACGAGGCAGGGCATGGTCTTTTCGGGGTAGATATGCGTCGTGGTGCAGACGATGACGCGGGCCTTCCCAGAAAGCTCATGCGCGAGCCGCTCCATGAGCGTGGTCTTTCCGCCGCCGCCGATGATGGCCGTCACACCGGGTCTTATCTGCAGCGCTTCCGACAAGTTCACGGCGCATACCTCCCTTCTGTTTCCTTTCTTAAAGATAACACCCGCGCGGTTCTTCGTCAAGAATATCGGAAGAATGTTGACAATCCCGAACCGAACATGGTAAAATTCAGACATGGAAAATAACTTTCGGCCTGTCCTGACGATTCGGATCTTCAGCGAGGACAAATGCTTCGGCCCCGGCGTAGCCGTGCTGCTGCGCAGAGTCCGCGAGCTGCACTCGCTGCGCGCAGCGGCCATGTCGATCGGCATGGCCTATTCGAAAGCCTGGACCATCCTCAAAAACGCCCAGCTGTCGCTGGGCTTCAAGCTGCTCGATTCCACAACCGGCGGAAAACACGGAGGAGGTGCGACTTTGACGCCGGAGGGCGAAAAACTGCTTGATGCTTACGACAGCTACTGCACCCGGCTCCGCGCCTATGCGCAGGAGCTGTTCGGCGAGACCTTTGATGAAATTCTTCCATAAAGCGTCCTTCTCTGCGCGCCTCCGGCAAAAAACTTTCGTTTTTTCCGCCGGGGGTGTTGTCTTGCGCAGAGCTGCGTTGTATAATGGAGACTAGATAATTGCGGGGATTTCCGCAAAATGGAGGTAACACACCATGTTTACAAAACTGATCAGCGCCCTCAAGGCGACCCGCCGCACCATCGTCTTCACCGAAGGCCCCGACGCCCGCATCCTCGAAGCGGCCGACCGCCTGATCAAGGACGATCTGATGGACGTCATCCTCATCGGCAATGTCGACGAGGTCAAGGCTGCCGCAGCCAAGGGCGGCTTCGACATCGCCAAGGCCGAGATCATCGACCCGGCCACCTACGCCGGCATGGATGAGATGGTCGCAAAGATGGTCGAGCTGCGCAAGGGCAAGATGTCTGAGGAAGACTGCCGCGCCGCGCTGGCCAAGGGCAACTATTTCGGCACCATGCTCGTCAAGATGGGCAAGGCCGACGCGCTGCTCGGCGGCGCGACCTACTCCACCGCCGATACTGTCCGTCCGGCTCTGCAGCTGGTCAAGACGAAGAAGGGCGCGCACCTCGTCTCCTCCTCCTTCATCCTCTTCCGCAAGGACAAGGACGGCAACGACGAGAAGTACTGTATGGGCGACTGCGCCATCAACATCGACTATCAGGACACCGTTGACAAGGCGACCGGCGCCGTGACCTTCACCGCAGCCCAGAAGCTGGCGGAAGTCGCGGTCGAGTCCGCCCGCACGGCAGAGTTCTTCGGCATCGACCCGAAGGTCGCGCTGCTGTCCTTCTCCACCAAGGGCTCCGGCAAGGGCGGCACCGTCCAGCTCAGCCACGACGCCACCATCGAAGCGCAGAAGCTCGCGCCCGAGATGGCCATCGACGGCGAAATGCAGTTTGACGCGGCGGTCTCCCCGGTCGTCGGTCAGCTGAAGTTCCCGGGCAGCAAGGTCGCGGGCTACGCCAACACCTTCATCTTCCCGTGCATCGAAGCCGGCAACATCGGCTACAAGATCGCCCAGCGGCTCGGCGGCTTTGAGGCCTACGGCCCCATCCTGCAGGGTCTGAACGCGCCCATCAACGACCTCTCCCGCGGCTGCAACGCCGACGAGGTCTACAAGATGGCCATCATCACGGCTGGCATGGCCTGATCGGACAAGTCTTACATATACCGGTGGCTCCCTTGTGTTAAGGGAGCTGTCACCGAAGGTGACTGAGGGATTGCTGTCGCAGATTTGTGACTTCCCTATGTCTCCGACGGCCATATCTTTTCCCGTGCGTGGGAAAAGATATGGAAGAAAAGGACGCTGATTACTCAAAAACCGCCATCACGTATCTGCTCAATGGACAGACACACTTTTACGCCGTCCCTTTTGCCGATCGATGAATGACTGCCGAAAGAGCACGCCATTGTTGGTGATGGCTGAATCGGATTTTTGAAATTTGCAGCGTGCGCCTGCGGGCGCAATAAATCCAAAACGCAAGTTCAGCTTGTGTTTTGAGAGGAGGGACCGGGCTCGTTCCGTCGAGGCCGGTTCCGGCGAAAAGGTCTCTCACGCGACCAATCGAAAAACTTCGTGGGGATACCGCCTTGGGGCGGCATCCCCATATTTTTGCCTTGGAGTATTTCTTCTATGAAACTGACTGATTATCTGGGCGATAAGCCCTTCTGGCGCGTGACCGCGCGGCTGGCGCTGCCGGTGGCGCTGCAGAACGTGCTGACGAGCTCGTTCCAGCTGGTCGATACGATGATGGTCTCGCGGCTCGGCGACGTGACGCTCTCGGCCGTCGGCATGGCCGCGCAGTGGGGCTGGCTGTGCAACCTGCTGAACTTCGGCCTGTGTTCGGGCATGAGCGTATTCATCTCGCAGTACTGGGGCGTCAAGGATCACAAGGGGATCCGGCGCGTCATGGGGCTGGGGCTGGTGTTCTCGCTGTTCGTGTCGCTGCTGTTTCTGGCCGTCGCGCTGGCGGCCCCGGCATGGGTCGTGGGACTTTTTAATCAGGACCCGGGCGTGTTGGACGCGGGCTGCCGGTATCTGCGGATCGTCTGCTTCTCGTATCCGGCCGTCGCGCTGACGTATCTGCTGTCCAACGTCCTGCGCGGGACCGAGCGCGTCCGGCTGCCGCTCTATGTCTCCATCGTCACGACCATTGCCAACGCGTTTGCCGACTACGGCCTGATCTTCGGCGCGTTCGGCCTGCCGGAGCTCGGCGTTCAGGGCGCGGCGATCGCGACGTGCATCTCGTCGTGGCTGGGGCCGGTGCTGATCCTGCTGTTTTCCGTGTTTGAGAAAAACATACTCATCGGACCCGTGCGGGAGCTGTTCGCGTTCAGCTGGAAGCAGCTGGGCGAGTTCTGCACGCGGGCGCTGCCCGTCATGTCGAACGAGGGACTGTGGGCCCTCGGCATGCTGACGCTCAACCGCATCTACGCCAACATGGGCTATGAATATTACGCGGGCATGACCATCTTCAAGACGTTTTCGGAACTGGCCTTCGCCTTCTTCGTCGGCCTTGGCGGCGCGTGCGTCATCATGGTCGGCAAATCCATCGGGCAGGGCAAGATCCGGCGCGGCGTCGCCGACGCGCGGCGGTTTTCCGTGCTGGTGCCGCTGATGGGCCTCATCGTGGGTCTGTCCATGATCGCGGCGCGGCACCCGCTCGTGTCGCTGTTCGCCGCGGGCGACAATCTTTCGGCCACGACGATCTCGACTGCCTACGCCGTGACGATCTTCTGCTCGCTGGAATACTGCTTCCGCAACATCTCCTACGTGCAGGTCGTGGGCGTGTTCCGCTCCGGCGGCGATACGCTGACGGGCATGCTGTTCGACCTCGGAAGTCTCTGGTGCGTGTCGATCCCGCTGACGCTGCTGGCTGCGCGCGTGCTGCAGCTGCCGTTTATCGGCGTCGTGATCTTCGCGTATCTGGGTGAGGACATCCCGAAGAGCATCCTCTGCCTGTTCCACTTCAAGCGCATGCGCTGGATCCGCCCCGTCACCGAGGAGGGCCGGGCCGGTCTGCGTGACTATCAGGGCAAATGAGCCCATTTCCCGGCATTCTGCCGCCGCTCCTTCCCTTTGGAAGGCGCGGCGGCTTTTTATTTTCTTTTTACATTCCCCGAAAGATTTGACCAAAGTTTTACCGAAATCTGCTTTCACATTTTAGGTCATAGCAGTATCTTGATGCACGTAGACAAGATGTCGAATCAATTGAAAGGAGATCATCAAAATGAAGAAGATGACCAAAGTTCTCACCACTGTATTTGTAATTGCCCTTGCCGCGCTGACGCTCGCCGGCTGCGCCAAGAAGGATACCTCCCCCGTCACGACCGACGGCTCGACCTCCATGGAGAAGGTCATCGGCACGCTCGGCGAAGCTTTCACCGAAAAGGAAGGCATCAACGTCACCTATAATCCCACCGGCTCCGGCTCCGGCATCCAGGCCGTCTCCGAAGGCCGCTGCGACATCGGCCTGTCCAGCCGCGCGCTGAAGGACGATGAGAAGGCCACCCTGACCGGGACCGTCGTTGCCCTTGACGGCATCGCCATGATCGTGAACCCCGAAAACCCCGTCTCCGATCTGACCGTCGAGCAGATCGCCGACATCTACACCGGCAAGATCACCAACTGGTCCGAGGTCGGCGGCAGTGACGCCGAGATCGTCCTCATCGGCCGCGAAGCCGGTTCCGGCACGCGCGACGGCTTCGAATCCATCACCGGTACCAAGGACGCCTGCCAGTACCGTCAGGAGCTGACCTCCACCGGCGACGTCATCACGACCGTCTCCCAGAACCCGGATGCCATCGGCTATGCTTCCCTCGCAGCCCTCAAGGATACCGTCAAGGCTCTGACGGTCGGCGGCGTGGCTCCCACCGAGGAGACCGTCAAGGACGGCAGCTACGTCATCCAGCGTCCGTTCGTCCTCGTGACCAAGACCGGCGAAAAGCTCTCCGACAACGCCCAGAAGTTCTTCGACTTCGCTCTGAGCGCGGAAGCTGCCCAGTACATCACGACCGCCGGCGCAGTTCCGGTGAACGGCTGATATGAAGAAGAAACAGACAATGGAAGACGTCGTACACGGCGTCTTCCTCTTCTTAGGACTCATCACGGTCGGCTGCGTGCTGCTGATCACCGTGTATCTGGTCCTCTCGGGCCTTCCCGCCATCTCAAAGATCGGGCTCGGCAAGTTCCTGTTCGGCAGCGAATGGGCCTCGACGGCGGCGGAAGCGAAATTCGGCATTCTCCCCTTCATCCTCACGAGCGTCTACGGCACCTGCGGCGCGATCCTGATCGGCGTGCCGGTCGGCTTTCTGACGGCCGTGTTCCTTTCGAAAATGGCGCCCAAAAAGCTCCGCACCGTCATGGAATCCGCGGTCAGCCTGCTCGCGGGCATCCCGTCGGTCGTCTATGGCCTTGTCGGCATGCTGGTGCTGGTGCCGGGGATCCGGAAGCTGTTTCACGTGCCGGACGGCGCGAGCCTGCTCGCGGCCATCATCGTTCTTGCCATCATGATCCTGCCGTCCATCATCAAGGTCTCCGTCAACGCGCTCGACGCCGTGCCGAAGGAGTATGAAGACGCGTCTCTGGCCCTCGGCGCGACGCCGGTCGAGACCTGGTTCCGCGTGTCGGCCACGGCGGCCAAGAGCGGCATCGCGGCCGCCGTCGTGCTCGGCGTCGGCCGGGCCATCGGCGAGGCCATGGCCGTCATGATGGTCTCGGGCAACGCGCCGAACATGCCGTCGCTGTTTGAAAGCGTGCGCTTTCTCACCACAGCCGTGGCGAGCGAGATGTCCTACGCCTCCGGCCTGCAGCGGCAGGCGCTGTTTTCCATCGCGCTGGTCCTCTATGTGTTCATCATGCTCATCAACGCCGCGCTCAACTTCTTCCTGAAGCGCAGAAAGGAGCACTGACATGCTGACGAATCGACTCTCCGCCTCCCGGCGGATCTTCATCACCGTCATGCGCGTGCTGCTGGTGCTGGCCGCCGTATTGACGGCCGCGCTGGTCGTGTTCATGATCGTGTATGTGCTCAGCAAGGGCCTGCCGTATGTCACGTGGCACCTGCTCTCGACGAAGCCGAGCTACGTCTCCGGCACGATCGGCATTCTGCCGGATATCTGCAACACGGTGCAGATCCTGCTCGCTTCGCTGCTCATCGTCCTGCCGCTCGGCGTGGGCGCGGCCGTGTACCTCACGGAGTACGCGCAGAACAAAAAGCTCGTCGCGGCCATCGAATACGCCGCCGAGACGCTCTCGGGCATCCCGTCCATCATCTACGGTCTGGTCGGCATGCTGTTTTTCTGTGAATTTCTAGGGATGCAGACCTCCCTGCTCGCGGGCGCGCTGACGCTCGTGATCATGAACCTGCCGACCGTCCTGCGCACGACGCAGGAAAGCCTGCGGACCGTCCCGCAGAGCTACCGCGAGGGCGCGTTCGGCCTCGGCGCGGGCAAATGGCGCGTGGTGCGCACGGTCGTGCTGCCGGGCTGCATCGACGGGATCGTGACCGGCTGCATTCTTTCGGCCGGGCGCATCCTCGGCGAGTCCGCCGCGCTTCTGTTCACCGCGGGCTTCGCGCACACGCTCAATAAATTTATCGTAGGCCTTGCCAGCCCCGGCGCGACGCTGACCGTCGCCCTGTACGCCTATGCCAAGGAGGAGGGCGAGTTTGACGTAGCCTTCGCCATCGCGGCCATCCTTATGATCCTCACCCTGCTCATCAACCTCGCGGCCGGGATCGTCGGCAGACAGATCCAGAAACGGAGCCAGGCATGAAGGCAGTCAATCCCTGCGGCCTGAAGCGGGCCGCGCTCATCAACGATCTGTCCTGCTTCGGCAAGTGCTCTCTGAGCGTCTCGATGCCGATTCTGTCCAGCTACGGGATCGAGACCGTCCCGCTGCCGACGGCCCTTCTCTCGACGCACACGGGCGGCTTCACCGGCTACGTCGTGCAGGACACGACCGAAGCCATGCGCGCGTTTGCCGCGCACTGGAAGCAGGTCGGCATGCAGTTTGACTGCATCGCCACCGGCTACTGCTGCTCGCCGGAGCAGATCCGGCTCGCGGCGGAGTTCATCCGCAGCTTCGCAGACGAGCGGACGCTCGTCGTGGTCGACCCGGTGCTGGGCGACCATGGAAGGCTCTATAGCGGCTTTACCGACGCGCATGTCGACGCCATGCGGGAGCTGTGCAGTCTGGCGGACGTGATCACGCCCAACCGGACGGAGGCGGCGCTGCTCTCGGGCCTCGCCTGCTCCAGCGCGGACGAGACGCTTCTCTACGCGCAGCAGGTCAAAAACACCATTCTCACCAGCGTCCGCACCGAGACCGGCATCGGCTATCTCGCGCGGCTGGACGGCGGCATCCGCCTCGTGCTGCGGCCCTTCGTCGAGCTGACGCTGCACGGCGCAGGCGATGTCTTTACGAGCGCCCTGTGCGGCGAGCTGCTGTGCGGAAAAGCGCCGATGGACGCGCTGGGCAGCGCCGCGGACTTCTGCGACCGCTGCATCCACGAAACGGTCAAGCGCCAGCCGTGGCACTGGTACGGCCTGGCCTTCGAGCCGGTATTGAAAGGAAATCACATATGAACGATATCATCACGGTGAAAGACCTGCGGCTCTGGTACGGCCAGACGCAGGCACTCAAGGGCGTGTCCATGGACATCCCGGAAAAAAGCATCACGGCCCTCATCGGCCCCTCCGGCTGCGGCAAATCGACGTTCCTCAAGACGCTCGACCGCATGAACGATCTCGTGCCGGGCGTGCGCATCGAGGGCGAGGCCCAATACAATGGGCAGAATATCTTCGCCCCGCAGGTCGACGTCAACGAGCTGCGGCGGCAGATCGGCATGGTTTTCCAGAAGCCGAATCCCTTCCCCATGAGCATCTATGACAACATCGCCTACGGCCCCCGGACGCACGGCGTGCGCAGGAAGGACGAGCTCGACGAGATCGTCGAGCAGTCGCTGCGCGGCGCGGCGATCTGGGACGAGGTCAAGGACCGGCTGAAAAAGAGCGCCCTCGGCCTCTCCGGCGGCCAGCAGCAGCGGCTGTGCATCGCGCGGGCGCTGGCTGTGCAGCCGCAGGTCCTTTTGATGGACGAACCGACGAGCGCGCTCGACCCCATCTCGACCTCCAAAATCGAAGAGCTCGCCACGAACCTCAAGGAGCAGTACACCATCATCATCGTCACCCACAACATGCAGCAGGCGCTGCGCATTTCGGATAAAACGGCGTTTTTCCTGCTCGGCGAGCTCATCGAATACGATGACACGCAGAAGCTGTTCTACCAGCCGAAGCAGAAGCGCACCGAGGATTACATCACCGGGAGGTTTGGCTAATGAGAAGTAAATTTGACCAGCAGCTCGCCGCCCTCAACCAGGAGCTGACCGAGATGGGCGCGACCTGCGCGCAGGCCATCGGCCTGGCCGCACAGGCCCTGGAGCAGCAGGATGTGGCGCTCGCGGCCCCCGTGGGGCAGCTCGAGGAGCAGACGAACGAGCAGGAGCGCACGATCGAGGCCCTGTGCCTGAAGCTGCTTCTGCAGCAGCAGCCCGTCGCCCGCGATCTGCGGCAGATCTCCGCCGCGCTCAAGATGATCACCGACATGGAGCGCATCGGCGATCAGGCCGCGGACATCGCGGAGATCATCCCCTTCTTCCTCAGCCACAACACCTTTGACTGCACACTCGTCTGCCGCATGGCGCAGCAGGCCAGCTCCATGGTCACGCAGAGCGTCGACGCGTTCGTGCGCCGCGACGTGTATCTGGCCCGCTCCGTCGCCGGGCAGGACGATCTGGTCGACGAGGACTTCACCGCCGTCAAGCAGGCGCTCATCGCCGCCATCGCCCGCGAGCCCGGGCAGGGCGAGGTCGCGCTGGATCTTCTGATGATCGCCAAGTATTTTGAGCGCATCGGCGATCACGCCGTGAACCTCTCCGAGTGGGTCGAATTCTCCGTCACCGGCGTTCACAAGCACGACGGCGTGGAGTACGAATAAGGCCCGGTTTCGCGCAAAAAAGCCGCCCGGATGGGCGGCTTTTCGTCGTTATTCGGCAGAGGGCTTTCTGCATTCGTCGGTGATCTCCCGTTTGAGTTCGTGCAGGGCGGGCGACTCGGGGTCGCGGGGATAGGAAAAGCCGGTCAGGTCAAAGGAGCGGAGCGTGCTGTCCGGGTGCATGACGAGGATCCGCTGGCCCAGCAGCAGCGCCTCTTCGAGCTGGTGCGTGACCAGCACGATGGTGCGCGGGAGCTTCCGCTGGATGGCCAGCAGCTGCGTCTGCAGCTCGCCGCGGGTCAGAAAATCGAGCGAGGCGAACGGCTCGTCCATCAAAAGCAGCTGCGCCTGGCTGGCAAGGATGCGCGCAAGGCCGAGCCGCTGCTTCATGCCGGTCGAAAGCTCCATGGGCGTGAGGTCGGCATAGTCCTCCAGCCCGACCAGACGGACGAAGTCCGCGGCCTTTTCATACCGCTCCTCCGGCGTCTTGCCGACGCCGCAGGCCATGGCGACGTTGCGCTGCACGTTCGTCCAGGTGATGACATAGGGGTCGGGGCTCAGCATGGCGCTGTGCCAGCCCTGCGGGATGCTGATCTCGCCGGCGTCCGGCTGTTCCTTCCCGGCCAGCAGCTTCAGAAGGGTGCTCTTGCCGCAGCCGCTGCGGCCGACGATGACGGTCAGCTGCCCGGCGGCGAACGTCACCGAGAGGTCCTTCAGCACCTGCCGCGTGCGGCTTTGCCGCTGCTCGCCGGTGATGACGATCTCCGTACTGTAGGATGTATAAGCCTTGTCCACATGCCGCAGGGTCACCGCGTCCATAAATATGCCTCCGTTCGGTCCGATTTCCTGCTATTTTACCAGATTTGGCGGCTGAACTCAAGCTTCTTTTTCCGTTTTCGCCTCTTGCATTCCCCGCGGCGGGAGCGTATGATAGTCGCGCAAAAATGATCGTCAAGAGGGTATCTTTTTATGAGCAAGGGCAAACATGATCAGGTCGACATGCTGCACGGGCCGCTTCTCGGGAAACTGATTCTGTTCGCGCTGCCGCTGGCGCTCAGCAGCATCCTGCAGCAGCTGTTCAACGCTGTCGACATCGCCGTCCTCGGCCAGTTTGCCACCAGCCAGGACCAGGCCGCCGTGGGCTGCACGTCGGCCGTCATCAACATGTTCCTCAATCTGTTCCTCGGCATCTCCGTGGGCGCGAACGTCGTCATCGCGACGTACATCGGCCAGCGGGATAAGGAGAAGGTCCAGGCCTCCGTGCATACCGCGATGCTGATCGCGCTCATCAGCGGCTTTGTGATGATGCTTGTGGGCTTCGTGACCGCGCGGCCGATCCTGGAGCTCATCCAGACGCCTGAGAGCGTGCTGGACAAGGCGGTCTTGTACCTGCTCATCTATTTTGCCGGAATGCCGTTCATCATGGTGTATAACTTCGGCGCGGCAATTTTGCGCAGCGTCGGCGATACGAAGCGGCCGCTCATCTGCCTGACGGTGTCCGGCGTTCTGAACGCGGGACTCAATATTTTCCTCGTCGCCGTGTGCGGCATGGATGTCGACGGCGTCGCGATCGCGACGGTCTTGTCCAACGTCGTCAGCTGCGTGGTGGTCGTGTGGATGCTCTGCCGGGAGAAGAGCGAGATCCGCCTGTCGCTGCGCGCGCTGCGGATGGACCGGGCGCTGCTCGGCCGGATGCTCGCCATCGGCCTGCCGGCCGGTCTGCAGAGCACGGTCTTCACCTTCTCCAACGTGTGCATCCAGTCGACGCTCAACTCGTTCGGCACGGCAACCGTGGCCGGTTCGTCCGCGGCGCTCAACTATGAGTTCTTCTCCTACTTCCCCGTCGTCGCCTTCGGGCAGGCGGCCGTGACCTTCTCCAGCCAGAACTTCGGCGCCGGGCAGTATGACCGCTGCCGGAAGATCTTCCGGCAGACGATGCTGCTGTCGCTGGTGTGCGCGGAGGTGATGGGGCTGGGCTTCGTGTTCGGCAAGGAGCTGTTCGTCCGCTTCTTTACCGCCGAGGCCGACGTCGCCGAATTCGCCTACATCCGCATGTGCACGCTCCTGCCGTTTTACTTCCTTGTGCCGCTGTATGAGGTCGGCGGGGCCGCGCTGCGCGGCATCGGGCATTCGCTGGCCCCGGCCGTGCTGACGGTGCTGGGCACATGCGTGCTGCGGCTCATCTGGGTCTTCACGGTCTGCCGCATCTGGCCGGATTACCGCGTACTGATGCTCGTCTACCCCATCACGTGGGCGCTGACCGGCGCGGCCATCATGGTCTGCTACTTCCTTGTCGACTGCAAGCTCGCCAAAAAATTCCTCACCGCCCAGACACACTGAATCTTGTCCGGCGCGGGCACGTTTGGTATAATGACAGGGCAGCACCGCGCAATTGCGTCTGCGCGCTTCGGCGGATCTTTTCCGCCAATCCTGCGGTTTGAAAAGCTTGAAATATTGCGCAGCCGTTGGCGACGAAGGAGCCTTACGGATGCGGCATGCCCCTTGCGGGTACACAAAGTATTCCTGCGCTTTTCAAATCTTGGCTTGGCGAAAAATCTCTCGCCGAATCTGCTTGCCGAATTGTGCGGTGCTGCCTTAGAAAACACCTGAAGGAGTCTGCCATGAAACGACGGATCGGATCTTTGCTGCTGTTATGTTTGCTCTGCGCGTGCCTGTGCACGCCGGCGCTCGCTGTCTCCCCGCAAAGCTGCGCGGAGGAGCTTTCCGCCATCGACGTCTTCCGCGGGACCGACACGGGCTTTGAGCTCGACCGCGCCCCGAAGCGCAGCGAGGCCGCCGTCATGCTCGTGCGCCTGTACGGCGCGGAGGAGGAAGTGCTCTCGCTCTATGAAGCAGGACTGATCGCCCACCCGTTTGAAGACGTGTCCGGCTGGGCCGCGCCGTATCTGGCGTGGCTGTACAGCGAGGGGCTCGTCCGCGGCGTGAGCGAGACGCGCTACGGTGCGGACGCCCCCTGCCGCGCGCGGGACTATGCGCTGTTTCTGCTGCGCGCGCTGGGCTATCAGGACGGCGCGGACTTTGCCTGGGCAGAGACCGAAGACTTCGCCGAAGCCTGCGGCTTTTACAGCCGCGCGCTGTTCGGCGGCACGTTCACGCGCGGGGATCTGGCGCTCATGACGTGGCTGGCGCTGCAGTGCCCGTCCGCGGACGGCAGCGGCACGCTGCTCGCAGGTCTTACTGCGCGCGGCGCCATCGAACAGGACGCCGCCCGGACGCTCGAGGCCTCGTTCCGCAAAAGCCCGGTGCATGTCAAGGACGGGACGGTCACGCTGGACGCCGCGGCCTGGCGCAGCGCCTGCGCGGAGCTGGAGATCACGGTGCAGTTTGAATCCGGCACGGAAACGCTCAGCGGCGAGGCGCTGCGGGCGCTCGTCGCGGCGGACGGGACGGTGCGGACGGACGAACTGGACGCGCTCGTCTCCGGCTGGGCCGGGCAGTACGGTACATACAACACGCCCTACCGCTTTGATTCCTACGTCAAGGGCGTCACCCCCATCGACTTTATCCCCTGCGACTACCGCATCGACGAGGCGGGCGTCAAAAAGCAGCTGCTGCAGGCCATCTGTGCCATGGAGCCCTGCACGATCACCGCGGGGCTGACGTGTTACCGCTGGGGCGCGCCGTTTGACATTTCGCTGACACATGTCGAGGTCGATCTGGACAACCAGCAGCTGACATTCATCAAAAACGGGACCGTGATCGTGAACACCAACATCGTCACCGGCATGGTCGGCAGCCACCGCACGCCGATCGGCTTGTACGAGGCGCACAACAAGCAGACGAACTGCACGCTGACGGGCGCGGATTACGAGGTCTTTGTTAAATACTGGGTCAGCGTCATCGGCGATTCCATCGGCCTGCACGACGCGTCCTGGCGCAGCGTCTTCGGCGGCGACCAGTACATTTTCAACGGCTCGCACGGCTGCATCAACATCCCGGAGGCGGCGATGGTGAAGATCTTCAACAACATCGAAGACGGCACGCCGGTGCTGATCTTCGGCCAGAACAAATGGTACCAGCCCGGCTCCGCCGACTCCCCCGCCACCAAAAACCCCCTCCGCGGCACCACCGCCGGGAAATAAATAGGCTCCCCTTCCAGGGGAGCTGTCTCGGCGCAGCCGAGACTGAGAGGTTGTATCGACTTTGCAGCTGCCGGTTGTCTCCGACGGCCCTATCTTTTCCGTCTTGCCGGAAAAGATAGGGGAGAAAAGGGGCGCTTGGATGCGTTTGGTGCAGTCTGCGTCTGAATTCAGGCGAGTCCCTATATTTTAGTTTGGCGTTCCACTCGGCGGTCACCTTACGAGTTTTTTACTACGCGCCGCCTGATACGGGGGTATCGGATTTGTAACTGGTTGCCTTTGAATACTTGCAGTCAATAGAAGGTGCAGTCTGGGTTTGTCAGGCTGCACCTTTTCGCGGGAAAGTTTTATCGATTTGCCGGCACCAAATGGCTTCCCTTGGGGGAAGCTGGCTCGGCGAAGCCGAGACTGATGAGGGTCGAGGAGCACTTTTGGATTGCTTTGCAGTTTCAAGCAAAACCGCAGCTGCTCCCCGACCCTCATCCGCCCCTGCGGGGCACCTTCCCCCAGGATGCGAATCAATAGTTGAACCGCAAGAGGAGGGCGGCGAAAGCGAGGGAGGAGA
>OLYN01000875.1_pt1 | contig 16278 bp, 13 predicted proteins | sample 1674231 | NCBI WGS metagenome assembly OLYN01 (sample SAMEA103958153, study PRJEB25191) | human gut metagenome
GACTGAGAGGTTGCTGCAAATTTGATACGACCTCTCCGTCTCGGCGTTCCGCCGAGCCACCTCCCCTGAGAGGGGAGGCTTGGGAACTGCACATTCCCATGGGCTTGCCCTATGAGAGGAAGGTTTTTTCACATCACATTCTCCACCGTCGGCAGTTCCATGCGGCGGATGTGTTCGAGGCGGGCGGTGAGTTCGTGGCAGGCGGCGAGGTAGTCGTCGAGATCTTCGAGGCGAATGAACTGCTCGAGCTGCGCGAACAGCGCGATGACCTCATCGACCTCCTCGTGGTGCAGAAAGATCCCGAGGATCCGCTCGCGTCCCTCCCAGACCTCCTTCGCCTGCCGCAAAGACGCGGCCGCGCCGGTATAGTCCTCCGTCTCCGCCTGACGGGTGGAGCGCTCGAGCAGCTCGTTCGTCTGCGCGCCGGACGCGCGCACGTAAAAAAGGGAAAACAGCCCCACCGCAAGGCAGAGCGCGAACACCACACAGGCGATCAGAACATGCTTCATGCCGGATCCTCCTGCATGGCCGCGAAATAGAGCTTGCCGCCCGGCTCGCTCGTGAGCAGGTACACGTCCTGCATGCGGCAGTTGTAGCTCTGCAGGATCCCCTGCACCCATGCCTCGTCCTTGCCGAGCAGGGGCAGATTCTGCTTCTGCAGGCGCCCGGAGGCGATCACCGTCACCGGCAGCTTCCGCGCGCTGGCCTGCACGCCCGCGTCCTTGGCGGACGCGGGCTCGTATTTCGGATACAGAAACGTCGAGATCGCGCCGCTCGTCTCCAGAATGGCGTACTGCACCTGCGCGAGATCTGTTACGCCCTGGATGCGCAGGTACTCCGAAAGCTCGTCGGTATTGACCCGCGTTTTTTTGAGATTCTGCTGCAGCAGCCGCCCGTTTTCGATCAGAATGACCGGCTTGCCGCACAAAAACCGCCGCACGCCCACGCTCCGGTATGTCAGCACGGACAAGACCAGCTCCACGCTCAGAACGACCAGGATCGGCAGCAGCCCCGCCAGCAGCGGCGTGCCCGTCTCCTGCATCGGCACGGCGGCGAGGTTGGCGATCAGCATCGTCACGACGAATTCCATCGGCTCCATCTCGCCCAGCTGCCGCTTGCCCATGAGCCGCACGACCAAGATCAGCGCCAGATACAAGATCACGGCGCGAATGAGTGAAATCAGCATAAAAAACCCTCCCTGCCCAGCATTCCCGCAAGGCAGGGAGGATATACCGTCTTCCGTTTTGTTCGTTTTATTGCTCGAGATACTTTTCGCAGACCATTCTCGCTTCCCGTGCGGTCGCTTCCTCGTCGATGCGGGCGAGGCGGCCTTCGCGGACGGTGATCCGGCCGTTCACGACGGTGTAGTCGACCGGGCCACGGACGCCGACCGTGGCCAGCACGGCCTTCGGGTCATAGCACGCGCCGACGAGCTCGAGCCGACGGCTGTCGATCAGAAACAGATCGCAGCACCTGCCCACGCTGAGACTGCCGATGTCATCGCGGCCGAGCAGCCGCGCGCTGCCGCGCGTGGCGATCTTGAGGAAGTCGTAGCCGGACGGCGCTTCGCGGCTGGAGTTCAGCCGGTGGAGCAAAAAGGCCGTGCGCAGCTCCTCCATGAGGCTCGAGCCGTCGTTCGAGGCCGAGCCGTCGACGCCGAGGCCGACGGGCACGCCGAGCTTCAGCATGTCCGGGATGCGCGCGATGCCGGAGGCGAGCTTCATGTTCGACGCCGGACAGTGGCACACGCCGGTGCCGGTCTCGGCCAGAAGCTTCAGCTCATCGTCGTTAAAATGGATGCCGTGCGCGTACCACACGTCGGGCCCGACCCAGCCGAGCGTCTGCATGAACGCCAGCGGGCGCATGCCCTCGCGCGCGAGCATGTAGTTTTCCTCGTCCTTTGTCTCGCACAGGTGGGTGTGCAGGCGGACGTGGTACTGCCGGGCAAGAATGGCGCTCTGCCGCAGCAGCTCCGCGGAGACCGAGAACGGCGAGCAGGGCGCGAGCGCGAGCTGCCGCATGGAGCCGAAGGAGGGATCGTGATAGGTCTCGATGAGGCGGGCGGAATCCTTCATAATTTCATCCACCGTCTGCACCACGGAATCGGGCGGCAGACCGCCGTCCTTGACCGACAGGTCCATCGACCCGCGCGAGCAGTGCATCCGGATGCCAAGCTCCGAAGCAGCCTCGAACTGCGTGCCGATCAGATCGCCCGCGCCCGCGGGGAAGACGTAGTGATGGTCAAAGCAGGTCGTGCAGCCGTGCTTCATGAGTTCGCCCATGCCCGTCAGGCTCGACAGGCGCACGACGTCGGTATCGAGGTTTTTCCAGATCTCATAGAGCGTCTTCAGCCAGTCGAACAGCTCCATATTCTGCACCTGCGGCAGATTGCGGGAGAACTGCTGGTAGAGATGATGGTGCGTGTTGATCAGCCCCGGATAGCAGAGCATATGGCCCGCGTCCAATACCTCCTCTGCCTTCTTTTCCAGCTTCGGGCCGATGGCGCGGATCACGCCGTCCTCGGCGTAGAGGTCGACGTTTTCGTAGACCGTATCGCCCTCGTCGCAGGAGACGAGCTTCGAGATGTTGCGGATCAAAAGACGCTGCATGGCAAATCCCATCCTTTTTTCAGATAGTCCTATTTTACCACGCATACGCGAAAAATCAACCTTTTATGCGATAGCGCTTGCGGGCCGCGGGCGGATATGATAGAATCGATGCAAGGTAAATGACATTTACGGAGGCGTGCTATGACGCTCGGACAGAAGCTCAAAAAGGCCCGGCTCGACCGCGGGCTGACCCAGGCGCAGGTCGTGGGTGACCGCATCACGCGCAATATGCTCTCGCAGCTGGAAAACGACCTGGCCTCGCCGTCGGTCGGGACGCTGGAATATCTGGCGTCGGTCCTCGGCGTCCAGGCCGCGTGGCTGCTCGCGGATGAGAAGGAAGAGGAAGCCGCCGGACGCACCGAGCGGCTGCGCGCGTGCTACCGCGGCGGCGACTGGGCCGGCTGCCTGGAGCTTGCGCAGGAGCTGCAGCCGGACGACGAGCAGGCGCTGCTGCTCGCGCTGGCCGCGGCGCAGTGCGCCCTGCACGCGCTGGAGGCCGAGCGCTTTGCCTCCGCGCAGCAGCTGGCGCGGCAGGCGCTGAGCTGGAACGAAGCGAGCCTGTACGGGCATACGCAGGTCCGGCTGGAGATGCTCCGCGTCCTCGCGCGCTGCGCGGAGCAGACCGACGGAGACGCCGAGGCGGCCTTCGCCGCCTACCGCGCCGCCTATACCGAGCTGCAGCCAGCCGTGCCGTATCACCTGAGCATGGCCCGCTATCAGCTCATACAGGAGCATCTGCCCGCCGCCGAGCATGAGATCTGGTCGATCGCCGACCTGCCGGAGGCGAGCCGCGCGGAATACCTCATCCTGCGCGGCCGGTTAGCCTGCAAAAAGGAGCAATATGAGACCGCCGCGGAATACCTCCGCCAGGCCGACGCCCTCGGCCCCCTGCCCAAGCTCCTCGAGCGCGAGCTCTGCCAGGCCATGGAGCTCGCCAGCCGCGAGCTGCAGGACTACAAGACCGCCTACGAATACGCCGCAAGGCAGCTGAAGCTGTGACGGGCCAGAACCTCTCCGCCTCGCTACGCTCGGCACCTCCCCTTGACAAGGGGAGGCTTTGGACTTACGCAAACCCAAGGCTCCCCTTGTCAAGGGGAGCTGGCCCGCAGGGCCTGAGGGGTTAAGCCCCGCCGCAGCGGGCCAATGGCTTCCCCTGGGGGAAGCTGGCTCGGCGAAGCCGAGACTGATGAGGGCCGGGGAGCACTGGCAGATCGCTTTGCGGTTTCAGCAAAATCGCCGCTGCTCCCCTACCCTCATCCGTCTGCTCCGCTTCGCTCCGCATCCACCTTCCCCTCATAGGGGAAGCCATAAAACGCCCGGCTCCTATGGGGAGCCGGGCGTCTGTCTCTGTTATCTTCCGGTATAGGCATTCGCCCAGCCGGTCTCGAGGGTCGCCCAGTCGCGCTGGGGGAGTTTGCCGGTCCAGGTCTCGACGCGGTCGCCCATGGTGCAGGTGTGGCTGTTGGTGGCTTCCATGATGGCCTCATAGAACCAGTCGGTCGTCTGCACATCCGGCCAGTCGATGCGGTCGGAGATCTTCATGTGCGCCTTCGACGGCTTGCGGCCGAGCGTGCGGTTGACGATGGCGCAGGCTTCGGCGCGGGTGATCTTGCTTTCAGGCTTGAACGAACCGTCGGAATAGCCCTCGATCAGGCCGGCGTCCTTCGCTGCCGTGACATAGGGTGCGAACCAGTCGGTCGTCTTCACGTCGGTGAAGTAGTTGTACACGGCAGAGCCGTTATTCTGCGTGAAGCTGACCGCGATCTTCGCAAACTCCGCGCGGGAGATCGGCGCGTCAGGGCGGAACGTGCCGTCGGCATAGCCGCCGATCACGCCCATGCGGCTCAGGGTCGAAACCGCGTTGTTGTACCACTTGTCGGCCGAAACGTCGGAGAAGTCATTCTTCGAGGACCAGTACTTCGCGCGCGTATCGTCGTCCAGCAGCCGGAAGAAGATCGTCGCGACCTCCGCCCGCGTGATCTTCCCGTTCGGGCGAACGGTGCCGTCGGCGTAGCCGATCAGATAGGAATAGTGGTCATCGGTGTTGGCCTGCAGGGCCGGGAGCAGGACGGCGGTGATGTCATCAACCTCGTCGCGCTTGGTCTCTTCTACGGTCTCCGTATAGCCGCAGTATTTGCAGACGCGCGTGACCATCCACTTGTACGAGCCGTCAGACTGCTGGACCCAACCGGTTTCCGTGACGGTAAAAGCGTTGTCCTTGTAGCCATCGGTGTACTTGTTCTCGCTTCCCTCGGCCACACCGTTTTCATAGGAACCGGCTGTAATGTCCATATTGTGCTTGACCATCTTGCCGTTTTCCCAGACCTTTTCACCGCCAATATAGACAGTAACGCCATATGTATCTTTCCACCGGTCGTATATTTCACCGCCTACAATCTCGACTTGGAACAGGCGGGAGCAGGTGTTGCTGTTCGCATCCAGTCCTGTGACCTTATTGTTGCCCGTAAAATATACGACAAAGTCTGTTACGGGAATCCATTCTCCAATCTTCGCTTCAGGGATATTGTGCGCGTCATGGATGTTCAGCACACTCTTCATTTTAGAGCCGCCCTGAGAGTTCACTGTGCAATCCTTGAAGTTGATAACTCTCGGCCCTTCCGGTTCGTTTGGATTCCGTTGATCCGCGTCCACATTTACAATTTTTGCGCTGTTTTCTCCGATAAATGTGCATCCATCAAAGGTCATAGTATGCGACGAATAATCCCACAGGGCATAATCGCCATCTGGGCAGTAGAATGTAGAATTCTCGAATGTCGCCGAAGTATATCCCCAATACGTGGTACGTCCATAAAGGGTGCAATTTACAACTTTTGTAACATCACTATGAGCAAAACCAAGATAGTTGCTTATTGATTTATCACCCTTCTTATAGTACGAATGCAACGCCATATTCTCAAAAGTCACGTTCGCACCATTAAAACTATAGTCCGAATTATATTCTGTCCCTGCTTTATCTGGATCAGGAGTCACTGAGCCGATGACCCACTTCGTCTTATCCGCGCCATCGCCGATAAAAGTCAGCGTTTTTCCTTGGGCGCACTTCTGATTGTACAGTGTAAACGCGCCTTCACCAAGATAAATGGTCGCCGAACCGCCAGGCGCAACGCTGGAAACAGCTGCGATCAATTCTTCATTTGTCGTAACCTTCGCATCCTCTGCCAGCACGGTGGCCGGGAGCAATCCTACGAGCATGACCAGCGCCAGCAGACAGGCTAAGATCCGTTTTTTCATCGTATTTCTCTCCTTTGATATGATTTGTCAGAAACCCATCTTCTGTATATTTAGTACAGAAGAAAAGCGTGTACACGCTTTTCTTCTGTATATTTAGTACAGAAGAAAAGCGTGTACACGCTTTTGCCTTTTCTGGGAATTGTACAGCAAGCATACCACAGGTTTCCTGCGGTTGCAAGGATCGGATGGAATTTTTGTGGAATTTTTATAAAAAAATTTATGGGGTGCGCAAAAAAGCCTCCCCTTTCAGGGAAGGCGGCACGGCGGAACGCCGGGACGGAGAGGCTGCAGCAGATTTGCGACGACCTCTCAGTCACCTTCGGTGACAGCTCCCCTGGAAGGGGAGCCAAGGGGAGCCTTGGATGCGGGCTTAAAAACGCCTCCCCTTGTGAAGGGGAGGTGCCGAGCGAAGCGAGGCGGAGAGGTTATTCCTTGATCGCCTTGACAAACGCAGCCTTGTCTTCGGCTTTGAAGAAGGCGCTGCCGGCGACGAGGACGTTGGCGCCGGCGGCGGTGCAGAGCCCGGCGGTCTGGGCGTTGACGCCGCCGTCGACCTCGAGCTCGCAGGCCGGGTTGCGCGCGTCAATATACCTGCGGATCTCGGAGACCTTCGGCATCATGTCGGCCATGAAGCTCTGGCCGCCGAAGCCCGGCTCGACCGTCATCACGAGGATCAGGTCCACCAGCTCCAGATACGGCAGGACAGCCTCGGCCGGGGTCTTCGGCTTGACGCAGACGGCGGGCTTTTTGCCGCAGGCGCGGATGCGGCGGATAGCCTCGAGGGTATTTTCCGGCGTGTCGGCCTCGACATGGACCGTCACGATATCCGCCCCCGCCTCGCAGAAGCGCTCGACATAGCGCAGGGGCCGGTCGATCATCAGGTGCACGTCCAGCGTCAGGTCGGTGATCTTGCGGATGCACGGGATCGGGGCCAGGCCGATGGAAAGATTGGGAACAAACAGGCCGTCCATTACGTCAATATGAACATACTCGGCGCCGGCCTGCTTGATCCTGCCGATGTCCCGCCCGAGATCGGCAAAATCGGCAGCCAGGATAGAGGGAGATACACGGATCATGAAAACGCCTCCAATACATAAAATAGCGCCGCACCGCCCTGCGGCCGCGGGCATAGATATGGTTGTGCGGCCGTGCGCCGGCAGGATGCTTCCGCTGTTCTCCTGCGCAGCCGGTCCGGCCGCCCGCAAGGGCCGCTCCGGCGGCCTTTGCGCTATTATACCGTGCGGCCCCGGCGGTTGTCAATCCGCCGCGCGTGTTGACTTTCCCTTCTATTTGTACTACTATTATTTTGAAGAAGTATCATAAGTGCTCCGCCGCCGCGGAGAAAGGAAAACTATGGACGAACAGAAAAAGAAGAGTCAGAAAAAGCGCTCGGTCATCCCGATCTACGCGATCGGCGCGGTGTGGCTGCTATATGCCGGGAAGCTCAATACCTTCCGGGGCATCGTGTCGTGCGCCGTCGTGTCGGCGATCGTATATGGCATCCTGCGCATCGTGCTGCGCGGCAAAAAGACCGACACGCCGGAAGAAGCGCCCGCCGCCGCACCGGAGCCCCAGCCCGCCAAACCCGAGCCGCAGCCGCAGCCTGAGGCGGACAAGCTCCCGCCTGAGCTGCAGTCGGTCATCTACCAGGGCAAGACCTCCATCGCCAAGATCCGCCAGCTCAACGACGAGATCCCTGACGAGCGCATGAGCGCCCAGATCGACCTCATCGAGCGGCTGACCACGCAGATCTTCGACTGCGTGAAGGAGCATCCGGAAAAGCTCAAGCAGATCCGGCAGTTCCTCAACTACTACCTGCCGACCACGATCAAGCTCATGGAGCAGTACGTGACGCTGCAGAACCAGAGTGTCAAGACCGAAAACATCACCGATGGCATGCAGAAGATCGAGGACCTGCTCGACAAGGTCATCGTGGCCTTCCAGCGCCAGCTCGACGCGCTGTTTGAGTCCGACGTTGTCGACATCACCGCCGACATCCGCGTCATGGAGCAGATGATGGCCAGCGAGGGTCTGACCGAAAAGAAAGATTTTGCGTAAAACGCCACAAGCTATTATATAGGAGGAACACAACATGGACGAATATATCCCCCAGCTGACGCTGACCCCGGATCTTTCCGCGCAGGCGCAGCCGGAAGTCAAAAAGGAAGAAGACCTCATCACCAAGGCGCAGGCTGCGCCTGAGGCCGGGCCGGACCTTTCCGCCCTCTCCTCTGCCGAGCAGCAGGCCGTGCTGAGCTTCGCGAAGCAGATCGATCTGGAAAACGCGCAGCAGGTGCTCGAGTACGGCGCGTCCGCGCAGAAGAACATCGCGGACTTCTCCGACACCGCCCTGGCCAAGGTCAAGACCGGCGATCTCGGCGAGATCGGCACGATGCTCTCCGGCCTGCTCGTGGAGCTCAAAACGCTCGAGGAGCCGGAAAAGAAGGGCATCGCGGGCCTGTTCCGCAAGGCAAAGATCAATTCCGAGGAGCTCAAGGCCCGCTTCTCCACGGCCGAGGTCAACGTCGACCGCATCTCCGGGGAGCTGGAAAAGCACAAGGTCACGCTTTTGAAGGACGTGGCCGTCATGGATCAGATGTATGACCGGAATCTGCAGTATTTCAAGGAGCTGACCATGTATATCCTCGCCGGCAAGCAGAAGCTGGCCGAGGCCCGCAGCACCACCCTGCGCGAGCTGCGCGAAAAGGCCGAAGCCTCGAACCTGCCCGAGGATGCGCAGGCGGCCAACGACTTTGAGAACAAGTGCATCCGGTTTGAAAAGAAGCTCCACGATCTCGAGCTCACGCGCATGATCTCGCTGCAGACCGCCCCGCAGATCCGCATGATTCAGAACAACGACACCGCGCTCGTCGAGAAGATCCAGACCTCGGTCCTCAACACCATTCCGCTGTGGAAAAACCAGATGGTCCTGACGCTCGGCATCGAAAATTCCCGCCGCGCCATGGAAGCCCAGCGGCAGGTCACCGACATGACGAACGCGCTGCTGCAGAAAAACGCCGACATGCTGCACATGGCCTCCGTCGAGACGGCGAAGGAATCCGAGCGCGGCATCGTCGACATGGAGACGCTCAAGCACACCAACGAGCAGCTCATCTCCACGCTCGACGAGGTCCTGCAGATCCAGACCGACGGCGCAAAGAAGCGCCAGGAGGCCGAACAGGAGCTCCGCCGGCTCGAGGGCGAGCTGAAGCAGAAGCTTCTGCAGCCGCGCAGCTGAACATCTAATAAGGAGTAACCATGAAGTTCTTTCAGAAGACCGGCGTTGCGGTCGCCATCACCGTATTGGCCATCGCCGCGGCGCTTTTCATCGGGCTGTCCCCGGTCCTGAAGTCCGGGGCCGAGACTGCCCCTGTGCAGACCGTTTCCTCGCAGGACACGTCCGCCCAGACCTCCTCCGCCAGCCTCCCGGCTTCGGAGCAGACCGCCTCCGGCACAGCCGGAGACGAGACGATCTCCAACAAATACATCCGCGACGAGGCCGGGCTCTTCACCCGCAGCGCAGAGAACACCATCAAGGACTACAACGATAAAATTTATTCCAAGACCGGCTCGCACGTCGCCATCCTCACCACCGCAGATACCGGCGGCATGTCGCTCGAGGGCTACACCAACAGCGCGTTCGACGCCATGGGCCTGAGCGAGTACGACATGCTCTTCTCCGTCGACACCGACACCCAGACGTGGTATGTGACGACCGGCGCGTATGTGGCAGACTTTGCCGACAGCCGGCTCGAGTCGATCTTCAAGGACGGCTTCGCCTCCATCCTCGACACCGACGCGGACGAGGCCGCGAAGGACCTTTACAAGGACCTCTACAGCTGGTGCAAGTCGAACCTGACCGGCGCTGCCGCGCCGCAGGCAGAGGAGCCGGTCCAGCAGACCGGCTATGGAAGGAGAAAAAGCGTGATCGGCACCATCATCACCATTCTGATCATCTACTGGATCCTGAAGGCCATCTTCGGCTCCGGCCGCAGAGGCGGCGGAGGCGGCTTCTGGTCCGGCCTGTTCCTCGGCTCGCTGTTTTCGAACCGGCACCATGGTCCCGGCCCGGGCCCCGGCCCGCGGCCCGGCGGGTTTGGCGGCGGTCCGCGCCCCGGCGGCTTCGGCGGAGGGCCGAGGCCGGGCGGCGGCTCGCGCGGCGGCTTTGGCGGCGGACGGGGCGGCTTCGGCGGCGGACGGCGGTAAGGTCCGTTCTGAAAAATTTTCCAGAATAGCGACTTTGCTTGCGGACATACTAATTCCGAACCTTATGAAGGAGGAATATTTCGTATGAGTTTCGCAAACGAAAAAGCCAACCACGCCATCGAATGCCACGTGACCCAGTGCAACAACCACTGCGGCTGCGCCGACTACTGCTCGCTCGACAAGGTCTGCATCGGTACGCATGAATGCGACCCGACCGTTGACCAGTGCACCGACTGCCTGTCCTTCGTCAAGAAGTAAATTTCCCGCACCCCGCGCCGCGGCAACCGCCGCGGCGCGGGGATCTTTGTTCCGTGATCCGCTGTTTACGATCGCGCGATCGCGTCCCACTGTTCCCCTATCGCAAATTCCGCGCAGATTGCTCAAAAACGGGCGATGAAGTTTGTAAAAAATGGCGGGCAAAAAAATTTGCAGGAGCATTGAAATTTTTTTGCCCGCCATTTATAATGAAGTTACAATCTAAGATTGGTAGCTGTAAGGAAGTGTTTCGCACACGGGCTGCAACTATCACTCGGCTGGCGCGGCAGAGTGTTTCAGATGAAGATCTGAAGCACTTTTTGTTATGGCAACACCGCGCAATTGCGCCTGCACGCTTCGGCGGATCTTTTCCGCCAATCCTGCGGTTTGACGAAAAATCTCTCGCCGAATCTGCTTGCCGAATTGCGTGGTGTTGCCTGATATCCGGCCGGTGATCAACGCAAAGGAGGATTCATCCATGTACTTACTCACAAACGGACGCGTCATCACCCGCGACGAGGGCGGCAAGGGCTACTACGAAAAGGGCGCCGTCGCCTATGAGGGCACCAAGATCGTGGAGGTCGGCGAAGAGGCCGCGCTGCGCGCGAAATATCCGCAGGCGGAGATCATCGACGCCAGGGGCGGCGTCATCATGCCGGCCTTCATCAACGCGCACACGCACATCTACTCCGCGCTGGCCAGAGGCCTCTCCATCGTCGGCAACAACCCCACCAACTTCTACGAAGTGCTCGACGGCACCTGGTGGGCCATGGACCGCAAGCTGACGCTCGAGGGCTCCCGCGCTTCCGCGGACGCGCTGTACATCGACTGCATCAAGCAGGGCGTCACCACCATCTTTGACCATCACGCGGCCTACTGCGAGATCCCCGGCTCCCTGTTCCAGATCGGCGAGAGCGCGAAGAAATTCGGCATCCGCTCCTGTCTGTGCTACGAGGTCTCTGACCGTGACGGCGAGGAGAAGTGCCTGCAGGCCATCAAGGAGAACGCCGACTGGATCACCTACTGCGAGCAGCAGAAGGATCCGATGCTCGCCGCCATGTTCGGCGGCCACGCGCTGTTCACCATCTCCGACAAGACCTTCGATCGTATGGTCGAGGCCAACAATGGCCGCACCGGCTATCACATCCACGTCTCCGAGGGCATGAACGACGTCTATGACTCCCTGCAGAACTACGGCCGCCGCCCCGTGCAGCGCCTGCACGACCACGGCATCTTGGGCGAGAAGACCATCCTCGGCCACTGCATCCACGTGAACCCCGCGGAGATCGAGCTCATCCAGAACACCCACACCATGGTCGTCAACAACCCCGAGTCCAACATGTCCAACGCCGTCGGCGTCTGCCCGGTGCTGCCGCTCTCGAAGGCGGGCATCCTGCTCGGCCTCGGCACCGACGCATGGACCAACGATATGATCGAGTCGCTCAAGGCCGCGCTCTGCGTCCAGCGCCTCAACGCCTGCCTGCCGAACGTCGCGTGGTGCGAGGTCACGGGCATGCTGTTTAAAAACAACGCGAAGATCGGCGCGAAATACTTCCCCGACGAGCTGGGCGTCCTGAAGGCCGGCGCCGCCGCCGACATCATCGTCATGGACTACAAGCCGTACACCCCGTTCTCCGACGAAAACATCGACGGCCACATCCTCTTCGGCATGACCGGCAAGCTCTGCCGCACGACCATCGCGGGCGGCAAGCTCCTCATGAAGGACCGTGAACTCATCGGCATCGACGAGGAAGCCGAAAACGCCCACATCCTCGAAGCCGCCAAGAAGCTCTGGGGCGCGCTGAACCACAGAGAGTATTAAGCAACGCACTCTGTAGGGGCGGACGACTCTGTCCGCCCGCAGAATGCAGCGATTTTCTGGAAATCTGAGGCGAATTCGTAACATTGATCGGGTCGACAGAGTCGCCGGCCCCTACAACGGAAGATAGGAGGGCAGCCCAATGTACGAAACCACCCGTCAGAGAGTCTGCAAGTGGCTCCTGCTTGCCGTGCTCGTTTTCTCGACGCTCGACGCCGCGCTGTTTGCCCTTTTCGACATCGGAATGGAGCGGCTCGGGCTGCGCTGTCTCAATTCGTTCTTTGAATTCTACCTGCCGGAGCTGTTTCCGGGGAAGCTGACCGTTTATGTTGCCGCGTTTGCGGGACTTGCCGCGCTCGTCGGCTGGATCCTTCTGGTCCGCGGAAACCACACGGGAACGGCCGTGATCTTTGCCGCCTCGATCCTTCCGGCGCTCAAAAGCTTTCTGATCTTCGTGACCAGCGTGCTGGCGCTTTTCAGCGCAGCGGATTTCGGCGCGCAGGCGCTGGCATTCGCAAAGGATCTCGTGTCATTCGTCACAGCCGGGCTGCCCATCGTATTGATGCGTTTCTGGAAGGGCCGCGGCTATTAGCGTCGCTTGACAAGGGCGCATATGCCCGCAGGACGTTCTGACACGTCTTTCGCGGCGTTATCGTCCTTGACATACGTCGGTATGCCTGCGTCCTCTGCCTTGCGAAAAACGTGTCAGAACGCCCGGCGGGTCTGCGAGTTTTCCCGGAGCATGGACGGCGGCTGACAAGGCAGACGAGGCAGATGGGCTGACGCCCATCAACGAGAATAACGAAATCAGGCGTCGTTCAGGCCCGGGAAAACCATATGGGCCCTTGTCAAGCGACGCTAACTTAGGAGGTTTATCACATGTCTGAAAAAATGTATCCGATCCCGTTCAAGTCTCTGATGAACTGGGTCGTCACCGAATACGCCCGCGAGGGTGAGATCTTCGGCGTCCATACCCCGTACTACGCCGGCGGCAAGACGCTGCCCATCTTCGGCGAGACGATTGAAACGCCGTTCGGCCCCGCTGCCGGCCCCAACAGCCAGCTCGCGCAGAACATCATCGCCGCCTACTTCGCCGGTGCCCGCTTTTTCGAGGTCAAGACCGTGCAGAAGATGGACGGCGAGGAGCTGGCCCGCTGCATCCCCCGTCCGTGCATCCTTGCCAACGACGAGGCCTATAACCAGGAATGGTCCACCGAGCTGGAGGTCCCGCAGGCGCAGAACGAGTATATCAAGGCCTGGTGCGCGCTGAAGGTTTTGTCCAAGGTCTACGGCCTCGGCTCGCCGGACGGCTTCGTGTTCAACATGTCCGTCGGCTATGATCTCGAAGGCATCAAGGGCCCGAAGATCGACAGCTACATCAACAACATGATGGACGCGTCGGGCACCGCGCAGTTCCAGGAATGCCTGGCCGTCCTGACCGAGATGTTCCCGGCGGAGAAGGACTATATCGCCGCCATCTCCCCGCGCGTCAGCCGCAGCGTCACCGTCTCCACCCTGCACGGCTGTCCTCCGCAGGAGATTGAGCGCATCACCTCCTACCTGCTGCGGGAAAAGCACCTGCACGCGTTCGTCAAGTGCAACCCGACCATCCTCGGCTACAAGACCGCCCGCACCATCCTCGATTCCATGGGCTATGACTACATCGTCTTCGATGAGCATCACTTCAACGAGGACCTGCAGTGGGCTGACGCCGTGCCGATGTTCGAGCGGCTGCAGGCGCTGGCCGATTCGCTCGGTCTGGAGTTCGGCCTCAAGCTCTCCAACACCTTCCCGGTCGACACCACGCGGAACGAGCTGCCCGGCACCGAGATGTACATGTCCGGCCGGAGCCTGTTCCCGCTGACCATTGAGATGTGCAATCGCATCAGCCGGCAGTTCGGCGGCAAAATGCGCATCTCCTTCGCCGGCGGCGCAGAATTCTTCAACTGCGACAAGCTGTTCGCGGCCGGGATCTGGCCCATCACCGTGGCCACCACCATCCTCAAGCCCGGCGGATACAACCGCCTGCACCAGATGGTCGAAAAGGTCGAGAAGCTGCCCTACCGCGCCTTCAGCGGCACCGACTCCGCCGCCATCAGCGACCTGTCCGCGGCCAGCCACACCGATCTCCACCATCTCAAGCCCATCAAGCCCCTGCCCGCGCGCAAGAGCGAGGACAAGGTCCCCCTCATCGACTGCTTCACCGCGCCCTGCAAGGGCGGCTGCCCGATCCATCAGGATATCCCGGAGTACATCGAGCTCGTCCGCCGCGGTCTGTACGGCCCGGCCCTGAAGCTCATCACCGAGAAGAACCCGCTGCCGTTTTTGACCGGCACGATCTGCGCGCACCGCTGCCAGAACAAGTGCACGCGCAACTTCTACGACGAATCCATCCACATCCGTGACGCCAAGCTTGTCGCCGCCGCACACGGCTATGACGCGCTGATGGCCTCCATCCGCCCCACCGAAAAGCTGCCCGGCAAGAAGGCTGCCATCATCGGCGGCGGTCCGACCGGCATCGCGGCGGCCTACTTCCTGGCCCGCGGCGGCGTGCAGACCACGATCTTCGAGCGTGAAGAAAAGCTCGGCGGCGTGCCGCGCTACGTGATCCCCGCGTTCCGGATCTCCGATGAAGCGCTCGACAAGGACGTCGCGCTCATGGAGCGCCTCGGCGTCGAGGTCAAGTGCGGCGCTCCGGCCCCGAGCGTGGCCGAGCTCAAGAAGATGGGCTACACCCACATCCTCCTGGCCACCGGCGCCTGGCAGGCGGGCGAGCTGGGCATCCCCGGCAACGTCCGCGGCGTCATCGCCTGGATGAAGGAAATGAAGCAGCAGGTCAAGCCGTGCCTCGAGGGCCACGTGGTCGTCGTCGGCGCGGGCAACACCGCGATGGACGCCGCCCGCGTCGCCAAGCGCATGGGCGCAGCCTCCTCCACGATCGTCTACCGCCGCACGAAGAAGGAAATGCCCGCCGACGAGCATGAGCTGAAGCTCGCCATCGACGAGGGCGTGAACCTCGTCGAGCTGGCCGCGCCGGTCGAGCAGAAGGACGGCAGGCTGATCTGCAATCAGATGAAGCTCGGCGAGCCCGACGCTTCCGGCCGCCGCAGCCCCGTCGCCACCGGCGAGACGTTTGAGATCCCGTGCGACCTCGTCCTCTCCGCCATCGGCGAGAAGGTTGACGCGAAGCTCATGGCTGAAAACGGCATCGAAATGGGCCGCAAGGGCCCGGCCTTCCAGACCAACGTCGAAAACGTCTGGTCCGCCGGTGACGCGCACCGCGGTCCCGCGACCGTCGTCGAGGGCATTGCCGACGCCGCTGCCTTTGCAGAGGCCGTCATCGGTGCAGCGCACACCTACGAGATCCCCGAGCAGGCCTATCCCACCAAGGCCGACGCCATCGCCAAGAAGGGCACGCTCCACATGGCCGGCTGCGCCGGCTGCGAGGGCAGCCGCTGCCTCGACTGCAACACGGTCTGCGAAAACTGCGCCGATTCCTGCCCGAACCGCGCCAACGTCGTCGTGAAGCTGGCCGACGGCCGCCACGAGATCGTCCACGTCGACAAGATGTGCAACGAGTGCGGCAACTGCACGCAGTTCTGCCCGTATGCCTCCGAGCCCTGCCACGACAAGTTCACCCTCTTCCAGACCGCAAAGGACATGGACGAGAGCGAGAACAAGGGCGTGCTGTTCCTCGGCGGCGATGCGATCCGCGTCCGCCTGGACACTGACCGCACCCTCGACCTCTCCCAGCCCAACGACCTGCCGCGCGACATCGAGACCCTCATCCTCACCCTCCGCAGCAAGTACAGCTACCTCTATACCGAGTAAGCTCCCATCCCCAGCGCCCTTCCCGACCGGGAAGGGCGCTTTTTTTGCGCGGGCGCAGCTCCATGCCTTCCCCTACGAGGGGAAGGTGGCACGGCGGAGCCGTGACGGATGAGGTGGACTGACCTTCGTCTACGCAGCTGCCCCCACCTCATCAGTCGCCTCCGGCGACAGCTTCCCCTCATAGGGGAAGCCATTGGAGTGCGTTCCCCAAGGCCTCCTCTCCCAGGGGAGGTGGCTCGGCGAAGCCGAGACGGAGAGGTCGCCGCAAATATGCAGCAACCTCTCAGTCACCTTCGGTGACAGCAT
>OLYN01000876.1_pt1 | contig 16275 bp, 9 predicted proteins | sample 1674231 | NCBI WGS metagenome assembly OLYN01 (sample SAMEA103958153, study PRJEB25191) | human gut metagenome
ACCCGCTCAGCCAGAGCGGCAGCCAGCAGTTCTTTCTCGGTGGTCTCCATAGAGCGGGTGGAATATAGCTGAACTGAGTAGCCGTGCCGGATAAACTCGTTCTGGAATACCTCATACATGGCCGCCCAGCGGCGGTCCTCAATGCTCGGCAGAAGCACCGCAATGCTGCGGTCCTGCCCCTGCCGGAGGCTTTGTGCCTTGCTGTTGACCTTGTAGCCCAGCTTCTCCGCAGCCTGCCACACCAGCTGTATCTTCTCCACGCTGACGTTGCCCCGGCCGTTGATAACGTTGGAGACCGTCCCGTGGGAAACACCCGCCTCTCGGGCAATATCCTTGATGGTGGGCATACGTCATCCTCCCCCTATGCTTGTGATACATTTATTTTACTATGATTTTACTGCTGCATCAAGTCAATGGACGCAAGAGCGCACTGTGCAATGCGCTGATTGTTGTTCATATTATATATGCACAATAACGAAAACGATGAGAATATGTGCGAAATGCTAAAATAATAATTGACACGTTCCAAAATATTTGGTACGGTATAGATACAGAAGCGCACCGCGTTTTCCTCAAAATCAATATGATGAAAAGGAGCTGTGTCCCATGAAGAAGTTTTTGAGCTTAGCACTGGCGCTGACTATGGCGCTGACTCTGGCCGCATGCGGCGGCAAAACGGATACCTCTCCCGCAGACACGAATGACGGCAGCACCGCAGGACAGACCGGCGGCAAGCTGGTGGTCTATTCCGCACTGAACGAGGACAATACCATAGACAATTCCGGGAAAGTCTGGACGTTCGACACGCCGGACACCGGTGAATACGGCATCAAGTGGATCGCGTTCGATCAGTTCACGGAACAGATGAGCAAGATGCTGGACCTTACAATCCCTATAGATTTTTCAAAGATGGCGAATGACCAGGGGAACAGCGTGTTCTGGAGCTTCCAGCTCGTGCAGGACTGTCGCGTCGTCTTCCTCAACTTCCCTGACGGCACGCTACCGCAGTCCGACCGCTTCGCCGATGTAGAGAAGAATACGGCACGCTACACCGGACACACCGGAAATCAGTTTGAGATTTACTATATTCCTGATACTAAATGGTTTATCATAAAGGAACAATATATCGCTACGGACGTCCTCTGGGTAACCGGAATGAATGCGTCGCTCCCGATGTCTCCGTACTGCGAAAAACACCCTCTCAACTGGTTCGCAAGCGGCGTTGATGTCAGCTATGCGACAGCATCCTGCATCCGCACGGGCGAAGGGAAGTTCAGCACGCTGCTCTATCTCAAGGAGAACTTCGCCATAAAGATTTATGACGGTTGGAGCTGGGGCAACGAACTTCAGTGGGAATCAACTACTCCGGAGACCCTGGTCATCTCAGAAATGGCCGAGACCGAGGATGGGAAACTTGACGGCAACTACGGCAACGCCGGCGCATCATTCAGCGAAGGTCTCTATATGCTCAACTACAACAAGGCCTCCCGAAAGGCTTCTCTCGTGAGGTACACCGGAACTGTCCTCGGCGGCCTTGAGACCGGCGTCGCAGACCCTGATCCGAAGCCGATAGATCCGACCCCGGACCCTGAACCGCAGCCAGGCGAGGCCATCGTTCTCGACAAGAGCGGGATGGCTGACCAAAAGGACGGAACCCTCGTACGATGGGTGCTTGAACTTGAGCAGAACTGCACAGTGAAGTTCGAGAACTTCGACGCCCCGATTGCGGAGATGGTGAACCTCGCGATTTTCGACAACATCGATGAGACGGCAAAGACCGCAAGATACATTGGAGTGAGCGAGAAATATGAGGTTTGGTATAGGACGGAGCAAAAATGGCTCATATTCACAAACAACATTGCAGCTGAAAATGTCCTTCTCATAGGAAAGAACGCAAGCTTCCCGCAGAAGCCATACATCGAGTACCCGATAATTGAGACTGACATTCCGAGAACGCCGGGGCAGACCCTGCACCTCAACAAGACGGCCGACGGAATCTTCCGTTCCTACATCTATCTCGCCGAGGGATTCACTTTCCAGGTCTATACGAACTATGCCTGGGGAGCGCTCGTGAAGGACTGGAAGTCCGGCTCGCCTGACCTCCTCGTGCCTATGAGCGACTGGGGATACTACGGGAAACAGAACACGGAAAAGCCGTTCACCCCAGGAGTCTATCTCGTTGAGTACAACAAGACGACAAATACGGTGACACTCAGCAAGTGATTCTCAAGCAGTTCCTGCGCAGTTCTTATCTATGAACAATCAACAGCAGTCAATGAAAGTTAGCAAACTGATATTTTCTTTCGCGGCCGTCATCGCTTTGGTGACGGCCTGCGAAAAATTCCCGAAACCCGGAAACTCGGGTAATGGCGGCAACGCAACCACGGTCATGGACCTTACTGGGCTTACCGTTAACGGGCAATTTCCTATCATCGCGTGGACCGACAACCAGACTCCTGAGCAGTTCGTGGCAAGGTTCACCTCTATGAAAGAATGCGGAATCAATGTCTATCTCGGATGGTACAAGAGTCTCGACGAGGTGATGCTCGCGCTCGACGGCGCGCAGCAGGCAGGAATCAAGCTTATAACGAAGAGCGATGAACTTTTCTCAGACACAGAGAACAGCGTGCGCACGATGATGTCGCACCCGGCACTCTTCGGCTACCACATCAAGGATGAGCCCGAGGTCAGCGACATTCCGACACTCGCGTCTCAGGTGAAGGCAATCAATGCGATCGATGACAAGCACTTCTGCTACATCAACCTCTACCCGAACTGGGCGTGGGGAAACATCGACGGCTATATGTCAAAGCTCACGTCCTACCTCTCGCAGGTGCCGGTTCGCTTCCTCTCATTTGACCACTACCCGGTCATGGAGGTCGACGGCGTCAGTTCACTCCGCCGGGAATGGTACAAGAACCTCGAAGACGTAAGGCGTGTCTCGCGGGCACGCAGCATCCCGTTCTGGGCATTCGCCCTCTCGCTCTCCCACAAGCTCGAAGGGGTGCTCTACCCTATACCGACGCTTGCTGAGCTCCGCGTACAAATGTTCAGCAACCTCGCCTATGGGGCACAGGGATTCCAATACTTCACCTACTGGGGAATATACCAAAATGGTCCGACGCAGGTGTATGACCGTGTGAAGACCCTCAATAAGGAGATCCAGTCGCTGTCAAAGATTTTCCTCGGGGCTGACGTCACCGACGTGTGGCACACCGGTGCGAACCTGCCATACGGAACAAAGGGTCTCACAACCCTTCCTGAAGGCATCTCCGCGCTCTCCACGAGTGACAATGGTGCCGTGGTTTCGAAGGTGGTCAAGGACGGGAAGACATATATCGCCGTGGTGAACAAGGACTACAAGGCAGACATGACACTTGACATCGCATTCACAGGAGAGGCCTGGCGGATTGATAAGGAAGGCTACAAGGCTGCAGCGAAGTCAGGATGCTTCAGTGTAGCTCCGGGCGACATTATCATGTTTCAGATTTAGTAATAAGACACGTAATGAAAGCTACAAAAGGCATTGTTATTATCACAGCGCTTCTCCTCTGCGGTTGCGCGTCCAAGACAGGAACAGTCTGGACGAAGGAGAAGGCAAACGCATGGTTTGAGGAAAAGGGGTGGGTGTCCGGATGTGACTACATTCCAGCCTACGCCATAAACCAGCTTGAGATGTGGCAGGAGGAGACTTTCAATCCCGAAGCCATTGACAGCGAGCTCAGTTGGGCCGAAGATTTGGGATTCAACTGCATGAGAGTGTTCCTCCACCACGCCTTGTGGGAAGCCGACAGCGACGGATTCAAGGGCAGGATAGAAAAGTATCTCGAAATCTCGTCGTCGCACGGCATCTCTACGATGTTCGTATTCCTCGACGACTGTTGGTGCGAAAACTACGCGCTCGGAAAACAGCCCGAGCCGAAAAAGGGAGTGCACAACTCCGGATGGGCGAAAGACCCTGGAGCGCTATTCTACGGGGAGGCCGGCAGCGGGCTTGACTATGCGGCCGACACGGCTGCGGTTGCCTCACGGCTTGAGGCCTATGTGACCGATGTGTTGACACATTTTAAGGACGACACCCGCATCTACGCCTGGGACCTCTACAACGAGCCGGGCGGCGGTCAGGATCCGCACCGCTACTACGAAAGGTCGTTCCCGCTCCTGAAGGACATCTTCCGCTGGGCCCGCAGGGTGAACCCGTCACAGCCATTGACTGCCGGAGTCTGGAGTCCGCTGCTCGGAGAGATGAACGTCTGGCAGATTGAAAACTCGGACATCGTCACCTATCACACCTACGAGTCTCCGGAGAGCCATCAGGCGATGATAGACACGCTTAAGGCTTATGGTAAACCAATGGTCTGCACGGAGTACATGGCACGCACTCAGAACAGCACTTTCCAGGACATACTCCCGATGCTCAGACGGGAGAACGTCGGCGCGATCAATTGGGGCTTCGTAGCAGGTAAGTCCAACACAATCTTCGGCTGGGAGACCATGCACGAGCCATGTCCGACCGACGAACCAGAGGTCTGGTTCCACGACATCCTGCGCCGGGATGGGACCCCGTATAGTGAAGATGAGGTCGAATGCATCAAGGCCATGAACGGCAAGACACTCTCTGTAGTCCCCTACCCCGCCGAAGTGACCTCTCATGGAGGCAGCTTCAATGCCGGGGGTGCGAAGGTCAGTTCGTCGGGACTGTCAAAGGCAGAAAGAAAAGTGGTTGAAGGCTTCGGGGACTATGTTTCCGAGGCCTTCGGCAAAAAAAGGTCATCGGCAAAGATTGTTTTCACCCATGATAGTTCCGTTGAAGGCGAGGGATATGAAATCGACATTCGCCGCGACGGGATCTCGGTACGTTCGGGTTCATATTCCGGAACGCTCTATGCCATAGCGACTTTGAAACAGATGTTTTCGTGCGGAAACGGTGCAAGTGTTCCCTGCGTGTCGATAAGGGACTTCCCGCGATTTGACTACCGCGGGCTTGAACTCGACTGCTCAAGGCATTTCTTCAGGATTGACGAAGTCAAGAAGATTCTCGATGTGATGGCCATGTACAAGCTCAACCGCTTCCACTGGCACTTGACGGACGACCACGGATGGAGAGTCGAGATAAGGAAATACCCCCTCCTTACGGGTGTCGGAGCATGGCGCGATGGAAGTCAGGTCGATTGGGAGGTGAATCACAACGACGGAATCCGCTATGGAGGGTTCTACACACAGGAGCAACTGCGCGAGGTTGTCGCCTATGCAGCGGAGCGCGGGATAGAGATTGTTCCGGAGATTGACCTTCCGGCGCACCTCGTGTCGGCTCTTGCAGCCTATCCGGAGCTTGGCTGTACTGGAGGTCCGTACAAGGTGTTCACGCTCTGGGACATAGCTCCGGACATACTCTGCGCTGGAAAGGAGTCGTCCTTCGATTTTCTCAACGGCGTTTTCAGCGAACTCTGCGACATATTCCCAGGTGAGTACATCCACATCGGAGGCGATGAATGTCCGAAGGCACGATGGAAGGAATGTCCGGACTGTCAGAGACGTATCGCCGAGCTCGGACTCAAGGACACCGAGGAATGGACCGCGGAACACTATCTTCAGAACTATGTAACCGCAAGGGTTCAAAAGATGCTCGCGGATAAGGGAAAGAAGGTCATAGGATGGGACGAGATTCTCGAAGGCTCGCTCGAACCGGGTGCAACAGTCATGTCATGGCGAGGAACTGAAGGAGGGCTCAAGGCTGCCTGCAGCGGATTCGATGCAATCATGACTCCCCTGACACACTGCTACCTCGACTACTGCCAGGGTCCCGACCCCATGCGCGAGCCGACCGGAATCGGACATTATCTTCCGATTGAGAAATGCTATTCCTACGAACCCCTTGAAGGCATCCCTGCCGAATGCCGCCACCACATTCTCGGAGTGCAGGGCAATCTTTGGACGGAGTTCATCGCCCGCAACGAGCATCTTGAATACATGCTCCTCCCCCGCATGCTCGCACTTGCCGAGGTCCAATGGAGCAGCCCGGAAAACAAGTGCTGGTCACGATTTGCACGCGACCTCAAGTTCCATCAGATTCCACTTCTTCAGTCCCTCGACTACACCGTCCGGGAAATGAGGTAGAGGGTCTTCAAAATTACGGCAGCGACGTCCATCACTGGAGGCCGCTGCCTGTAAACATACAAAACGCGTGTTTTTAAGGTTAAGTGTCTAACATTTTGGTCAGAATCGTATCAGACAAAGGCTTGTCTGTTTTAAAATCCGTTTAAACTTACCACACAATTGAACTAAATTTTAAACAGTTTTCTATTCTGTAACCTCAACTTAGAACGGAACTGCATCAATAGCGATGCGCGCTCCGTTCGTTATTTATAATAATTGGTCAGAATCAGTTTTCGGATGCGAAAGTAGAGTTTTGGAGGTAAACTCGAACTATTTTTAACGAAAAACCATAGGTATTTGATAAAATACCGGAAATTTTACCTATTTTTACATGTTTATAACCGAGAACAGAAAGAAAGAATGGAGGAAATATATAGAAACTTGATGCTGCTGGCATCGGGAGTGATTGCAGCGCTGTCTATAACGATTGTTGCGTTGAGAATACCTAAACGGCCTGAATTGGAAAAATTCCGCAATGCCCGCACCATATTCGCCGTTGCCGGCTTTCTGTTGGCGACCCTCAATTTTCTGTGTTTCATCGTAGGATATACCCATCCTTATGACAAGATGGCAATTCTTGCGACGGCGCCCTACGAAGCTCTGCTTATGACATGCACCGTGCTAGTCTTCATAAATCCGGAACGTGTCACAAAAACATGCGTGGTGAGGGAATTCCTGTTCATAACCGCCCTCGTGTCAATAATGTATCTTACACACTGGAAGTTTCCGGACATTTTCCCGTACGTATATATCGCCCTCAGCATAGCGTTCTTAGTACAGATAATCTCATACACCACTATTTTCGTCAAAAGCTACAAGCGCGTGGTCAAGCTCACAAGCGAATACTACGCAGAAGACTATGCCCCGCGAATCATTTGGGTACTTTGGACGTTCGTGCTTGTACTGATTTCCGCACTGGCGTGCTTCATTTGCCTATTTGTAGGAAGCTGGGGATACTGCGTGCTCGTCCCGATAAACCTCTGCACCTACAATCTGTTCGCCGTGCGCATGACAATCTACGCCACAGACAACTCTTACATCACAAGTGCCCTGCACTCGCAGTTTCAGACAGCAGTAGAGGGCAGTGGTGAAACTGAGCTTAAGCAGCAGAGCGACATTCCCGAAGAAACGGCGGAAGAAGTCAAAGAGAAGCTGTCACAATGGATAAGCAAAAAGAAGTTTATGGAGAAGGACGTGTCGTACACGGATGTTCTTTTCGAAATAGGGATTGAAGTAAGCCTGCTGCGCAGGTATATGAAGGACATACTCGGAACCGACTTCCGGACATGGAGAAACGGACTCCGGCTCGAAGAGGCATGCAGAATGTTCACAGAGAACCCGTGTATGAGCATCGAGCAGGTTAGCGACAGAGTAGGCTACAACGACAGTTCCAATTTCCACAAGGATTTCAAGAAGCGCTATGGTATGTCCGCGAGCGCATTCAAGAAGATAAAACAAAAGGCCCAATAACGATTTCATCGAAAAATTACAAAGGCTATATATGGAAAAATTTGCAAAGAATTACGTTGAGAAGTTCATGGATGAGCTTGTCGCGAAGAATCCTGGCGAGAAGGAGTTTCACCAGGCAGTGAGGGAAGTTGTCGAGAGCGTTGCCGACTATGTGGTTGAATACCCGCACCTTATGGATCAGAAAATACTCGAAAGAATGGTCGAGCCTGAGCGCGTTGTCATGTTTAGGGTTCCGTGGACGGACGACCGCGGTGAGATTCACATAAACAGAGGATTCCGCGTGCAGATGAACAGCGCGATAGGTCCCTACAAGGGGGGCATCCGTTTCCATGCCAGCGTAAACCTCAGCATAATGAAGTTCCTCGCCTTTGAACAGACCTTCAAAAACGCACTCACGACCCTTCCGATGGGAGGTGCGAAGGGAGGCTCCGACTTCAGCCCGCGCGGAAAGTCTGACGCGGAGGTGATGCGCTTCTGCCAGAGCTTCATGACAGAACTGCAGAGACACATCGGCCCGGACACTGACGTGCCGGCCGGTGACATCGGTGTCGGCGGACGTGAGGTTGGCTACCTCTTCGGACAATACAAGCGCATTCGCGACGAGTTCACCGGCACTCTCACAGGGAAAGGGCTCGGTTGGGGTGGAAGCCGTCTGCGTCCGGAAGCCACGGGTTATGGCGTCTGCTACTTTGCTCAGGAGATGCTTGCGACACGCGGAGAAACATTCGAGGGAAAGACCGTGCTCGTCTCCGGTTCGGGAAATGTCGCACAGTATGCGGCACAGAAGGCGATGAGACTCGGGGCGAAAGTCGTCACACTTTCGGATTCCGATGGCTTTGTCTATGACGCCGAGGGACTTACAGAAGATAAAATGCAATATGTATTTGAACTCAAGAATGTAAGGCGCGGAAGGATTCGGGAGTATGCGGAAAAATATCCAGAAGCCGTGTATTATCCTGGAGAGCGTCCATGGAAGATTGCATGCGACATAGCGCTTCCGTGCGCCACACAGAATGAGATCGGAGAGGATGACGCCGAGGCTCTTGTGAAGGGTGGCTGCTTCTGCGTCGTGGAGGGAGCGAACATGCCGACGAGGCCGGAAGCAATCGCCGTATTCCAAAAGTCCCGCCTGCTCTATTCCCCTGGAAAGGCATCGAACGCCGGCGGCGTTGCCACATCGGGTCTGGAAATGAGCCAGAATTCAATCCGCAATCAGTGGACGGCTGAACAGGTGGACAACGAACTCCACAGAATCATGTCGGACATCCACAAGGCATGCCTCAAATACGGCACCGAACCTGACGGCTACATCAACTACGTCAAGGGAGCCAACATAGCCGGGTTCATCAAGGTGGCTAACGCTATGATTGATCAAGGGTTAGTCTAAACATCCCGCGCTAATAAACAGGTCACTTCAAGACAGCAGATACATTATGAAAGAGCCTTGCAAAGACAAACTGATGTCCCGAAGAATACGGCGCATACTCCTTGTCTGCAATAGCTATGACAGCTTCTCCCTTGAGGAGGACGGGCACATCGAATATAAGATCACAAAGGAATATTCCGAACTGAACCTCAGCAATCCGCCGGCCATAGAAAGGGCAGAGACAACGACGGAGGCCCTCGAGAAACTCGGTGGGGAGACTGGTTATGACCTTATAATCACGATGTACAACCTCGGGGAAGTCGATGCCTTCGAGTTTTCCCGTCAGGTCAAGGAAACGGCGCCTGACACACCCGTAGTCCTGCTCTGCTCGTTCTCAAAGGAAATATACCGGAGGATTGCCGAGTGTGACACATCCTGCATCGACTACGTGTTCTGCCGGGACAACAACACCGACGTCATCATTGCAATCATAAAACTGCTCGAAGACAGGATCAACGCCGACAACGACATACTCGGGATGGGAGCCCGCGCCATTCTTCTAATCGAAGACTCCGTGCGCTATTACTCCACCTACCTGCCACTACTCTACAAGATAGTCCTCCAGCAGAACAACGAATCCATACGCGACACCCTCAACGAGGAGCAGCAAATTCAGCGCAAACGCTCGCGGCCGAAGATTCTGCTCGCGACCTGCTACGACGAAGCAGTGGAACTCTACCGCAAATATGGAGACCATCTCCTCGGAGTTATCTCCGACATCGGTTTCGTGCTCCATAAGGGAGACCGTTCCGACTCGGAAAAAAGCGACGCCGGGGTGGACCTGTGCCGCCTCGTGCAGAATGAAGACCCCACAATGCCGTTCCTGATGCAGTCCTCACAGGAGAGCATGCGCGAAACAGCCGAGAGTCTCGGAGCCGGCTTCATCCTCAAGTCATCCAAAACGCTCACCCACGAACTCGTCGAATACATAGGCCGTGAATTCGGATTCGGGGATTTCATTGCCGCCGACCCTGACAGCGGAGAAGTCATCGCCCGAGGGCGCAACCTCAGGGACTTCGAGGAAATCATACGGACCATTCCCGACAATGCCCTCAAGAGCCTCTCCGACCGCAACTACATATCACGCTGGCTCTACGCGAGAGGATTGTTCCGACTTGCCGGAGAATTCCGCCCAATCCGCATCAAGGACAACGAGGATATCGCCAGAGTCCGGGCTCTGCACCTGAAACTCATCCACGATTTCCGCCTCAGTCAGGGCATCGGAGTCATAGCCCGCTTTGACAACGACAGCTACAACGACACCATACGTTTCGCACGGCTCGGCGAGGGTTCGCTCGGCGGCAAAGCCCGCGGGCTCGCGTTCCTGAACCACATCCTGTTCAAATACAAGCTCTACGACAAGTGGGAGGACGTGCGGATTGCTGTTCCTCGCACCATTGTCATCACCACAGACTGGTTCGACCGCTTTATACTCGAGAACGGCCTCCAATACGTCATCGGAGCCGACCTCACCGACGAGGAGATACTTTCAGAATTCGTGGCATCCACCCTTCCGCGGGAGCTCGCCGACTCGCTGAAAGCATTCATTCGTACGACGCGCCGCCCACTTGCCGTCCGTTCATCCTCAAAACTCGAAGACTCTTACTATCAGCCGTTTGCGGGAGTTTATTCCACATGCATGATTCCGCACACGGACAACGAAGACCAGCAGTTGCGCCTGCTCTCAAAGGCCATCAAGTCCGTCTACGCATCCACTTATTTCGCCTCCTCGCGAGGCTACATAACTTCCACAGCCAATGTGATTTCCGAAGAAAAGATGGCAATAGTGCTCCAAGAAGTCTGCGGAAGCGAGGACAGCGGCTACTGGTTTCCGGCCATCTCCGGAATTGCGCGTTCGGTCAACTTCTATCCGATAGGTAACGAAACCCCAGAGGATGGCATTGTGAAGCTCGCCTATGGTCTCGGCAAGGCAGTTGTCGACGGAGACACTGTGCTCCGCTTCTCCCCCAAATACCCGCGCAACATCCTCCAGACCTCAACTCCGGAACTCACGATGAAGGAGACTCAAACATCGGTGCTTGCCCTTAACCTCCGGCCGGAAAAGTTCAGGACATCTGTCAACGATGCCGTAAACATCGAAAGGCTGCCGCTCGCTGACTGTGGAAATTTCCGTTCGCTGCGAAAGGTCGTCTCGACATGGGACTACGAAAATATGCGTATGGTCGATTCCGCAGCACCGCAGGGTCCGAAATTCATCACATTCGCGCAGATTTTGAAATACAGGACATATCCGCTCGCCGAAATCCTCGACTCTCTGCTTTCGCTCATGAAATCGGAAGTGAAATGCGATATCGAGATTGAGTTTGCTGCGGACTTCAGGGACGACGGGGATATGAGCTTCAGCGTCCTGCAGATACGCCCAATTTCTATCGACGGACTCCGCAGTGACATCGACTGGTCAAAAGCCGACGACAGCAATGCCTGGCTCAAGTCCGGATGCGCCATAGGACCTGGTGAGATTACGGGAATATGTGATGTCGTCTACCTCAAACGAGATGCCTTCGACAAAATGAAGACCAGGCAGATGGCATCCGAAATCACCGAACTAAACTCAGAGATGCGCCGTCAGAAACGAAATTATATCCTCATAGGCTACGGCCGCTGGGGCTCGTCAGTTCCGTCCCTCGGGGTTCCGGTGCAATGGAGCGACATCTCCGAGGCGAAAGTCATCGTAGAATGCAGCCTCGAAGATTTCCGCATCGACCCGAGCCAGGGCACGCATTTCTTCCAAAACATGACATCGGCAAATGCCGGCTACATAAATGTGAACCCATATTCCCGGCCCGATGAACTCTGCGACACATCGGTGCTTGACGCCCTTCCAGCGTTCCACGAGACGGAGTTCATACGCGCCGTACACCTCGACACTCCCCTCACGGTCCTGGTCGACGGGCGCAACGGACGCGCGATAATCCAAAACTTTTTGCAGATATAAAATCTGATTTTCGATTTGCAAAACATTTCTTGACAAACGACAAGCAACTAAAATCCGGTCTGAAGGGTTTTAGGCCTTCAGACCGGATTGGAATTGTATAGGGTTACTGAATTTTATTCCTTAGAGACTGTCCATACGCCTGTCTAAGTTCCTCGGACTTGTAGCCAGGGGCGAGGAAGTTGGTGTGAGGGCCTTCTGAGGTGCAGTCTGCCGGATTGAAGGCCACGAACTGGCCACCGGTTACGTTAATCTTGGCTGTCGCACGATGGGCATCGTAGATGTTGAGCAAAAGGCTTGTGCCCTGAGCATTGAGCATCGCTGTCTCGAACTTTCCGCCTGCGATGTTAACGACCGCATTGTCCATCACATAGATAAGGTTGGAAGTTCCCGGATTGAGCTGCTTGTTGTAGAAATAGCCGCCGTTGATGTCGACTACTGCATTGTCATAAGCCCAGATGGCCATACGATAGCCGTCTACATCGGAAGTCTCTTCAAGAGCTTTCACTTCGCCATCGCCGTTGAGCGTGAGGTGAGAACTTCCTGTCACATTGAAAACAACGGTATAATTGCCGTTAACCTGTGTTTTATTCACAACGGAATGGCCATTGAGATCGATGGTGACGTCAACATCGCCTGTCAGGACGAGAGGTCTGTCAATCTCGATATCTTCGACGAGTTTAGCCGAACCGCCGTTAGCCACAAGTGTCTTGAGAGCAGATGAACTGCTGACAAGGTGGATGTCTTCGTCAGGCTGCTCGAAAGCAGGGACAATCTCAACATTGAAGACCACCTGGTCGGTGAGGAGGTTGCCGACGATGTTCGTGCGGTAGTTTGCCTGAACCTTGGCGCTCGGAACGCTGATTACAACGTCGTCGCTCGCGCCCTTGAAGGTGGCGCTGAGGTTGCTCACGTGAGTCTCGTTCAGCTTTCCTGTCGGGATGAAGTAGTTCATTGCCAAGTAGGTGTAGGACGTTCCGTCTTTAAGAGTCAATTGCTCTGCCGGAAGAGTGGCCTCTGTGAAGCTGATGCTAACAGGGTCTGTTCCTACGCCTGCGAAGACGTCAAATGATGACGCTGCGTCTGTTGCGGTGAAAAGGCTCGCTGTCGGAGTTACGCCGGCATTGTCGAATACCTGATAGTAGAGTTCCGTTGCCTTTTCGGCCTCACCGTATGCCCTGGTCGCTGGGGCTCCCGGTACCTCGATTGTGAATGACACGCCGGCCTGCTGACCATTGTCGGCAACCGGCTCCTTTGCACAGGCTATCGCCAGAACGGACATTGCCGTCGCTGCAAGGGTCTTGAATAATTTTGTTTTCATAACTTTTTGTGTTTATTGTTATTAAATAATATTGTTTTCTATGTGTTAAACTATTCTCAGTATCGTATTCTCTGCATCGTATCCAGCTGACTGACAGCATTCTGCGCGTCACGGAATGTAGATGTTGAACTCGTCCTCAAAGCCAGGGTCTATCGCCACTCCGCCGCCCGTGTTCTGCATCAGGAATGAGCCGCGGACTGTCGTGAGCATACTCCGTTTTATCGGAACTTCAATCTGACGAGAGATGGAGAGTTGGGTGCCTTCTTCGTCGTAGAGGGCAACTGTCACCATCACACTCGACTCTTCGCCGTTGACAAAGACATAGTCGAAGCCCAGGCGGGCGTCGTGGTTGTCGATGGCGCTGATGGCCGAGCTGAATTTCACTCCTGTCGCAGAGTCGCACGGCTTGCCCTCCATCATATTGTAGGCATTTGGCATATAGCCGGAATAGAAGAACACCACCGTGTATTTTTCCAAGTCGACCACCGGGGTTTTCGTGTCGCCGGTCTTCGTATCTCCGTCAGTCTTTGTGTCTCCGTCAGCCTTTGTGTCAGACTCTATGGGGATTATATCTTCCGGATTGTCACCGCCTTCGGATTTGGTCTCCCCCGCTTTCGCAGCCGCCTCGGCTTCCTCCTTGCGGATCATCGCCTCGATGGTCTTTGTGATAAACTCCTGGAGGTCAGTCGTGATGAACTCGAACTTCGCAAGAGGCCGGCGCATCTGAACGGTCACCGTGGAAGGCGTTTCCTTGCTGCCGCGACGGATGACTTTCAGGTCGGCGCTGCCGCTGAACGCGTCGCGGAAATCGTTGTTGCCCTCGTGAGTTCCCTGGAGGCTTATGCGGCGGAAGTTGGTCGTGTTATAGAAATAGTCGCTCTGAGTGCCGGCAAGAACGAAGTCTGTCCAGACGTAGAAACGGTAGCTGCCCTCGTCGATGCTGAAGCGGAAAGTGGCGTTAAGTTCGTCGATTTCGTCCTTGGAGAAAACCTTCAGAAGGAACGGCTCCTCGGCGTAGCTCCCGTCCTGAAGGAGACGGTAGGCGGCTATGGTGTAGCGGATGTCGTAGTCCCTGCCGTCGTGTGAGGCCCTTGTGCCCTCTTCGTTAAGCACCTTGTACTGAGGCAGCTGAGTGTCAAAGTCCAAGTTGACAATCACATCGGCCGGGCTCGGCTCAGGCCACTCGTGGACGGCGCAGGAAGTGATGCACAGCAGAGCGCAGGCTGCCAATGCCGCAGAGGAAGACACAACCCATGATATGACACTCCGCAAAATCATTTCTTGCGGCCCCTCCTCAGGTCGAAGCTGTAGCTGAAATTCAAGGCCGCATTGTCAAGTCCCCAATAGGTCTTGCTCAAAGGAAGACGGTAGCCAAGGCTCACGCCGCCGCCAATCAGAGGCTCGTTGCCGTTGTGCGTCTGGATGCGCCAGTTGCCGTTGGTGGCGAGGTTGAAGTAGGCAAGGCCGAAGTGCGCGCCCACAAAAAGACCTGCGGGGCGGGTGAAGTTCCATCTCAACTCCGGCTGGAAGCCAAGAGCGCGGAACTTGATTGTCGATGTGAAGTAATTGAGCGCAGAGTAATAGACCGGAAGGTGGAAGGAAAGATTGCGCGTCATGTCCACCTCCGCAGAGAGGTTGCCCAGCAAAAGGCCAAGTCCAACGGCGTTCGTTCCGACTCGCAGCTGACGCGCCCATTCATCCTTGTCAAAAAGGCCTGCCGGAAACGAAGCTCAACCGAGCGTTCGGTCATCTGTGCATACGAAAAGAAGCACGGCACCAACAATGCCGCGGACACAAACAACTTCTTCAGCAGGTTTAGTCCATGACTACAAACACATACAAACGCCGACATCCTTTCGGATATCACGCTGCAAGTATAAGCGGTCTCGAACGAAATCGCAAGAAAAAAAAGTAACAATTTTGGTTCAATTTCAGTTCAATTCACGAGTTTTCGGAATTTGAAACAAGATTGCGAGGACGACCATCGCACCGATGAGCATAGGATAGTAAAGTTTCGGAATAATCTCCAGCGGAGAAAGACCGGAAAGACCGGCGGCCATCAGCAACTGTGCACCGTAAGGAAGTATGCCTTGAATGAAACACGACGTCGTGTCCATCAGGCTGGCGGAGCGGCGCGGGGAGATGCCGAAGCGTGTCGAGATGTCCTTTGCTATGCTGCCGACGGTGATGATGGCTATGGTGTTGTTGGCCGTGCAAATGTTAGTCAGAGCGGTAAGCAATGAAATTATGCCCTCGCCTCCCCTTCTGCTGCCGATTCTGCGGGTCATCACACGGATGAGCCAGTCGAAGCCGCCGGCAGTCTTCACCATATTCATTATGCCCCCGGCAAGCAGCGTCACGAGAATCAGCTCACACATCGACTGTAGTCCGGAACCGGCAGACTCGAACATCGTGAGCATAGGCATGCCGTAGCCAAGGCCGATAGTATCTGTGAGCAGGATTCCTAAAACCAGCACATTGAGAACGTTCATTCCGCATAGTGCGCTCACAATCACCACCATATACGGAATCGCCAGATACCACGGCGCATCCGGAATGTCGTAAACATAATCGGTCGTGACCCCGCTGAAAACATAAATTCCGAGCGTCACGAGAGCCGCAGGCAAGACGATAATGAGGTTCGTGCGGAACTTGTCCTTCATCCTGCAGCCCTGACTTTGCGTCGAAGCGATTGTCGTGTCGGATATGAACGAAAGATTGTCACCGAAGAATGCCCCTCCGACAACAATCGAAACCATAAACGCGAGGTCGGCGCCAATCTCTCCGGAAAGTCCGATTGCAACCGGTGCGAGGGCGACAATAGTGCCTACGGATGTTCCGATTGACATTGATATGAAGCAGGCCGCGAGAAATATCCCGGCAGGAAGATAGGTTGCGGGTATGAGCCTCATCGTAAGGGCAACAGTAGCGTCAACGGCCCCCATAGCC
>OLYN01000888.1_pt1 | contig 16166 bp, 11 predicted proteins | sample 1674231 | NCBI WGS metagenome assembly OLYN01 (sample SAMEA103958153, study PRJEB25191) | human gut metagenome
CCCCTTCCCTTGGAAGGGGCTGCCGAGCGCAGCGAGGCGGGGTTGGCTTCCTTTTGGGGCAGCGAAGCCCCCTCCTCTTTGACTTCCCCATTGGGAAAGGGGAATCGCGTAGCAGTGGATAGGGTGCTCTCGTAAACGACGCACTTGAGACGATCTCCCCCGATCTTTTTCATACCGCCACTGCCCTATCCGGCTCGCTCCGCTCGCCACCTTCCCCATGCGGGGAAGGCTGTGTTTCGGGGATAGCGTTGCTCTCGTATCGTAGCCTCCCTCTTGGGGAAGGCTATTCATATCAAGCGGTGAAGCCGCCACCACAAGTTTGAAAGCAGGGATGCGGGATTAGTAGCCGCAAGTAACCGGTAGCTAGGGATTGGTGGCTAGGGATTAGGAGTCTCAAGTGACTAGTGACTGGCACGCCATCTCATGGCATCGCCATTATTTATACTTCGCGACGCTTCCATATTTTTATGCGCCGCACCACCATTTCGCATTTCTCATTTCTCATTTCTAATTTCTCATTCAAGAGAGACTTTCATCCCCAAGCAAGGGGCAGCACGCCCCGTAGTCTGCCCCTGACCTCCAAAAGAAAAACGCACCGCGAAATCATTCGCAGTGCGTTTTTACATACTAACCTATTACGGCAAACCGTCGCTCATGAGATGCGCATAGTGCTGCTGGATCTTACGGGTGACAGGGCCGACTTCTCCATTGCCGATCGGCTTTCCGTCGATGGAGAGGACCGGGATGATGCCGTCCTGAGAATTCGTGAGGAAGACTTCTTCCGCATTCATCATATCTTCGAGACGGACCGGATCTGTCGCATCATCGATGGAGGTGACACCGGCAGTCGGAGCGACGCGGGACAGGACAAGGGAACGGGTGATGCCGCGGGTCATGAATTCATTCGTGCCCGTGGTCCAGATGACGCCCGCCTTGACGATGAGTACATTCGAGTGGGTGGCTTCGGTCAGAAGGCCGTCTCGGATGAAGATGCCGTCGTAGCAGCCCTGCTTCAGCGCTTCCTGACGCGCGAGAAGGTTATCCACCTGAGAGAGGGAAAGAATGTCGCAGTGGTGTCCGCGATCATCTTTCATCGTGATGCACTTCACGCCGTCCTGCACTTTGGCAATGGCATCCAAGCTGATCGGTTTGGCGTAGACCAGGACATTCGGACGCAGCTGATTTCTGGCAGGGATCAGGAAATCATGATCGCCCTGTCCGCGGGTGACGATGATCTTCACATAGCCTTCTTCGATGCCGCTTTCTTCGACGACGGTTTCCACGATCTCGGTGAATTCGTCCGGTGCTGTCACGGGACGGATGCCCAGAAGGCGCATGGAGCGGTACAGACGGTCGGTGTGATAGGAAAGAGCAAACGGATGGCCTTTGTAGACGCGGATCCATTCATAGCATCCGTCACCAAACTGGAGTCCTCTGTCATCTGCCGCGATGATCTGGGAGAAATCATAATAGAAATTGTGATTGTAGTATATGGTAGTTTTTCTTTCTGCCATACGTCTCACCTCCGTAACAAATTGTTATTATTATGGCTTATGAGGGATATTACCACTGGGGCGTTTTGCCTCTTGATTGCCTGCGAAAGAGGTTCAGCGGGTTCTATAGGTTCAAGAGGTTCAAAGGGGGTTGGTGCGGCGCATAAAAACACAGAAGCGCCGCAGAGTATGGATGTGGCGATGCCCGAAGGTTTCTTAAAAAGCAGGTTTCCCGTTTGAGCTTTTCTGACAGGATTCGTTTGACCGCGAACAACAAAGATTTCTCGCTTCGCTCGAAATGACGATACGAGAAAAGATTTTTCTAATCCAGTCACCCGTCACTAGTCACCAGTCACCAGTCACTCGAGACTCCCAGTCCCCAATTCCTGACCATTCATCCCTCATTTGCTTTTCAGCGCTTTGATCTTTTCAATGAGGAGCGGGAGGAAATCCTTCAGATCCGCTTCGACAGCGTAGTCTGCCATTTCCATGATTGGCGCCTTCGGGTCCTTATTGACCGCGATGACGATGTCCGCATTGACTGCGCACATGTGCTGCATCGCGCCCGAGATGCCGAGCGCGAAATAGATTTTCGGCGCTACGCCCTTGCCTGTCTGACCGATCTGGTGCCTATGCGGCTCCCAGCCGAGCTCTGCGATCGGACGGCTGCAGCCGACAGATGCCCCCAGAAGATCAGCGAGCTCATGGAGCTTCGCCCATTCTTCTTCCGTACGGATACCGCGGCCGCCTGCGACGACGACCTTCGCATTTTCAACCGGATGGCTGTCCTTCTCACCGGCGATGATCTCCTTCAGCACCGTGCCGAGATCCTTCTCTTCAAGGGAAACGGGGAGGGAGATGACCTCGCCCGTGCGGGAAGCATCGGCTTGCGGGTACTTGAAAATGCCCGGGCGGACCGTGCCGACCTGAGGACGATAGTCCGGAGACACGATATCTGCCATGATATTCCCATCCATCGCCGGACGCGACCAGATGACCAGCCCCTTCTCGGTATCTGCCGAAAGCTCCGTCACATCTGCCGTGACGCCGCAGACGAGCTCTGCCGCCAGACGCGGGGCGAGATCGCGACCGAATGGCGTCGCACCAAAGATGATGGTATCCGGCTTCTTCTCCAAGAGGAACGGCGCCAGTGCCTTCTGGTACGCTTTCCCATCATAGTGGGCAAGGAGCGGATGATCGATCACATAGACCTTATCGGCGCCGAGGGGGATCAGCGAGGATGCCGGATCCTTGAGATCAGCACCGATGAGGACGACTGCGACCTCTTCCCCCAGCTGGTCAGCCAGTACGCGGGCTTCGCCGGTCAGTTCACCGGTGACCTTCTGGATCTTGCCATTCGCAAGTGCTCCGATGACATAAATACCTTTGTGTTCAGAAAAATCCATTTCGCCCCTCCTTAGATGACCTTCAGTTTCTGCATAGCCGAGAGGAAGAGATCTGCCGCTTCTTCCGTCGTCTTTCCTTCGATGCGGAGATTTTCTTTTTTCGGCGGTACGACCGGACGGACCTGACGGACCTGCGTCGGAGAGCCCTTCATGCCGATGCGCGCCGGATCGACCGGCAGATCGGCTGCCGTGAGATTTCCGATCTCCACTTCATCCTTCTTGAGGAGACCCTTGATGCTCGGGTATCTCGCATGGTTCAGCGCTTCTGTCGCAGTGACGACCGCCGGAAGAGCAAGCTCGAGCACCTCGATATTCCCACCGATCTGGCGCTTCACGGTGAGGAATCCTTCCTTCTCATAGGAAATGCCTACGGCTGCACTCACATCCGCGATGCCGAGCGTCGCAGCGATCTCCGGCCCGATCTGCGCCGTATTGCTGTCGATGGACTCCTGCCCACAGAAAATGAGATCGAATGTTCCCAGCTTCTCGATCGCCTTAGCCAGCGTGTAGCTCGTCGCAAGAGTATCCGCACCGCCAAATGCGCGGTCCGTCACGAGGTATACTTCATCAGCGCCCATAGCGACCGCATCCTTCAGGACAGCGGCTGCCTGCGGGGGACCCATGGTGATGACCGTCACCGTGCCGCCCACTTCATCGCGCAGCGAGAATGCCGCTTCCAGCGCATGGAGATCCAGCGGATTCATGATGCTGTTCGCATTATTTCTTTTCAGTCTTCCTGTAGTCGGATCGACTTCCATCTTCGATGTGTCGACGACCTGTTTGATACAAACCAGAAACTTCATAGTGTCTCCCTTCTGTGAGGTCGAAATCATATGCCACGCAGCACGAACGCCGCGCCACAGGGTAAACGGGGCTATAGAGAAATAAGGCTTCGCCTACTGTCCCCATTATCCATATTTGTTTAAAGTATAGCATAAGTGAAACGTTTTTGCGTGAGAAAGTTCATAAACTTATTGCCTTGCTCCGAAATGTAGCATAACAAAAAGAGGCTGCCCGCCAGGCTTGCCTCCTTTGTTCTGCTGTTGTTGTCTTCAGATTTTTTCATCTTTTTTCATTCGTGCATAGCGTTTGGCCGCAATATCATATACTTCATCATTCGCTCTCGCACCGATAATAATAATCAGCATCTCACCTTCCACCTCAATCAGCGCGTAGACGATCCGAATGCCGGATTTTTTTAGTTTGATCTTATACAAACCATGCAGATGGCTCCCGCTCAGATTCGCCAGTGGTTTTCCATAACCATCCGCCGTCGGGTTCTGCATCACTTTCTGGATGGCCTTATCAATGACTTTCTGATGGTAGCGATCAAAGCTTTTCCAATCCTTTTCTGCGAAAGAGGAAAAACGAACATGCCATATCATTCGAATTCCACCTCAGCATCATCAACATCCGTAAGATCTTCGGATGAAATCCCAAGTTCTTTTCGTACTTCACCCCAGTCTTTGGTCTGCGAAAAAGCCCCATTCTCGATCCGATGCAGCGCGAGTGCAAGCAGTTCAGCGTTTTCCAGTTTTTCAGTCATTACAAGATAGCTCTCGGGCGACATGAGAACACATTCCGGTACATTGTTCTTCATCACAACCTTGGAGCCATTTTCTTTGACACTTTTGAAAATCTTCCCCGCCATCCCTTTATTAAATAAACTGATCGGGATTGTGTTTCTTAAAGCCGGCACTAAATTTTCCATAGTCGTATCCTCCTGTCGTTATTGTACTATTTATTTGTAAATTTATCAATAAATACACTGTGACTAAAGGGAAGAATGAGATCTGATAACAGTTGAATCCGTATTTTCCTAAAAGCCTCTTCTCATTCCCCCTCTTCTTTTACCACGCTACTTTTCGTTGCATGACACATCATAGCTCTGTAGTAGCTATATTTTGGCACTAAAAAAGACCGCGGCTGCGGTCTTGCGAAATTCTCTTTACTTTAATTACCAAACGGTGCGCCCTTCCTTCCACTCCTTTTTTGCTTCGTTTAAGGAAAGACGATTAGCAGCACCGGAAAAATTCGGATCGGATTCTTGATCTGGGTCCCGTTCCCATCCACACCGTTTACAAATTGAATATGGCGTAGTTAAATTCTCGGATTCATTCCCGCAAACAGGACATTTATTTGAATTTAGCTCCATTCTTTTTCGCCCTCGCTCTCAAATCTAAATATGTTTTATGACCATCACGTGGTGCGTAGAATGTGAGCAGACCACCATCGTTTCCAATAGCGATTAGATTTCTCCTCCGGTCATATCGGATTATATTCCCCAATCCATCCATGTAACCTTCTATCCCATTACCAACTGGCGACTCTAGTAATTTAACCCCTTCGCTCACGTACTGCTCCTCGGTCATCCCTTTAAATTCATGTTCTACCTTTAAATGCTTGTTTACGTGAATGATATGATGGCTTTTCTTTCCAAAGGCTTTAACCGATATGCTATTCGCTCCACTTGGTGATAGATTAGCACGACGTGCAGTGTGTTGCAAGTCATTTAGAGACTTTTTGCCACCGCCAGTTCCCTTCGGGGCGAAGCGACCATTCGATGGATCGTGATTGTCCCCGTTCACATCCAAGTTATCGCTGGCGATATGGTAAAAAGGGTAGCTATCGTGCGCCTCCTTTGGCGCTTATGACGGTTTCCCAGGGGCCTCGGGGCTTATCACCCTCCTTCCCGCCGCGGCCTGCATGTGGTAAATCCAGGCCTCCAGCGCCGTCTTCCTCGCCGCCCATGCCAGGGAATCCTCCCATCTCGCCCTGCGGCTCGATTTCGTCCGACGCCTTCATGATTTCCTCGTCGGTGATATTCGTCCATGTGCCAGTACGAATGTTCTGCTGCTTCATTTCTCTAAGCGCGGTGCGCTGGCTAATGAGGCCGGCATTGCAGGCCGTAACAATGTTATCTGTGCCGCACTTTGCAAGATCAGCGCGTTCCTGATCCGATGGCTCGGATACGGGATCGAATTCAAAATCGAGGTCATCCGGCACGGCGCCGAAGATGAAGATGTGTAACTCCCAGTTTACCCAACTACCTCAAAGCAGTAAAATAGCATCCCATTCCGCGCAGGAAGCTGCTTTGTTTATACCGATCTCTCAATCAATATTTAACTCTCGAAGCGGTGTGCCATTTTTATCTTTCCATGTCTTCGGCCCACTTACGGCATATCCCAAAACAAAATCTGCCGCAGCAGATGGACTTGAAAAGAGTATATCTTCGGTCGTTACTAAATTCTCGACTCTGCCAGACTCCATCACCTTTCTTCTGAAGTCCGACATATTGGCATTTAAGGAAGGCTCATTGGTCTTTTCATTGATCACTGCGCCTTTCCTTACGACAAATCCTTCCGTAGTGAGCAGGCCTTCGGCTTTTGCGTTTCCAATCGCGAGATGCAGTGCCGTCTGGCTTTCTGCTTCTGATGGATCGGCCACCGGTTCAAGCACTTTGTATCCCAGCGCATTGATGAGAATTTTCAATTTATCGATATATTCCTCCATCACGGCTTGATCCGATTCCTTGATAACCGCCTTTCCGCAAGTATTCTTTGTTAATACAGTAAAACGATTCGCCTCCCTCGCTTCTTTCACCAATTTATCTTCCAAGTAACGAATCAACGCCTTATCCAAATCGTCTCCTGTAAAAACAACGGCTGTATTCCAATAGTATTCTTCGTTCCCTGACGATGCGTCTCGCAAATGCTGTACCAGACGTGCTTTGATGTTTTCGGCTTCCCCGATATAAACCGCATCTTTGTCCTCATTTTCAGCTTTACAAAAGAGAAAATAAACACCCGGCCTTGTGAAATCCTTGCGACCGCATCCAGCGACCTCCGTCCGAGGAATTTTAATGGCCTTTCCACTCCAATTCCGCAACTCAGCCAGCACCAAACTATCCGCCGTACCATTAACCAGAAATAGCTCAATCTTCTTCCCGTATACCATCATTGATTCACGTCCCTTTCTATTTCAACTACGGAGTCATCAAGTTCCCGCATTCGCCAAATGCACCCTATGTTTCTTTGCCATTCTTTTATCCTGCTACGGCTGTATTTTCTTCCCACTCTTAATAAAACCCAACGGTATGGATGCACCAGATCAACAGCGTACTGATTCTTCCGATTTCCCTTCAGCGTATGGCATCTTCCGATATGACAGGCAATCATCATCTCCACGGTGTCTCTCTCATCAGAAATCTACCTGTTCAATATATATTATATTTCTTTTATTCAGCCCTGTCCAAAAAGAGGCGAGCGGTTTCCCGTTCGCCTCTATCTGTACGCTCGCCAATCATTCTTTTTCCTTATCGCCTTAAAATCTGCACTACAAGTAAGGAATCCCTAATTTTTTCTCCCCTCGACTGCCGCATTGCCGAGGAGCCCTTTCAGCGCTTCTTCGGCTTCTTCGGAAAAGTCGACATAGAATTTTGGCACCATGCGGATCTCCTGCCTTGAGGAGATGAGGTGGAGGATGACGGGTGTGCCGCCATGGTATTTCGCAAGGACTCTGGCGAGGGCGGCACTGACCTTGTCTGTCTCATGGCGGGGATCGACGTAGAGGTGGACTTCATCGACCGGCATGCGGACGGTCTTTTGGAACTGGGCCATCGGTATGATGCTGTCGGCTAAGATCTTGACTTCTCGCTCGTTCGACTGGACGCGGCCGCGGATACATATGGGCGCGTCTTCGGTGAGGAAGGGACGCGCAGCTTCCCAGACGGAGGGGAAGAGGACGGATTCGATCTCACTTTCATAGTCTTCGATGGTGACGTAACCCATGGGCGCGCCCTTCTTGGTGACCATGCCCTTCACGCGGGTGACAGTGCCGCCCAAGGTGACTGTCTTCCCGTCGTAGCGGCTGCCTTCGGTCTCAAGCTGGTAGATGGGCGTGCAGGCGGCCATCTGCTTCTTGTACTTTTCGAGCGGATGACCGCTGACGTAGAAGCCTAAGAGCTTCCTTTCCCAATCGATCTTTTCATCCGCGTCCATGTCTTCGAGATCAGGATAGACGACGGAGCTTTTCATCTCGTCCCCGCCGAAGAGAGACATCTGTCCGCTCTCCCGGTCGCTCTTCGCAGCGGCGACATCACTCATGACCTGCGGGAGTGCGGCGAGGAGCTGAGAGCGGTTGTAGCCGAAGCCATCCATCGCACCGCAGCGGATGAGGCTTTCGCAGGCGCGGCTATTGAGGCCTTTTCCTTCGACCCGCTCTAAGAAATCCGACATGGAGGTGAAGGGGCCGCCCTTCTTCCGGGCTTTGATGATGGCTTCGACGGCATTCTCTCCGACGTTCTGAATGGCATCAAGTCCGAAGAGGATCTTATTTCCGCTGACAGAAAAATAGGCTTCCGAAAGATTGACATCCGGTGCGGCGATCTCCACACCGGCTCTTCTGGTATCTGAAATGTAGCGGCTGACCTTGTTCTTGTCGCCATTGTAGCAGGTCATCATGGCAGCCATGAATTCAGCGCGGTAGTGCGCCTTGAGGTAGGCGGTCTGCCAGGCGATCCATCCGTAGCAGACGCTGTGAGATTTATTGAAGCCGTAACCGGCAAAGTGGACCATGAGGTCGAAGACGTAATTCGCCGTCTTCTCATCGACGCCATTCTTCACGGCGCCTGTGACGAAGGTATCCCGGTTCTTCTGCAGGATCTCCGGCTCCTTGTGTCCCATGGCGCGGCGGAGCATGTCGGACTGGCCGAGGGAGAAGCCGCCCATGACAGAGGCGATCTGCATGACCTGTTCCTGATAGAGGATGACGCCGTAGGTTTCCTTCAGGATGGGAGCCAGGGAGGGATGCGGGTACTCGATGGGGATCTCTCCATGTTTTCTCTTGATGAAATCTTCCGCCATGCCGCTGCCCAAAGGTCCCGGACGATAGAGGGCGACCATCGGGATGAGGTCTTCGAAGCGGTCCGGGTGGAGCTTCATCAGAAGATTTGTAAAGCCGGAGGACTCGGACTGGAAAACGCCTGTGGTGTCGCCTGCGCAGAGCATCTCGCACGTCTTCTCGTCGACAGAAGGAATGCGGTCGATGTCGATGGTGACACCGCGGTTCGCCCGGATCATCTCGACCGCATCATGGATGACGGTGAGGTTTCTAAGCCCTAGGAGATCCATCTTGAGAAGGCCGAGCTGCTCGACCTGATCTTTTTCGTACTGCGTCTGGATGAAATCGTCCGCAGTGAGCTGGATCGGCACGTACTCATCGACGGGCTTCGAGCAGATGACGACGCCGGCGGCGTGCGTGCCGGAATTTCGGGAAAGCCCTTCCAGGTCGAGGCAGTGATCGATCAGAGTGTGTACCGTCGCATTCGACTCGTAGAGGTCTTTGAATTCCTTCGAGCCGTCCAGCGTCTTCTTCAGCGTGACGCCCGGGCCGCTCGGCACCATCTTTGCGATCTTGTCCACTTCGCGAAGAGGCAGATTCATGACACGGCCGACATCACGGATGACGGCGCGCGCCGCGAGCGTACCGAAGGTGATGATCTGCGCCACCTGCTCGGCGCCGTACTTCTCTGCGAGATAGGCGATGACCTGCCCGCGTCCGCGATAGCAGAGGTCAGTATCGATATCAGGCATGGAGACACGCTCCGGATTCAGGAAGCGTTCAAAGAGAAGGTCGAAACGCAGTGGGTCGATTTCCGTGATGTGCAGGAGGTAGGCGACGATGCTTCCTGCCGCGCTCCCACGCCCCGGCCCGATCGGGATGCCATGTGTCTTCGCGTAGCGGATGAAGTCCATGACGATCAGGAAGTAATCCGAGAATCCCATCTGATTGATGACACCGAGTTCATAATCCAGACGCTCCTGCTCTTTTCCCGTGGACTCCGGATAGCGCTCCGGGATCGCCGCCTCGCAGAGCTTTCGCAGGTATGACTTGGACGTCTCACCTTCCGGCACATCAAAGGACGGGAGCTTGTGGTCGCCAAAGGTGAAGGTCACATGACAGCGCTCTGCGATCTTTGCCGTATTCTCGATAGCGCCCGGATACTCGCCTAAGATCGCCTGCATCTCCTCCCCGCTCTTGCAGTAGAATTCGTCATTCGGAAAATGGAAATGATAGGGATCATCCAGTGTCTTTCCCGTGGAGATGCAGAGCTTGATCTCCTGGCTCTTCGCATCCTCTTTTTTCGTATAGTGGAAATCATTCGTCGCGACCAGCCCCAGCCCGTACTCTTTTGCCAAAGACGCCAGCACCGGACGCACATCCGCTTCTTCCGGGATGCCGTGATTCTGCAGCTCGAGGAAATAGTTCTCCTTCCCGAACGTATCGATGTAGTAGCGGATCACCTTTCTGGCTTCATCCATGTCGCGGTTTAAGATCGCCTGCGGAAGCTCGCCGGCAACACACGCCGACAACGCAATGAGCCCTTTGTGATACTTGGACAGAAGCTCATGATCCACCCGCGGCTTATGAAAATAGCCCTCCGTCCACGCCTTCGAGCAGATCTTGATGAGATTCTGATAGCCCTCATTCGTTTCTGCCAAAAGGATCAGATGCCCCAGCTTCTCCTTCTCGCCCTTCGCCCGCTCGAAGCGGCTCTTCCTCGTGACGTAGACCTCGCATCCGATAATCGGCTTGATGCCCTGCGCGATACACTCTTTATATAAATAGACCGCACCGTACATGACACCATGGTCCGTGATCGCGACCGCCGTCTGCCCGAGCGACTTGACATAAGAGACAAGCTCCTTGATGCGGCATGTGCCGTCGAAAAGACTGTACTCGGTGTGGACGTGGAGATGAACAAATGGATCCAAGCGGAAACGCCTCCTTCACTCCTTTTTCTTTCGAATTCTAAGATAGCGCGGATCCGATCGCAGGACCAGTGCTGCCTTAGAAATCACTTTTTCTTATTGTATCATATTTAGTGGTTGGTCATTCATCCGCTCCTGCTGAAAAGTGCGAAGTGGGGAGCGTAGCCAGAGATCAGCGGGTTCTATGGGTTCAGTGGGTTCAACGGGGGCGGTGCGGCGCAATTCGTCATCCTGAGCGGAGAAAAGCGTCGTATGTTAGAAAATGGCTAATCTGGAATATGAGAACTGAGTCGAAGGATCTAGGGAAACGCTGATTAAATCGCAGAGTCAGATTCTACAAGAATTTTTATACATAGCTTCGTCATAACCTTCCTTAAATAGCCCGCTATTCGCGTCAGGCTATTCCTCGCTATGCATAAAAATTCAAGAGTAAAATCTGGCAACGATTTAATCAGTGTTTCCCTAAGCGCCGCAAAGTTTTAACCGCGAAAGATGAAAAAACTGTGAACCGGTTGAACCTTCAGAACCCGCTCCCCTCTTTCGCACGCAATCAAGGGGCAGCACGCCCCAAAGGCTGCCCCTGAGTAACATGAGCCATAAAAAACTGGTGACCCGTCATCGGGAGAACCTCCCAGCCACAAGTCACCAGTTTTTTAATCGATGTTTCTCTACCTCTCCCAAAAACAAAATTCCCTCTGTAGAAATATCAATCATTTCTTCAGAGGGAATTTCCTTTGGCTATTTTACTAATTAGTGATTAGGATTCACAGCCAACAACGAATACTATTTCTTTGCCTTTACCGTACGAACTCTTTCTACAGTAGGCTTGCCATCTTTGTCCTGATGCACTGTATCCACAGTGAAACGTTCCAGTTCCGGTGCAAATTCTTTCAGAATCTTATCAGACAGAGTAGCCCCTTCCAGCATGGCTTTGTAGAGCATGGTAGCGAATTCATAACGAGTCATTGGACGATCCCCTTTGAATTCTCCATCGGGGTAACCAGTGAGCGCACCATTGCCTTTCAAAGTAGATACATATTCATAAGCCCAGTGATTCTTCGGTACATCCGGGAAGAGCTGGAGCTTAGACGTATCCAGTTTCTTTCCTGCATTCGCATCCAACAGAGCCGATTTCAGACCTTCCATTTCTTTTCTGAGATCTTTGATTTCCTTCGCCATAGCTACCTTGGAAGTAGAAACATGGTTGCCCTGGCCCAGTTTCAAGCTGACACCTGCATTCACCATATTTTCACCATTACCGAAGCTGCCGCCTACAGAGAACATGGTATCTTCATTCGGACGATAGTAAGCGCCGATAGCGGCTGCATTTTCGCCATTGTAATTGCCATAGCCTGCTGCGAAATCCCACTTGTCATCTGGATCGAAGTCCAACGGATGGAGCGCTGCCAAAGCTGCTGCGCCTGCGCCAACCTTATTCACACGGTCGCCCAGTTGGTTGATGCGGTTGCTGTTGCTGATGACTTGGTTTTCAACGCCATCAATGCGATTGTTAATCGTGGTTTCGCTTTTCTTCAGCTGACCATAGTTTACTGCATCGCTATTTTCTTCACCGTCTGCTACGTTGGTAATCTTATTACTATTTGCATTCAGACCTTTATCGCTGATATAGGTATTTTCGCCAACTTTTACGCCAGCATCGCTGATCGATGTCTGACCGGCAGTTACAGCGTTTTCAGTTACGCTAACCTTATCGCCAACCTTCAGACCATTTTCGGTTACGCTCACCTTTTCACCAACCTTCAGGCCATCTTTGTTCATTACAGTTTGACCGGTGGTTACGCTGTTTGCATTTACAGTATTAACTTCGATGTCTTTCTTCAGCTCTACCTTATAGTTTGCAGCTTCACCTTCTTTAGCAGTATTGGTAACAGTAATATTGCTGCTGCCTTCTACTTTAGTGTGTTTAGCTGCGGTTGCTGCTACGTCGGTAAGTTTTTGATCCAGTTTGCCGATTGCGGTAGTAGTGCTATCGCCATCTGCAATTTCACCTTTTTCTACCTTGCTGTACTGCAAATCGCCAACTTTGTTGTTCAGGTTGTTTACAGCGTCAACCACGGTAGTCTTACCGTCTTGGTTCTTAATATCGCTGGCAATATTATTAACATCGCCTACATCGCTTGCTTTTGCTACGTCGGTAATGGTAACGGTACCTGCATCTTTGCCATTCTTGTCGACAAGCTGCATATTAACCTTATTGTCTGTACCAACGCCGTATTCACCCGCTTTGATATGGGTATCGGTGTTGCCTGCTTCAACAGCTTCTTTCAATTGGCCAACATTGACAGCATCTGTATCTTCACTGCCAGCTGCTACATTCGTAATCTTACTACCTGCTACACTCAATCCACCGCTAATAACCGTACCGTTCTTGCCTACCATAATGGATCTTGTCACATAGTCATCACCAATGACACTCATTCCCATGCCGGTATCGGTAATAGAGAAGGTTTTGTCTTTTCCTTTAGAAATAACGACGCCAGTATCATTCAAATTAATCTTAGCATCTCCGTTAGAAATAGATTCAATGCCTTCCAAGTTTTTATTCAGACCTACTTTATATGTCTTTTGACCATCCTGATCAGTTTCTTCTACGGTAATGTTACTGCCGTTTACTACTTTAGAATGCTTAGACGCTTCTGTAGCTGCGCTATCTGCCTGATTTTTGACCAGTTTAAGCTGTTCTTCCGTTGCCGCTCTGCCAGTCGTTGCAAAATCCTTACTGTTTAATGTAGTATTGGTAAGGCCCGTGATTTCTCCACTGTCTCCATCCATGTTGACGTTACCTGCAGAAACAGCATGCCCTGCCCAAACGGTACCTTTCACACCATCTACTGTAACATAGCCATCAGTTGCATTACTTCCCAACATTAAGGTATCCTTCAATGCGATAGAAACATCGGTTCCCTTATGGCTGACGGAAATATTTGTATCACCAGAGAAATCCACCGTATCACCAGGTTTAACCTGAGTTGCATCAGGTACGCCACCCGTTGTAAGATTCCAGCCTTTGTTGGCTATAGTTTCTACGCCTTTGAGCTGACTTACATTGACTGCATCTGTATCATTGACACCAGCTTTGACATTTATGATACGGCGAGTGATACCAGCTTCACCAGACTGCCCTACAGATTTACCGACAGAAACAACGCCATCATTGCCATCACTAGACAGGATGTCTCTCTTTTCTACCTTGCTGGCATAGCCAAGAGCGGTAGAATTTTTCGCACCAGAAACATTCGCATAGTAACCAATGGCTAAGTTCTGTCCATCACCAGCAGATGCGTTCATACCAAGAGCAATGCCTGTATTTCCTGCATGAGCCTTATTCCCCATGACCAAAGAATCAGTTCCTGCGCTAGCATTGTTTCCGATAATGACAGAATCATGCCCGGTGTGAGTCTTCTGTTCCTTATTGTTTCCAACGATGATGTTGTTGGCACCAGTTACTTTATGATTATCCCCAATGATATGATTACCACTTCCAGTTACATCATTGTTATCCCCAGTAACGGTCGTAGATTTCGTATCTTTTGCTTTGTTATTGGAACCAATGATAGATGTATTGGTCGCATTGGTCACTTCGTTTTTGTAACCATTGATCATATCGTACATTGAAACTGCATTGCTTGTCCCAGTCAATGTATTCCCTACACCAACAAGTTGCGATTTTTGTGCCCAGTCTGCTTTATTGGCACCACCAATAGCCAGTACAGCACCGCCTCCATCAGATTTAGCTACTGCATCTTTAAAAGTATCCTGTGCATTTTTTGCATCTCTCAGAGCGGTACTATCGCTAGCCCCAGAAACATAACTTAAAGAGTTAGTTACTTCGTTGCCTGCACCAAAGACAAGAGTTCCGTTTGAACTATTGACCCGATTGGCTACCCCCACAATGCTGTTGGCTACACCGGATGTGCCATAACCACTAATAGTAGCAGACTGGGATTCATTGCTATTTAGTGCTCCCAAAACAGTTGCACCAAAGTTTTGCGCACCATAAATAAACGAGCTCGGATTCCCGTGAACCCAATCATTATATCCCATAGATTTTCCTGATTGGATGTTGTAATCACCAATCGTAGTTGCTAAACTCCCCTTAGTAAAGCTATTGGTGCCAATAGTTGTACTATTAACCGTATGTCCGTAGGCTCCATTTTCACCAGTATTAAAGACATCTGTATCGATATCCTTGACGTCGCCCATATTTCCTTTATATTCATGAGAACCAATCATAATGCTACCGGTACGAGCAAAGGTATTGGAACCGATAGCAATAGCACCAGCAGCATGTTCCGCCTTTCCATCATAGGCAAAAGATCTTTCCTGTCCGCCCCCACCAATCCATGCAGTCGCATTATTGCCAATGCTAATGAATCCCATGGCTTGACTTTGAGTAATATCAGATTTTATTTGGGCACCTTTGCCATATACAATATGTTGACTTTTGGAAGAAACTTCCCCATTTTTCTTTACAGTCAAACCACCCACTGTAACACTACCATCTTTATTGTTGGTTACTCCATTTTTCAAAAGATCATTTAGCGCATTAATATCTGCTGCCTCCGCTTTTACAGTCCCGTCCGTTCCAATGGACACAGCAGCCTGTGCCGGCATAGCAAATCCAGTCAACACCGCAACAGCCATCAATGCTGCTGTAGTCCCCATACGAACTCTCTTTGTGCTATCACTATGACTTTTAGCAATTTCAGAAACTACGGTATAGCAATGTTTCGCTTTATTCCAAATGACTTTGTAAATATGATTCATGATATACCCTCTCTTTCAATGAATTCAGGGAGTAGGATAGGTTCGTAAAGATTAAGCGAATCCCTAAGCATTTATCCTTTTTTCTTCTGTTCTCGAATCACTTTTTGTCTAACTCTATGCTGACTCTATACTGGGCTTCCCGACAGGTCTCACTGCAAGCACCGAAATGAACGAATGAGTACTGTTTCCTGCGTATGTACTTCATCCTTGGGCAGTCGTTTCCGATTGGCAGCTACACGGCAGGCTGGCGAGCAATATCTCTGCCAACTTTTTAACGGAGTAAACCCTTTCCCGCACCATTGACATTCATACCATACGCATGCCTCCCCTCCTACACACTATCCACTCCGGAAAAATTTTCCTTTTCATGATTTGAGAAAATATCTCTTTTCTCACTTTCCATTTTTTCCGCCTGTGAATAGTAGTGCTTAAATTCTTATTTAAACAGTACTACCCCCCCGAATTTCGTCAATGCCTAAACTAACTGATCACTACATGTTAAAACGCTATATGGGAAATGGGTATATTTCCGAAATAGCATCCATTGGATCATTCCTATCTCCTACATCATGAGTTGTTAGCTGTTTGCTGTTGGTTATTTGAATCACAACAACAATACCATCAAAAAAGGGGATGTGAAGAAATGAATCCCCATTTCTTCACATCCCCTTTTTACTTTGCTTTCATTTGGTTCAGGGTTCAAGGTT
>OLYN01000892.1_pt1 | contig 16087 bp, 15 predicted proteins | sample 1674231 | NCBI WGS metagenome assembly OLYN01 (sample SAMEA103958153, study PRJEB25191) | human gut metagenome
GACCATGACGACCATGACGACCATGACGACCATGACGACCATGACGACCATGACGGGCATCTCCACGACGGACACGAGGAGGAGATCGAGTACGACGAGCACATCTGGACATCGCCGGTGAACGCCATGGCGTTGTGCCGCGCTCTGTGCGACACGCTGTGCCAAGCCGACCCGGACAACGCTGACGGGTACCGGGCGCGGCTGGAGGCGTATCTGGTGCAGCTGCAAACGTTGGACGGCACGTTCCGGGAGATCGTGGAGGACGGCACCCGGCGGCTGGTCGTGTTCGGCGACAGATTCCCGCTGCTGTATTTCTGCCGGGAGTACGGGCTGGACTACCGGGCGGCATTCCACGGCTGCGCCGGGGACACGGAGCCGTCCCTCGCCACGCTGAAATACCTCATTGATCTGGTGAATGAGCAGCACATCCCGGTGGTGTATACCATCGAGCTGAGCAGCCGGAAGGTGGCGAACGCCATCGCGGAGACCACGGGCGCACAGGTGCGGACGTTCCACTCCTGCCAGACGGTGAGCCGCGGGGAATTCGACGGCGGAGCCACCTATATCAGTCTGATGACCGCCAACGCGGCGGCATTGAAGGAGGGACTTGCCTGATGGCGCAGGAGAAAAAAATACTGCTGGACTGCCGGGATGTGACGCTGGGCTACGAGGGCAAGAGCGTGTGGGAGCACCTGAGCTTTCAGGTGTGCAGCGGCGACTATGTGTGCATCGTGGGCGAAAACGGCAGCGGCAAGTCCACGCTTATCAAGAGCCTGCTGGGGCTGCTGCGCCCCATGAGCGGCGAGATCGTCCGCGCTCCGTCCCTGCGGGCGGGTGCTATCGGCTATCTGCCCCAGCAGACGAAGGCACAGAAGGACTTCCCCGCCACGGTGACGGAGGTGGTGCAGAGCGGCTTCCTCAGCGGAAAGGGGCTGCGATTCTTCTACACGCCCAAGGAGAAGTCCCAGGCGTTGATGCACATGGGCAAGCTGGGCGTGCTGGAGCTGAAGGATCGCTGCTACCGGGAGCTGTCCGGCGGACAGCAGCAGCGCGTGCTGCTGGCGCGCGCACTGTGCGCCGCCGGTGAGCTGCTGATATTAGACGAGCCGGTGACGGGTCTTGACCCGGCGGCGGCGCAGGAGCTGTACCGCACGCTGGAGTATCTGAACAGAACGGAGGGTATCGCCATCGTCACTGTGACACACGATATGCAAAGTGCCCTGCGGTACGCGGATCGTATCCTCCACGCCGGTCACAGGCAGTGGTTCTGGGGCACGGCGGCGGAATACCTTGCCTCCCCGTGGGGCAAGCGGTTTGGAGGTGACGGCGTATGAGTCTGCTGTGGGAGATGTTCACCTATCCGTTCATCCTGCGGGCGTTCGTGGTGGGGATCCTGGTGGCACTGTGCGCCGCGCTGCTGGGCGTACCGCTGGTGCTGAAACGCTATTCCATGATCGGCGACGGGCTGAGCCACGTGTCCTTCGGCGCGCTGAGCATCGCACTGGCCTGCGGCTGGGCACCGCTGCCGGTGTCTATCCCGGTGGTGATCCTCGCCGCGCTGGGGCTGCTGCGGATGACGGAAAAGAGCCGCATGGGCGCGGACGCCGCCATCGCCGTGGTCAGCGCGTCCGCCCTCGCCATCGGCGTGGTGGTCACCAGCCTGACCACCGGCATGACCACCGACGTGGACAGCTTCATGTTCGGCTCCATCCTCGCCATGGACAGGGCGGACGTGACGCTGAGCGTCCTTTTGTGCGCGGCGGTGCTGGTGCTGTACGTGCTGTTCTATCACCGGCTGTTCGCCATTACGTTTGACGAGAGCTTCGCCCGCGCCACCGGCGTGCGGGTGGCGCTGTACAACACCGTGCTGTCGGTGCTGACGGCACTGACCATCGTGCTGGGTATGCGTATGATGGGTGCCATGCTGATCTCCAGCCTCATCATCTTCCCCGCGCTCACCGCCATGAACCTGCTGCGGAGCTTCCGGGGCGTGGTGCTGTGCGCGGCGGGGCTGAGCGTGGTGTGCTTCTGCGTGGGGCTGACCGGCTCCTATCTGTGGAGCACGCCGGTGGGTGCCACGGTGGTGCTGGTAAATCTGGCGGTGTTCCTGCTGAGCCGGATCCTTGTGCGGATAAAAAGAGCGGCGTGAAGCCGCTCTCAGGCTGTCGAAAAAGCCGACGGCTTTTTCGACAGCCTGAAATAATGCCGTTATTTTCGTGCCGTAAAGCGGCACAAAAATACTCGCTTCGCTCCACGCACGCCTTGCATAGCAAGGCTTAGCGCGGCATTTGATCCGATTCGAGGCGGGCTTTGCCCCCTCGAGCTCCCCCTGTGAGGGGGAAAGACTGCACGCACGGCAGGGGTTTATTTCCGGTTTTCGCCCCATTTCGCGGGAGTTTTTCCGGAAAAGCACTTGCACTTTTCGCTTTTATATGGTATGCTACACATGTAAGTAAGGTATTGACTGGGAGTGGACGGCGGCGTCCGCTTTTTTCTTGACTTTTTTCATCTGTTAAAATCAGGAGGGAACGCCTGTGAGAAAGATCACCGACATCGTATGGGAGCTGGCGGAGCCGGCCGTGCAGGAGCAGGGCTGCCGCATCTGGGACGTGGAATACGTCCGGGAGGCGGGGCAGTGGTATCTGCGGCTGTATCTGGACAAGGACGGCGGCGTGGACATTCTGGACTGCGAGGCCATCAGCCGCAAGGTCAGCGACCTGCTGGACGACGCCGACCCCATCGAGAGCAGCTACGTGTTCGAGGTAGGCTCCGCCGGGCTGGAGCGGCAGCTGAAGCGTCCCGGTGACTTTGCACAGTTCATGGGAAGCCCCGTGCTGGTCAAGACGTACCAGCCCAAGGACGGGCGGAAGGAGTTCGCCGGGAGGCTGGCGGGCTACGAGGACGGCGCGGTGCTGCTGGATATGGGCGGCGCGGAGCCGCTGCGCTTTGAAAAGAACGAGGTCGCCATGGTGCGCCTCCGGGTGGAATTTTAAGACGATTTGATATAAGGAGAAACGACATGAAATGTGATGAGATCTTCGCGGCTCTTGCCATGCTGGAAAAGGAGCGGGGCATCCCCCAGAGCTTCATGATGGGCAAGATCATCCAGGCACTGACCACCGCCTATAAGCGCGACCACGAGGGCGTGGAGTTCGTGGTGGTGGACGTGGACGAGGAGAAGAAGGATCTGAAGATGTACGTCCAGAAGGAGATCGTGGAGGAGGTGGAGAACCCCGCCAGCCAGATCTCTCTGGAGGAGGCGAAGCGCATCTCCGCCAAAAACGAGCTGGGCGGCATGGTGAACTTCCCCGTGGAGAGCGTGGAGTTCGGGCGCATCGCCGCCGGCAACGGCAAGCAGGTCATCATTCAGGGTCTGCGCGAGGCGGAGCACGGCATGATCTACGACGAGTGGGGCAGCAAGCAGCACGAGATCCTCACCGGCACCGTCAGCCGCATCGATCCCCGCAGCGGCAACGTGATGCTCCGCATCGGCACCGGCACGGAGGCCACCGAGGCGGTGCTGACCATGAACGAGCAGGTGCCCGGCGAGGAGCTGCACGAGGGGCAGATGGTCAAGGTGTATCTGGTGGAGGTCCGCCGTTCCACCCGCGGCCCCCAGGTGCTGATCTCCCGCACCCACCCCGGTCTGGTGAAGCGGCTGTTTGAGCTGGAGGTGCCGGAGATCTACGACGGCACGGTGGAGATCCGCTCCATCGCCCGGGAGGCGGGCAACCGCACGAAGCTCGCCGTCTGGTCAGAGGACCCCAACGTAGACCCCATCGGTGCCTGCGTGGGCCCCCGTGGACAGCGCGTCAACGCCATCGTGGACGAGCTGCGGGGCGAGAAGATCGACATTATCAAGTACAGCGAGGATCCCGCGGAGTTCATCGCCGCGGCACTGTCGCCCGCCGACGTGGTCAGCGTGCAGCTCAGTGACGAGGGCAAGGCCTGCCGCGTGACCGTACCCGCCGACCAGCTGAGTCTCGCCATCGGCAAGGAGGGGCAGAACGCCCGTCTGGCGGCGCGGCTCACCGGCTATAGGATCGACATTAAGGCGGCAAACGCCGAGTAAGAGGCAGGAAGGGAGCGGCTCATGCAGAAGCCACGGAAAATACCGCAGCGGCAGTGTGTGGGCTGCCGTGAGATGAAGGATAAAAGGGTGCTGCTGCGGATCGTCCGCACCCCGGAGGGGGAGATACTGCTGGACAGCACCGGAAAAAAGTCGGGGCGGGGCGCGTATGTGTGTCCCGACCCGGAGTGCCTGAAAAAAGCCCGCAGGAGCAAGGCACTGGAGCGTGCGTTCGACACGGCGATCCCGCCGGAGGTCTATGATGCACTGGAAGGACAGATGGTGACGCTGTGACAGAGCATTTGTTGTCTACGCTGGGTCTTGCGTTAAAGGCCGGCGCCGTGGCGGTGGGCGAGGAGCCCGTGGGCGCGGCGGCACGGGGCAAGAAGGCGCGTGTCATTTTCACGGCACAGGACGCCGCCGCGTCCTCCGTCCGCAGGGCATACAGCTTCGCCCGGGCGGGCAGCTGCCTGTGCCTCCCCTTCCCCGCCGGGAAGGACGTCCTCGGACGCAGTCTGGGGCGCACCAGCGTCGCCATGTGCGCGCTGACGGACATCGGCTTTGCACAGTCACTGGTGAGGAAGCTCGCCGGTGCCGACCCGGAGACCTACGGTGCCGCGGCGGACGCACTGGACATCAAGGCGAAGCGCGCCCATGAGCGGCGGGCGGAGCAGCTGCGGCACGAGAAGAATCTGCGGCAGGGAAAGCACCGCCCCCACAGCGGCACGCTGCCGGAGCCGCCCCGCGAGGCACCGGAGGTGTCTCCGCCGGAGGAGACCGCCCGCCCCGTGCGGCGGGAGCGTCCGGAGGGACGGCGTGACCGGGTATATAAGGAGCGGAGCAGCCGCCCGCCCAAGAGCAAGCGGCCTGCAAAGAAGGAAGCCCCCGGCAAACGGTTTGAAAATGCCCTGCCGGTGAAGAAGGGTAAGGGCAGCCGGAGAGATCCGGGCAAGGATGAGAACACGGCGCGCCGCCGTCGGCGCGATAACTGAGATGGAGGTGGCTATATTTGGGTAATATTGCTAACAAATACAGAGTGCACGAGGTGGCGAAGGATTTCGGCGTGTCCACCAAGGAGATCACGGAGATCCTGACCAAGTACGCCGAGACGCCGAAGAACCATATGCAGGTGCTGGAGGATCGGGAGCTGAGTCTTATTTTTGAGTATCTGACCCAGCACAACCCCGTCAGCAGCATCGCGGTGATCTATGCCGAGGGTGCCAAGCCCGCGGAGAAGAAGACGGAATCCCCCGCCGCCAAGCCCGCCGCGCCGCAGGCGCAGCAGGGCGGCAAGCCCCAGAACGGGCAGGGCGGTGCCGGTAAGGCGGAGCAGCCCAAGCAGCCCATGTCCCGCGTGCCCCAGCGGCAGGTGGTGGACACCCGTAAGGCTACCAACGTCAATCTGGACAAGTACGACGAGAAGCTGCAGGACATGGCGGACGCCCGCAGCAGCGGCAAGCGCGACCAGCAGGCTCCTCAGGGCAAGGAGAAGTTCCGCAATAACCGGCAGCGGCGCGACAACAATTTTGCCAGCAACAAGCGCAAGCAGGAGGAGGCTGACCGTCTCCGCAAGCTGCGTCTGGAGGTCATCAAAAAGACGCCCGTCACCGTGCAGATCCCCGACGAGATCTCCGTGGGCGAGCTGGCCAGCCGCATGAAAAAGACCGGCGCAGAGGTGGTCAAGTGCCTGATGAAGAACGGTGTCATGGCCTCCCTGAGCCAGATGATCGACTTCGACACCGCCGCCATCATCGCCGAGGAGATGGGCTGCAAGGTGGAGAAGGAGGTCGTCGTCACCATCGAGGAGCGCCTGATCGACGACCATCAGGACAAGGACGAGGATCTGGTGCCCCGCGCCCCCGTGGTGGTGGTCATGGGTCACGTTGACCACGGCAAGACCAGCCTTCTGGACTATATCCGCAACGCCCACGTTGCCTCCGGCGAGGCCGGCGGCATCACCCAGCACATCGGTGCCTATCAGGTGCAGATCAACGGCAAGCCCATCACGTTTTTGGATACCCCCGGCCACGAGGCGTTTACCTCCATGCGTGCCCGCGGTGCCATGGTGACGGACATCGCCATTCTGGTGGTGGCTGCCGACGACGGCATCATGCCCCAGACCATCGAGTCCATCAACCACGCCAAGGCGGCGGAGATCCCCATTATCGTGGCGGTCAACAAGATGGATAAGCCCGAGGCGAATCCCGAGCGCATCAAGCAGCAGCTCACCGAGTACGGTCTGGTGTGCGAGGAGTGGGGCGGCGACACCATTGTGTGCCCCATCTCCGCCAAGACCGGTATGGGCGTGGACAATCTGCTGGAGATGCTGACCCTCACCGCCGAGGTGGGCGAGCTGAAGGCGAACCCCCACCGCGCCGCGCAGGGCACCGTCATCGAGGCGCGTCTGGACAAGGGACGCGGCCCCGTTGCCACGCTGCTGGTGCAGAACGGTACGCTCCATCAGGGCGACATCATCATCGCCGGCACGTCCGTAGGACGCGTCCGCGCCATGGTCAGCGACAAGGGACAGCGCATCACCGAGGCGGGTCCCAGCGTCCCCGTGGAGATCACCGGCTTGAGCGAGGCTCCCTCCGCCGGTGCCACCTTCAACGCCGTTGCCGACGAGAAGCTGGCGCGTGAGCTGGTGGAGCAGCGCAAGGCGGAGGAAAAGGCGAAGGCGAACGCGCCTGTCACCAAGGTCTCTCTGGAGGATCTGTTCAGCCAGATCCAGGCCGGTGAGATGAAGAATCTGAACCTGATCGTCAAGGCGGACGTGCAGGGCAGCGTGGAGGCGGTGAAGGCCTCTCTGGAGAAGCTCTCCAACGAGGAGGTACGCGTCCGGGTCATCCACGGCGGCGTGGGTGCCATCAACGAATCCGATGTGATGCTGGCCTCCACGTCTCAGGCGATCATCGTGGGCTTCAACGTGCGCCCCGACGCCGCCGCCCGCGACAGTGCCGCCCGCGCCAACGTGGATATGCGGATGTACCGCGTGATCTACGACGCCATCAACGAGATCGAGGCCGCCATGAAGGGTATGCTGGCTCCCAAGTTCCGGGAGGTTCTGCTGGGTCACGCCGAGGTGCGCCAGACCTACAAGGTCTCCGGCGTGGGCACGGTGGCAGGCTGCTACGTGCAGGACGGCAAGCTGCAGCGCAAGGACTGCCAGGTGCGTCTCGTGCGCGACGGTATCGTTATCCACGAGGGCGTACTGGCGTCCCTCCAGCGGTTCAAGGACTCCGTCAAGGAGGTCGCCGCCGGGTACGAGTGCGGCTTGAGCATCGAGAAATTCAACGACATCAAGGAAGGCGACATTGTGGAGGCCTTCACCATGGAGCAGATCGAGGTCTGACAAACACCTGCGGGGCGGGCTGAACGCCCGTCCCGCTTTTCTATACGAAAGGAGCGATGAGCTATGGCATCCAACCGAATCGGGCGCATTAACGAGGAGATACGCAAGGAGCTGAGTGCGCTGCTGCGTACCGTGAAGGATCCCCGTGTCTCCGAGGGTATGCTGACCATCACCCGCGTGGACACCACCAGCGACCTGCGCTACGCCCGCATTTATATCAGTGCGCTGAACTGCGCGGACGAGAAGGGGCTGATGAAGGGGCTGAAGTCCGCGGCAGGCTACCTGCGCCATCAGTTAGGGCAGGCGATCGACCTGCGCTACACCCCGGAGCTGCAATTCTTCATGGACGACTCCATCGCCCACGGCGCGCACATTCTGGATCTTCTCAACCACGTGAAGCCCGCCAACCCCGCCAACGCAGACATCGTGCTGCCGGAGGACAGAGAATGACCGCCCGCCTCACCGTGCAGGAGACGGCGGACTTCCTGCGGACGCTGGACAACGTGCTCATTCTGACCCACGTGCGTCCGGACGGCGACACGGTGGGCTGTGCCGCCGCCCTGTGCCGCGCCCTGCGGGACATAGGAAAGACCGCCTATATTCTCCCCAACCCCGGCATTACCGCCACCTACGCCCCCTACGGCGACGGGCTGTGGGCACCGGATGCCTTCACCCCCGGCGCGGTGGTGTCGGTGGATATTGCCACGCTGAAGCTGCTGCCGGACAACGCGGCGAGCTATCGGGACAAGATATGCCTTGCCATCGACCACCACGGCTCGCAGGAATTCTTCGCGCCGCGCACCTGTCTGGACGCGGCGGCTGCCGCCTGCGGTGAGGTTTTGTACCAGATCATCCGGCTGCTCACGGACGTAACGCCGGAAATCGCGCTGCCCCTGTATGTGGCGGTGTCCACGGACACGGGCTGCTTCGTCTACGCCAACACCACGTCCCAGACCCACCGCATCGCCGCGGAGCTGATGAACTGCGGCATCGACGCCGCCGGCGTGAACAAGGTGCTGTTCCGCACCAAGTCCCCCACCCGCCTTGCTATGGAGGCGCGGATGGTGGCCGCCATGGAGCTGTACGACAACGGCAGGGTGGTGGTCATGTCCATTCCCCTGTCCCTGTGCCGGGAGCTGAACGCCTCCGAGTCCGACGTGGAGGATCTCAGCAGCCTTGCCGCGCTGGTGCAGGGCACCGACTGCGGCATCACCCTGCGGGAGCAGGATCCCCACCGCGTCAAGATCTCCGTCCGGACGGGCAAGCGGGTGGACGCCTCCGCCGTCTGCCGCGAGCTGGGCGGCGGCGGCCACAAGGGTGCCGCCGGTGCCGCCGTGGACGGCACCATGGCGGCGGCGAAGGCGGCGATCCTCGCCGCCTACCGGAAAGCGACAGGTGCCTGATGGCGGACGGCATCATCATCATCGACAAGCCCGCCGGGTGGACGAGCATGGATGTGTGCGGCAAGCTGCGGGGTATTCTGAAAACGAAAAAGGTGGGGCACGCCGGGACTCTTGACCCCATGGCGACCGGCGTGCTGCCGGTGTTCGTGGGGCACGCCACCCGCGCCGTATCCTACGCCGAGAGCGGCGGCAAGGAGTACGTGGCGGGGCTTCGCCTCGGGCTTGTTACCAACACGCAGGATACCTCAGGCGACGTGCTGGAGCAGCACCCGGTACACATCTCGGCACAGCAGCTGGAAGCCGTCCTGCCCCGGTTTACGGGCGAAATAGAGCAGGTGCCGCCCATGTACTCCGCCATCAAAATCAACGGGCAGAAGCTATACGAGCTGGCGCGGAGGGGGCGGGAGATCGAACGTCCCGCACGGCGCGTCACCATCCACGCATTGGAGCTGCTGGGCGGCGGGGACGGGGAGTTTCTCCTCCGCGTCTGGTGCAGCAAGGGCACCTACGTCCGCACTCTCTGCCACGACATCGGGCAGGTGCTGGGCTGCGGCGGCTGCATGAGCAGCCTGCGGCGCACCATGGCAGCCGGGTTCACCTTGGACGACTGCCGCACCATCGAGGACGTACAGGCGCAGGGGGAAGCTCTGCTGTCCCCTGTGGACTCCCTGTTCCGGCAGTACCCCGCCTACCGCATCGTGTCGGAGCGGGACGACCGCCGCTGCCGCTGCGGCAATCCGCTGGCGGCGGAGGGTCTACAGCCGGGGCTGTACCGAGTCTACGGCGGGGACGGCGCGTTTTTGTGCTTGAGCCGCTGGGAAAACGGGGTGCTGACCTCGGAGAAAAACTTTTTCGGAGCGTGAAGAAATTTGAAAAAAACAGTCATTGCGCTGGGCTTTTTTGACGGCGTACACCGGGGACACGGTGCCCTGCTGCAAAAAACGGCGGAGCGCGCCCGCGCGCTGGGAGCCGTCCCCGCCGCCTTTACCTTTGACCGTCCCCCCAAGGAGGTGGTCACGGGCAAGCGCGTGTATCTTATCAACTCCAACCGTGACCGGCAGGGGCTGATGGAGCGGCTCTACGCCATTGAAAAGGTCATTTTCGCCCCCTTCGACCGGGCGATGATGACCATGCCGTGGGAGGATTTCCTCACGAAGCTGCTGGTAAGTCACTGCGGCGCGGTGCATCTGGTGGCGGGGCACGACTACCGCTTCGGTCACAAGAATGCCGGCGACGTCCGCTTGTTGCAGGAGAAATGCGCCCAGCTGGGCGTGGGCTGCGACATCATCCCGCAGGTGACGCTGGACGGCATCACCGTCAGCTCCACCTATATCCGAACGCTGGTGGAGAGCGGCGACATGGAGCGGGCGGCGGAGTTTCTGGGGCACCGCCACTGTCTGAGCCGGACGGTGCAGCATGGGCAGCGGATCGGACGCACCATCGGCATCCCTACGGTGAATCTGTCCGTGCCGGAGAACGTCCTGCCCCCCGCCCACGGCGTGTATATTACAGAGGTGTTCCTGCCCGACGGACGCCATTTCCCCGGCGTCACCAACGTGGGCACACGCCCCACCGTGTCCGACAGCCCCGCCCTCTCCGTGGAGACGTTCCTGCTGGGCTTTGACGGCGACCTGTACGGGCAGGAGATACGGCTGGAGTTCTGCCGCCGCCTGCGCGGGGAACGGAAATTCGACTCGCTGGAGGAGCTGCGGGACGAGATCCGCCGCAACATCTGCCAGGCGGAGGAATACTTTCGATAACGCAACAGGAGCCTTCCCTATGGGGAAAGGCTCCTGTTGCGCTGTGGGTAGACATTACTCGTACCGCTCCAAATCGTCCTTGTCCAGCTTCATGTGCCGGTATGCCTTGGGCAGACCGGGGGCGATCAGCGGAAAGACGTTCTCCGTGTCGGCGGTGGGCTGGATGTTATAGGTGCCGTACATATTCACCAGATCAAAGGCGTCGTGGGGCACACCGGGAAAGTGGTGGACGTCCGGCGTGGCGTCGTAGGGGAAGCCGCCGCTCTTTTTGGGCATAAAAAATCACCTCCGGTCTTAGTATGACCGAAGGTGGCGGGTTTATGGGGTCAGCGGTAAATTTCCGCGTCGAAGTCCCGAACGACCTCGTCCCGCTGCTCGTCCCGGACAAAGACGCAGTTCGTCTCGTCAAAGGCGAGGCGCATGGCAAAGTTCTTCGCCTCGTAAATATCGTTTGTCTCGAAGAAGTCCCGGTAGGCGGACTCCGGCTCGTGGCTCTTGCGCCAGACAACGTGGAAACGCATAAAAAAGCTCCTCCGTGCAATAGGGGTGTATTCTTTAGTATACGCCCCTATGTGTCAAAAAGCAACGGTTGCTTTCGCCAAAAATCAAGGGGAAAGTTCGTCACATTTTCCCGCCGGAAAGTTGCGGTTTCTTCTTCCCCTTATCCCCTATATGTTGTATAATGGGCAGGAGTTTGAGGAGATAGAGGTGTTTGGCTGTGAAGATCGGTTTTGACAATGAAAAGTATCTGCAATTACAGGCAGAGCATATCACGGCGCGCCGGGCGCAGTTCGGCGGCAAGCTGTACCTTGAGTTCGGCGGCAAGCTGTTTGACGACTACCACGCCTCCCGCGTGCTGCCGGGCTTCCAGCCGGACAGCAAGATCCGTATGCTGCAAACCCTGCGGGACGATGTGGAGATCGTCATTGCCATCTGCGCCGGGGACATTGAAAAGAACAAAATGCGCGGCGATCTGGGCATCAGCTACGATGCGGACGTGCTGCGCCTGATCGACGTATTCCGGGATCAGGGCTTCTATGTGGGCAGCGTGGTCATCACCCAGTACGCCGGTCAGCCGGCGGCGGACGCCTTTATCAAGCGTCTGAGCACGCTGGGCGTGAAGAGCTACAAGCACTATCCCATCGCCGGGTATCCCTCCGACGTGGTGCATATCGTGTCCGACGAGGGCTTGGGCAAGAACGAGTACATCGAAACGTCGCGGCCTCTGGTCGTTATGACGGCTCCCGGCCCCGGCAGCGGCAAGATGGCAACGTGTCTGAGCCAGCTGTACCACGACAACCGGCGGGGCATCCGGGCGGGCTACGCCAAGTATGAGACGTTCCCCATCTGGAACCTGCCCTTGAAGCACCCGGTCAATCTGGCGTATGAGGCCGCCACCGCCGACCTCAACGACGTGAACATGATCGACCCCTTCCATCTGGAGGCATACGGTGTTACCACCGTCAACTACAACCGGGACGTGGAGATCTTCCCGGTGCTGGCCGCCATGTTCAGGAAGATCCAAGGGGAGTGCCCCTACAAGTCCCCAACGGACATGGGCGTGAACATGGCGGGCTTCGCCATTATCGACGACGACGCCTGTCAGGAGGCGAGCCGCATGGAGATCCTGCGGCGGTACTACGAGGGGTGCGTGGAGCGCGCCAAGGGACAGGCGGACGAGTGCGTGGTGCGGAAGCTGGAGCTGGTCATGCAGCAGGCGGACGTGACGCCGGGCATCTGCCCCGCCGTGGCGGCGTCGCTGGCGAAGGCATCTGCCACCGGCAAGCCCGCCGGTGCCATGGTGCTGCCGGACGGCGGTGTGGTCACAGGCAAGACCTCCCCTCTGCTGGGCGCGTCGGCGTCGCTGCTGCTGAACGCCCTGAAGCACATGGCGGGTATCGACCACCGGCTGGATCTGATCCCGCCCTCCGTCATCGAGCCGATCAGTGCCATGAAAACCGACTGTCTCGGTCATCGGAACCCGCGGCTCCACTCCGACGAGGTGCTGATCGCCCTCGCCATCTCCGCGCTGACCAACCCGCTGGCCGCCATGGTGCAGGCGCAGCTGAAGAGCCTGCGGGGTTGCGACGCCCACTTCTCGGTCATTATCTCCGAGGAGGACGCCAAGCTGTACAAGCGGCTGGGTATCAACGTCAGCTGCGAGCCGAAGTACGAGGTCAAGTCCCTGTACCACAAATAACGATAGAAAAACTGTGACCGCGCCGGCGCGGTCACAGTTTTGTTATGCTCTTTTTTACCACACCTGCGCCTTGAGGACGAACTTCTTATAGGCGTAGCGGAAGTAGATGCACTCCGCAATACCGGTGATGATCCAGGAGAAGATGTACAGCAGGTACAGGGAGGGCACCGTGTGGAAATAGGCGAACACGGTGTAGATCCAGATCACGCGGAACACGCAGGAGCCCATAATGACCATGAAGGTGGGTATGATGCTCTTGCCGATACCGCGTGAGGCGGCGATGCTGGCGTCCATCAGGGAGCCGAAGCCATAGGAGAACGCCATGATCCGCAGACGATCCATACCGGCGTCGATGACCTCCGGCTTGTCCGCGAACAGACCGAGGAACTGGCGTCCGAACACCAGCAGCAGTCCGCCGCAGATGCTGCCCACGGCGAAGGCGTAGAACATACTGATAAGATAGGTCTTGGTGATGCGCTCCTTATTTCCTGTGCCCCAGTTGCGGCTGACGAAGCTGGCGCAGGCGGTGTAGAACGCCGCCAGAATGTTGAACACCAGCGTGTCGGCGTTGGCGGCAGCCGCCGCGCCGGAGACGGTGATCTCGTCGAAGGAGTTCAAGCCCGCCTGCACGAATAGGTTCGCCACGGCGAAGATAGCGTTTTGCAGCCCGGAGGGAATACCGATCATCAGCACCCGTTTGGACGCCATACGGTGCAGCCGCAGCTTACGCACCTCCAAGCGGCAGGCGTCCTTCCGGCGCAGCAGATGCGCCAGGATCAGCAGGGCGGACACCCACTGGGCAATGGCACTGGCGATGGCAACGCCCTCGGCGGACATATTGCAGCCGATCACGAACACGAGGTTCAGTATCACGTTCAGCACGCCCGCCACCGCCAGATAGATCAGGGGGCGTTTCGTGTCGCCGGTGGCACTGAGGATACCGTTGCCGCAGTTGTAAAGCCCCATACCGGGCAGACCGATGGCGAACAGCTTCAGATACAGCACGGCACCGGGGAGGAACTCCTCCTTGGTGTTCAGCATTTGCAGCATAGGCTCGGCGAAAAAAACGCAGAGCAAACACGTCAGCACACCCACGGCGAAGCATATAATAGCGGAGGAGTGGGTGGTGCGCTCCACGTCCTCGTCGCTGCCCATGCCCAGACCCCGGGCGACCGCCACGTTGACGCCTGCGCCCAGACCGATGAGCAGCCCGGTGAACAGGGACACCAGCGTGGTGGTGGAGCCCACCGCGCCCAGCGCGATATAGGTGTTGTACGCATACTTACCGGCGATGGCAACGTCGCTGAGGTTGAACAGCACCTCCAGCACCTGCGTCACCATCAGCGGCAAGCTGAACAGCAGGATATTTTTCCAAAGTGAACCGGAGGTCATCTCCACAGTGAGAGCCCTCCGGCGTGTTGCAGTGCTCATGCCCGCACCCTCCTATACAATAAAAATCACATAGAAACATCCGAACGTGATTGCCAGTATATCACAGCGCATTGTACAAAACAACCCCCTGCGAATGAATATTTTTTGTGGGCGCACCGGCTTGGTTTGTACATAGTATACAATTACGATTCCCTGTTTTGGGCACATCAGCCAAAGTATGCCCGCCACCCGGCGGCGCATCATCACAGGGCGTTTGACAGGGGCGAAAAATGTCGGTATAATAGCGTCAGAATTGCCAGATCAACCCCCATAGAGCCGGCTCGACCCTGTGGTCAAGCCTATTTTCAAAAGGAGGAGACCCTATGAAAAAATGCACCGCGCTGCTGCTGGCACTGCTGGTCGCCCTGTCCCTGACGGCCTGCGGTCAACCCGACGTTGTCGATACCCCCGATTGGGAGTTCCCCGCCGCCTTCACCGGGCTGGAGCCGCTGGTGGAGCAGGCGCAGGCTGAGGGCAGCCTGACAGTATACGGCGGCTGCCCCGCTGACTGCCTCGCCGCCGTCTGCGAGACGTTCGAGACGCTGTTCAACGTCCGCGTTACCTATCAGCATCTCAGTGACAGGGAGGTGCTGGAAAAGCTGGACAGGTCGGGGCAGCCCGGCGCGGACGTGTGGTTCGGTGCGGACAGTGCCGCCTTGCATGAGGCGACCTTCATGGACGGCTTGACCGCCTATACCCCTGCCGCCGCAGCCAACCTGTCCAACGATGCCTTCGCGGGGAGGGACGGTCTGTGGTACGGTGTGGCGGTTGACCCGCTGGGGCTGATCTACAACGCAGCGTTCCTGCGGCAGATGGGCATTAGTGCCCCCGCCGACTGGGAGGATCTGACGAAGCTGGAGTATTGGGATCTTCTCTGGCTGCCCGATTATAGTACCATCGAGGGATGGCTGCTGGCACGTGCCGCCACGGATGTATTCGACGAGGGTGCAGAGGACTTCCTTCTGTCTCTGGACGAGAACACGGTGTGCTACGTTGCCGACGACGACCCGGCGGCCAATTATGTCGGCACGGGCGAGTGTGTTATTGCCGTGGGTCTGTTGAGCAATGGCGCGGCGCAGCGTCTGGACGGCGGCTATGACGACATCCGAATGACGCTGCCGAGCAGCGGTGCGCCCTATATCCTCAGCGGCGCGGCCATCCTACGCAATGCGCCCCACAGTGCCGCGGCGCAGCTGTGGATGGAGTTCGTGCTGTCCCCGGCTTGTCAGGAGCTGCTGGCGAAGAACGGCTGGTATGTATGGCCCACCGTCTCGGGCGTCCAGCTTTTGGAGGACTTCGCGCAGCTGCGAGTCAACCTGAACGATCTGTCCGTCCGCCTGCCGGTAGGTCAGGAAGGGGGAGAACTGGATTATCTCATTGACTCCGTTCAATCCGCCCTGTACTCGCCCGCAGAGGACTGAAATATACGAGATAGATAGGATAGCCGCCGCCTCCCATGAGGCGGCGGCTTTGTTTTCTCGTTCGGTGCAAAAAACAGACCACCCGATGGGTGGTCTGTTTTGGCAGGGGCAGAAAGGCTCGAACTCTCGACACGCGGTTTTGGAGACCGCTGCTCTACCAACTGAGCTATACCCCTATGTGGTGGGCCTTCGGGGACTCGAACCCGGGACCGGACGGTTATGAGCCGTCTGCTCTAACCAACTGAGCTAAAGGCCCAAGTCTTCGCGGCTGACACTAATAAAAGAAATGAGCCGCCACCTTACGGATGGCGGCTCACCCTTTGGCTCCCCCTGTTGGGCTCGAACCAACAACCCTTCGGTTAACAGCCGAATGCTCTACCATTGAGCTAAGGAGGAGTGTTGGCACTACCTATCTTCCCAGGCCGTCTCCAGCCAAGTATTGTCAGCAGAA
>OLYN01000903.1_pt1 | contig 15921 bp, 10 predicted proteins | sample 1674231 | NCBI WGS metagenome assembly OLYN01 (sample SAMEA103958153, study PRJEB25191) | human gut metagenome
CCGCATTCTTCGGCCACGACCATGTGAACACATTCACAATGGAGGTCGACGGCATAAAGCTCGTTCAGACCCCCGGCGCGGGTTACCACACCTACGGCGACAAACGCGGCGGCAGACTGATTATAATAGACGAAAACAAGCCGGATTCGTATGAGTCGGAATGCATTTTCATCGACAGAATAGCACAAGGTGAGCTTAAATAAATTCAAATAAAGGACGGAGAACAGCTATGGACAAATACGCAAGATTCAGATATCAGCCCTGCATCCCGCTCGGCACGGACGGCAGAAAGGTCACGGGTTCGCCCGAGCACGCCGCGCTCTCGAGAAAGGCCGCCGGCGAGGGTATGGTTCTGCTCAAAAACAGGCTTCACACTCTGCCGCTCACGCGCGGAACAAGAGTCGCACTCTTCGGCAAGGCGACTATAGAATACATAAAGGGCGGCGGCGGAAGCGGCGACGTTTTCTGCGCCTACATCCGCAATGTCTATGACGGATTCAGTCAGAAGGAAGCCGAGGGCAAGGTCAGCGTGTTCAAGCCGACCGTCGAGTTCTACAAAGAATACGTCAAGGAGGCGAGCAAGCGCATCCCGACCCGCGCCCAGATTGAGAAGATATGGGACAAGGTCAACGCCATGTCCTTCTGCAAAGAAAAAGACGATATAATCTACGACACCTTCGCGAGCATGCATGTTGCCGAGGCGCATATGCCCGACGAGCTCATAGCGGAGGCAGCCGCGAACGCGGATATCGCGATAATAACCCTCAGCCGCTTCTCCGCAGAGGGCGTGGACAGAAAGGCTATCCCCGGCGACTACTACCTTTCGGACACGGAGAAGAGCCTCATCGACCGAGTCGCTGCGGCGTTCCCGAACACAGTTATAGTCCTCAACTCCGGCGCAGTCGTTGACTGCGAGTATTTCGCGGACAATGAAAAAGTCGGCGCGATAATCTCCGGCTGGCAGGGCGGACTCGAGGGCGGCATGGCGATTGCAGACATTATCTGCGGCGATGTCAACCCCTCCGGCAAATTGGCGGACACTATCCCCGACTCCTACGACTCATATCAGAACGCGCAGGAGTTCCTGACAGGCTTCGAGCATCTCGATTATTTTGATGACATATATGTCGGCTACCGCTATTTCGAGACGATTCCCGGCGCCGCCGAAAAAGTTCGCTATCCGTTCGGCTTCGGTCTCTCTTATACTGATTTCGAGTTCAGCGGCGCATTCTGCGGCGAGAGCGACGGAAAGATAGTCGCCGCGGTGACGGTCAAAAACATCGGCAAAGTACCCGGCAAAGAGGTCGTTCAGCTCTATTACAGCGCGCCGCAGGGCAAGCTCGGCAAGCCCGCAAGAGAGCTCGCCGCGTTCAAAAAGACGAAGCTTCTCTCCCCCGGTGAGTCCGAGGCAATCGCGCTGAGCTTTGATATCGGCGACATGGCGAGCTTCGACGATCTCGGCAAGATAAAGAAATCAGCATTCGTGCTCGAAAAAGGCACATATTCATTTTACCTCGGAAATTCCGTCAGAGCGACAGAAAAGCTCCGCTACGACTTCGTGCTGAGCGAGGATATAATCACAAAAGAATCAAAGCCGCTCTGCAGACCGTTCAAGCTCGAAAAGCGTCTGCTCTCGGACGGTAGCTTTGAAAATCTCCCGACGGGCGAACCCGTTTACACACGCGGCACGCACACTTCTATCGAAGCAACCGCGCCCAAAGATACAATCATGTTCGACGAAGTCGGCGAAAATATAACGCTCGACGAATTTATAAAGCAGTTCACCGTTGACGAGCTTATCGACTTTGTCGGCGGGCATCAGAATCAGCCCGGAGTCTGCAACACAGGCGCGTTCGGCGGCATGAAACGCCTCGATGTGCCGCCCGTCCCGACTGCTGACGGGCCTGCGGGTCTGCGCCTCAACGCTTCAACGGGCGTGCCCACAACGGCATGGCCCTGCGCAACGCTTCTCGCGTGCACATGGAACACGGAGCTCATTGAAGAAGTCGGCGCGGCAGGCGGCGCGGAGCTGCGAGAAAACAATCTCGGCGTGTGGCTCGCGCCTGCGATGAACATCCACCGCAATCCCCTGTGCGGACGAAACTTCGAATATTTCTCCGAGGATCCCCTCCTCGCCGGAAAGTGCTGCGCCGCCGACGTGCGCGGCATCCAGTCGCAGAAAATCGCCGCATCGGTAAAGCACTTTGCCTGCAACAACAGGGAGTCGAACCGCTTTGAATGCGATTCCAGAGTTTCCGAGCGCGCGCTAAGGGAGATATATCTGCGCGGCTTCGAGATATGCGTCAAAGAGGCTGACCCGTGGACAATTATGTCCTCCTACAATCTCATCAACGGCTGCCACACTTCGGTGAGCTACGAATTGCTCACCGAGATGCTCCGCAATGAGTGGGGCTTCAAGGGCATGGTCACAACAGACTGGGGCGTCCACAGCAACCACTCCGACGAGGTTCTCGCCGGCAACGATGTCAAGATGGGCGACGGCGAGCCCGAGGAGTTGAAAGCCGCTTTTGAAAACGGCAAGATAACCCGCGCCGACCTTGAGACAAGCGTCAGGCGCATACTCGAGCTGACGATGAAAGTCGCGGAATAAATCAGATATAAAGCAAAGCAGTCGCCCGCGCGGCTGCTTTTGCATGTTCGGGCTATATTACGCCCGTTTTGTCTGCGGCTTTTTGGCAAAAATCGACATTGCAAAATATATTTTTCAATGATATACTTTAATTATTAACGCAGTGTTATTAATCGTTGATGGGGACCGCCATAAGCCTGTCCGCAAAAGCCGGGGATGCCTTTTTTCCACCTTTTGTGCATCGTCTTTCCCCTGCGGTCGGATTATCTCCGTTTTGTGCACCCGCAGGCGGCATTTTGCAGGCAGAGCGGCGGATAAATAACGAAAAGAATTCAGTCTTTTGGTTATTTGATTGATAACGCTGCGTTATAAATATTTCAAGCGGTCGGCGATTTTTCGCCCGCCGTTATTTTTATTTTCTTGATGTTTTTCGCGCCGCAGAGTATAATTAATTTTATAAATATTTCTGTTGAGGTGCAAACGGTGAGGGACAAACTCAGCGTATTAAAAGAATATTTCGGCCACGATTCTTTCCGCGAGGGGCAGGACAGAATAACGGACAGCCTGCTCGGCGGACGCGATGTTCTCGGCATCATGCCCACGGGCGCCGGGAAATCGATATGCTATCAGGTGCCCGCACTCATGTTTGACGGCATCACTATTGTCGTCTCCCCGCTCATCTCTCTGATGAAAGATCAAGTCAGCGCGCTCGTCCAGTCGGGCGTCGCCGCCGCATACATAAACAGCTCATTGACCCACGCGCAGTATCTGAAAGTGCTGCAAAACACGGAGAGCGGCAAATATAAAATAATTTATGTCGCACCGGAGCGGCTCTGCGCGCCCGCTTTTCTCGGAATATGCCGCAATCTCAATATATCCATGGTTGCGGTCGACGAGGCGCACTGCGTCTCGCAATGGGGTCAGGATTTTCGCCCGAGCTATCTGAAAATACCCGATTTTATCGACGCTCTTAACTCCCGTCCCGTTGTCGGCGCGTTTACCGCTACCGCCACGGGAGCCGTCAGAGATGATATAAAAACGCTGCTCAGGCTCGTCTCCCCGCTCGTTGTCACAACGGGCTTCGACAGGCCGAACCTGTTCTTTTCTGTCATGCAGCCGAAGAACAAATCGATCGAGCTGATGAAGCTGATAAAAGAGCGCAAGAATGAATCCGGCATAGTTTATTGCTCGACGCGCAAGGCGGTCGAGGAAGTGTGCGAACTGCTTCAAAAAAACGGATTCGCCGCTACCCGCTACCATGCGGGGCTTGATGAAAATGAACGCAGGCGCAACCAGGACGATTTTGTCTATGACCGCGCGGCGATAATGGTCGCCACAAACGCATTCGGCATGGGGATCGACAAATCGAATGTCTCGTTCGTCATCCACTACAACATGCCGAAGAATATGGAGAGCTACTATCAGGAGGCGGGACGCGCCGGGCGCGACGGCAGGAGTGCGGACTGTATTCTGCTCTACAGCGCAAAGGATGTGCGGACGAATCAGTTCTTAATAAACAACTCCGAGCCGAACCCCGACCTCACCGAGGACGAGCAGGAAGAGGTCAGACGGCGCGACAGAGAGCGGCTCAAGCAGATGACTTTTTACTGCACGACGCACAAGTGCCTGCGTAAATTCATACTCGAATATTTCGGCGACAAGGGCTCTGAGCGGTGCGAAAAGTGCTCAAACTGCCTCTCGAATCACGAGAACACGGATATCACGGTTGACGCGCAGAAGATAATGTCATGCGTCGCACGGACGGGTCAGCGATACGGCAAAAAAGTAATTTGCGATGTCCTGCGCGGGAGCAAAAACGAGCGGCTGATATCCGCCGGGCTGAGCAGACAATCTACCTACGGCATAATGGCGGACTGCCCCGAAAAGCGGCTGCGCGACATCATCGACCATCTCTGCGAAAACGGATACATGACCGCACAGGGCGACGAATACCCGATACTCAAACTCGCGCCGAAGAGTCGCGGAGTTCTGACGGGTCAGGAGACGCTGCGCATGATGCTCGAGATACCGCAGAAAAAGAAAGCTGCCGCCGCAAAAGACGCTCCGCTCCCGCCGGCGGACGAAAAGCTCCTCACCGCGCTCAAGGATCTGCGAAAAAGTCTCGCCATGCGCCAGAGCATACCGGCTTATGTCGTTTTCACCGACGCGACGCTCATCGATATGTGCCGCCTCAAGCCGAAAACGCAGGAGGAATTTATGGAGGTCTCCGGAGTCGGTCAGGCAAAATCACAGCGCTACGGAGAAGTTTTCCTCGCAGTTATTGCAGAATTTTCGGAATAAATTTAAAAAGCAGGTCACCGGATATCCGATGACCTGCTCTGTTTTTTATGCCGTTCTTCGCTTGTTATATACGAACATCCCCACTCCCGCGCCGCAGATAAGAACATAGCCTATAATGCTCAGGACATCCGGCACATCGCCGAAGACGAAAAATCCGAGCGCCGCGGCGAAGAGCACCTGCGTGTAGTCATAGACCGAAATCTCCTTCGCCGGCGCGCAGATATACGCCCGAGTTATTCCTATCTGACCGACGCAGGCGAAAGTCCCCGCGAGGACGAGATAAATAAGCTGCATAGCGCTCATATGCTTGTACCCCGCTATCATAAACGGCAGGCACAGCGCGCACGAAAACGCGGAGAACCAGAAAATTATCCGCTTGCTGTCCTCTTTTCTTGAACCGAGGCGGCGCACGAAAGTATAGGCTATTCCCGCACCCGCTCCGCCGAGAAGCCCCGCGACAGCCGCGAGCACTTCGGGATTGTCAAACCCCGGCTTTATGATGCACATGCTGCCCGCGAACGCAACGCACACGCCCGCTATCTGAACTATGCTCGGGCGCTCTTTGAGCAGAATTACAGAGAATATTATCGCAAAAAACGGCGAGAGTTTGTTGAGCATATTCGCGTCCGACAGGTTGAGTTTACCTATCGCGTAGAAATTGCACAGCATGCCGAGAGTGCCGAAAAAGCAGCGCCCGAAAAGATCGGGGATATTCTTTTTCGCGGGCACGAATCCTGTTTTATCACGCAGCATCATGATAAAAATAAAAATCAGCGCGATAAAATTCCTGAAAAACGCCTTCTGAAACGAGGGCAGGTCTCCCGCGAGCTTGACAAACATCGACATCAGCGAAAAGCCGAACGCCGCCAAAATTATATAGAAAACACCTTTTGTTTTTGAGCTGAGTTTTGTCATAGGCTTCCGCCTTTTTGTTTGATAGCGCGGTGCGCTCCGAATATTATTATACCACCGATGTCAAAATATAAAAAATCCGGAACACCTAAGCATTCCGGACATATTATCAAAGCTTCACAGCAGGCTCTCGCCGCGCTCTTCGAGAAATTTCTTTACTTCGTCGAGCGTCGGTATCGACGCGGACGCGCCCGGGCGCGAGACTGCGACAGCCGAAGCCGGAATAATACTGCGCGCACCGCTTCGCGAAAAGGTCAAATATATCGTTCTCAAACATATAGCCGAACGCCACGACGCTGTCCGGCGCAATGACCGTGGCGGCATTCGTGACCGCCTTTGCGAGGCTGTCCGCGTATCTTTCAAGCTCAACTTTAACTGCGCCGTCGCTCTTTGCAGATAAAAGTATCTGCTTTATGTCGATTTTTTTGCACGCGAATATTATATGGAATAATATACATAATCCGCAAAAATACTTGCGCTTTTCTGTTACAGATGGTATAATATATCTTGGAAAGCACCCAAAGTATAATCTGCTTCATTCGATACCCCCCTACCCCGCGGGTTGCGGTACCCAAAAAACGGACGGAGGACCTTGCAATGACAGACTACGGCAGGACGGATATTTTCCTCGGCGAGAGCCGAGTGAATCGTTCTGCCCTTTTGCTGCAGCAACAGGTCTTTTTGCATAACAAAATAAACAGAACTATACCGGAGACAGGCTATTTTTGCGCTGTCCCCGGTTTTTTGCGTTTTAAAAGGGCGGTGATATATGGTCTGTAAAAGCTCATAGGTCAGACCGGCTTTTGCCGGAGCAAAAAAGTCCTTCCAAGAAATAAAGGAGGGAGAAACAAAAATACAAATCGGAGGAACAAAAAAAATGAAAAAACGAATTTTAAGCATGCTGCTTTGCTGCCTCATGCTGTTCGGACTGGTTTTCACAGTCTCCGCAGATCCCGATCAGCCCGAAGTTGATCCCGTTGCACACGCAATCACCGTTACAACCGAAAACGGCACTGCAACCGCATCCGCGGAAACCGCTTTCGCAGGCACGGAAATCACCCTTACCGCAGAAGCCAACGAGGGCTTCCGCTTCAAGGAGTGGCAGGTCATAAAGGGCGGCATAGAGATAACGGACAACAAGTTTGTCATGCCCGACGAGGACGTTGAGGTTAAGGCAATCTTCGAGGCAATCCCCGAGGTAATCCCCGAGGAGCACAGCATCACGATAATCCCCGTTGGCAAGGGCAAGACCTATTCCGTCCCCAAGACCGCTGTTGCGGGCACGGAGATAACCCTTCATGCAGAGCCCGACAGCGGCTGGATCTTCTACGGTTGGGAAGAGGTCGTTGAAGAAGGCGTCGACAAGGTCACTATAGCGAGCGACAAGTTCATCATGCCCGACAGAGATGTTGTTATCAGAGTTATCTTCGTCAAGGAGAGCAGCATCAAGGTTACCACCGACGGCAACGGCACCGCTTCCGCCGACAAAGAAAAGGCTCTTAACGGCGAAGAAATAACCCTCACCGCTACCCCCAAGGAAGGCTATGCCTTCAAGGAGTGGCAGGTCATAAAGGGCAAAGTAGAAATAAAGGACAACAAGTTCATAATGCCCGACGAGGATGTTGAAGTTAAGGCCATATTCGCCGCAGAGCACAAGATAATCGTTCTCAAGGACGAGAACGGCGAAGAAGCTTTCGCAACTCCGAGCGCCGCTATCGCAGGCACCGAGATAACCCTTACCGCTAAGGGCAAGCCCGGCTACCGCCTCAAGGAGTGGCAGGTCATCAGAGGCAGCGTCGAGATAAAGGACGGCAAGTTTGTAATGCCCGACGAGGATGTAACCGTTAAGGCTATATTCGAGGAAGTCGAGGACGACATGGGCGTTATCCGCGACGTACATTTCGTATTGGTCAAGACTGACGGAAACGGCGTAGGCGTTGCATATCCGCCTTACTCCGAGGCAGGCACAAAGGTAACGGTCGTTGCCATTGCGAAGCCCGGCTACAAGTTCAAGGAGTGGAAGGTCGTCAAGGGCGGCGTTAAGTTAGAGAACAAGAGCGTTACCACATTCGAGATGCCCGCAGAGAACGTTATACTCGAAGCCATATTCGAGTCCGACGGCACCGAGGGCGACAAGCCTGACATCCCGAAACCCGACAAGCCCGATACACCCGACAAGCCCGGCACACCCGACAAGCCCGGCACACCCGACAAGCCCGGCACGTCTGACAAGCCCGGCGCAACCGATGTACCCGACACAGGTGATACGACTAACGTACTCCTCTGGGCTGCAGCTCTGGTAATCGGCGGCGGTGCTGCGATAGGCACTGTTGTCAGCAAGAAAAAGAAGAGAGAAGAAAGCTAATCTTTCGGAACACTGAAAAGAGCGGTCGCTTCGGCGGCCGCTCGATTTTTGTTTGGCGGCGGAAAAATACAAATTATTGCGCGAAAAATCCCGATGCAGTGCATAACCGCATCGGGATAAAGCATGTCAGAATTTCAATTTAAAGCATTGACGCTGCCTTTTAGGACGCATTACTCCCCTATCGACTCCGACTTCCGGGTGTTCGCGCCGAAATAGATACCGGAACGGCCGAACCGATTGGAAATCACGGTTTCGTGATTTTATTTCAGGCCTTTTACAAGTTTAATAATCTGAACGGAGAAGGTCACAGATAATTCCGCAAGTTTATTTTTCTTTTATATTCGTATCAGAAGATATTTCACTCGTTCCAAAGGAACGAATTTCGTTGAAAAAAGCACTTGCAACAGCAAGTGCTTTTTCTGGTGGAGATGGCGGTAATCGAAACCGCGTCCGAAAAGGGCTCCCCACAGCTTTCTACGGGCGTAGCCTGTCTTTTAAGATTCCCTCGCCGGAGCGCCGTCAGGCAGGCTCACCGGTTCGGTAGTTCCGTTGTTCATGACGGGTTACGGAGCGCTCACCCGTGCACGTTCACTGCTAATCGACGCCTTGTACCGGGCCGCAGTACTCCCGGCAAAGACGGCTGCTATTTAAGCAGCTTGTAAAACTGTTTTGTTGTCGTTTATTATTTAAACGTATGGGTTTTATAGCGGTCCCACACCGCTGCCCGCTTACCGAAGTTCAACCTCCCCGTCGAAATCCTTTCATCCCCATATATCAAACGGCTTTTGCCGATTGAATCAGAAGTTTTTCATGCTGCGTTCGATATTGCGCGCGGCGTCTTTCTTCGCGGCCGTCTCACGCTTGTCATAGAGCTTTTTGCCCTTGCACAGCCCAACCTCAACCTTGGCGCGCCCTTTGACAAAATATACACTCAGCGGCACGAGGGTCAAGCCCTCCTGCTTCGTCTGACCGAGCAGGCGCATTATCTCGCGCTTGTGCATCAGCAGGCGGCGCACCCTCAGCGGGTCGCGGTTGAAGATATTGCCGTGCTCATAGGGGCTGATATGCATTCCGTTGACGAACAATTCGCCGTCGACTATCGAGCACCATGAGTCCTTGAGATTGAGCTTGCCCTGGCGGATGGATTTGACCTCCGTGCCGCAAAGCTCGATTCCCGCTTCGTATCTGTCGAGCACGAAATAGTCGTGAAAAGCCTTCTTGTTCTGGGCGGCGATTTTTTTCTGTTCTGTGCCCATGGCTTTCACTTCCTTTCCGCACGGGCAGTTTTCGGGAGAATATTATAACGCCCGGCAGAAATTTTGTCAAGGCAATCGACTCTCTTCGACTTATATCCTGCTCTTGAGCCTCACTGCGTCAACGAGCAGAGAGTATTTTTTATTTCTCAGCAGCGAAAATTTAAGATTCTCCGGCTTTGAAGAATATTTGTCCGCTCTGCGGTCGGTGCACAGATTATAGATGCCGAGAGATTCGCTTTTTTTTATCAGCTCAACAGTCTCTTTTTTAGATAGAGAGACGGCGTTGGGATAGAGAAAATTGCGGTAGATCATCCTCGCGAGAGAGCATATGAGCGCTTCACACTCGCCGTCGAGGCAGCCGTTGGCTGATATCATTTGGCGAATCTCCTCTGTAGCGCGGGAGGACATGACGAGATTCTCAAACGAATATGTCCGCGTCAGAGAGGAAGCCGAGGTGCGGTAGTTATAAAGTGCCTCGGGCAGGTAACAAAAAGTGTTGAGCCGGCTCAGCATATGCGCCGAGACGAGCCTGTCCTCGCCGCGGCTGTAGCTTTTGTAATGAGCCGCGTCTATATCATAGTCGAATTTATCGCGCCTTATGCACTTGCAGCAAAGCGAGTTGAACTTCGAGCGCAGCAACAGCTCCCAGAGCTCTTTCTTGCTGTCTTTATTAAAAGAACGCTCGCCGTCGAATGTCTTTTCGCGCGTGATATTTTCGCCGTTTATTTTATTATAGTCAAAGAATATCATGTCCGGCGCGCACTGCTCGATTTTTTCGCTCAATTTCGAAAACAGCTCGGGTGAGACGGTGTCGTCCGAATCAAAGACGATGAAATAGTCCCCGCGCGCGTTTTCAAATGCAGTCTTTCGCGCGAGTAATACACCCTGATTCTCCGTGTGAATGACGCGCACACGGCTGTCTTTTTCTGCGTATTCGTCGCAGATGCAGCCGCTTGAGTCCGTCGAGCCGTCGTCAACTATGAGCAGTTCGAAATTTTTATAGCTCTGATTGAGGACGGAATCCAGACATTCGCGAAGATATTTTTCCGTGTTGTATACGCACACCGCGGCGGTAAAAAATACAGGCATATTTATCCTCCGTCAGATGTCCGCGCAGCAGCATTTCGAGCGGCGCTTCTGCTTGCTGTGCTCGTCGCGCAGGGTGCTGTCTATGGCTATTCTGCGGATGATATCCTTGACAGTTATGTCAAGCTCGCTGTTTTCTGAGTAGTCTGCCGCGAAGGCGAAGTCAACGCGGTTGTGATAGAGCAGGTCACTCACGCCCTCGAGCTGGCGCGGTTCGTTGTTGTGGACGGCTATAGAATATCCGCCGTATGCCTTGACCATCTTCATGCACGGGACATCGGAGAGCCCGTCGCCGATATAGAGCATATTGGAAAACGGAACGCGGCGCTTGTTATCGGGTGTAGAACGGTTGAGATCTTTATCGTTAGATACATCGAGCACGCCCTTATTTATGCGATAGACGAACTGGGTCTTTGCAGTATAGTTGACGGCGGTTTTCGGCCAGACTGCCTCGCCGTTCTCGCCGTAAAGGAACTCACAGGCAAAAATCTCTTTGAAGCATTTGCCTATTTCGGATCCCTCGATTATCTCTTTAAGACCGGAGGAGAGGACATAGTGCTCGACGGTCACGCCATTCTCGCTGCCGAAGCGGTTGAGGCGGTCGAACCAGCCGGGCAGACCTTTATACAGCTCTATAGCGCGTCCGCACTCCATGACGCTCTTGCGCGTCAGCGGAATCCCGCACTCCTGCGATTTTTTTATCATGATGTACATATATGACAGGATTTTGTCCATATGCTCTTCCTCGGCGTAGCTGTTGGCGAGCCCCCAGAAATCCGCGGGCTCCATGCCGACGCTCGGAATGAACTGATATTCCTGCATATCCTTTGTGCAAAGTGTGCGGTCGAAGTCATAGAGTATCGCCGCAACAGGTCTTTTTCCAGCCAATTAAGACACCTCCGCAGTTATACATATATATTGGGATTGTATTATACTATGAGTGTATCAAATTTTCGCAGAAAATGCAACATATATGTATCGCGGCGATAATATGCACATTATTTTGTGGTAATCTTTGTGCAATTTTTCAAGATGTTTTTGGTGACAAGAGCGCTTTAGTGGTATATAATAGATTTTGCCGGGACGGAAAGACCGATTTTCTCCGTCTCGATTTTTACGGCTTGAAAAGGGGTATCGGTATGCGCGTCAGAGGTCTGCAAAAACTTACATTGCTCGATTTTCCCGGCAAGATGGGATGCACTGTGTTCCTCGGCGGATGCAACTTCCGCTGCCCATTCTGCCAGAATTCGGAGCTGATTCTTCCCGGTGGGGACGAATATGAGATTCCGGAGGAAGAATTTTTTGCGTTTCTCAAAAAGCGTCAGGGTATGCTCGACGGCGTGTGCATAACAGGCGGCGAGCCGCTTGTCAATAAAAACGTCGATGACTTCGCAAGGCGCATAAAAGACATGGGCTATCTCGTAAAGCTCGACACCAACGGAACTTTCCCGGACAAGATGCAGTCGCTTATAGACGCGGGGCTCGTTGACTATGTGGCGATGGATATCAAAAATTCGCCCGAAAAATATGCCGAGACGGTCGGACTCGAAAAATTCGACATGGAGCCGATATATGAGAGCGTGCGCCTGCTCATGGGCGGAAAGACCGATTTTGAGTTCCGCACGACCGTTGTGCGCGAGCTGCACAGCGCGGAGGACTTTGAGAAAATAGGCGAGTGGCTCAAGGGCGACGAGAAATATTTTCTCCAGAACTTCACCGATTCCGAGTTCGTTTTGCAGAAGGGTCTCGGCTCGCACAGCCGCGAAACACTGCGCTCTTTCGCGGATATAGTCCGCAAAAATGTCCCGAATGTCGAGATAAGGGGAATATAACGGACACTGGAACTCGGAACATCTTGGGGTAGAAAAATAAATTCTACACAATATCTTGTATTTTGCTGTTGACATTTGCCATGGTTGCATCTATAATTGTAGGCAGACAGCGCGAATGAAGCGTATATTTGGAAAAAAGAAAGAAAATGGAGGCATGATGATGTACAAGGTTATCAAAAGAGATGGCGCAGTCGCCGATTTTGATATAGCGAAGATATCTTCGGCTATATCAAAGGCTTTCGACGCGCTCAACAAGGAAACTCATCCGACGGTCATCGACCTGCTCGCACTCAAGGTCACTTCGGACTTTGAAGGCAAGATCAAGGACGGACTTATCGCCGTTGAGGACATTCAGGACAGCGTCGAGTCGGTGCTCAGCCAGGCGGGCTACGCCGATGTCGCAAAGGCGTATATCCTCTATAGAAAGCAGCGCGAAAAAGTCAGAAACATGAAGTCGACCATCCTCGACTACAAGGAGCTGGTTGACAGCTACGTCAAGGTTTCCGACTGGCGCGTTAAGGAGAACTCGACCGTCACATATTCCGTCGGCGGACTGATTCTCAGCAACTCCGGCGCGATCACCGCGAACTACTGGCTCTCCGAGGTCTATGACGAAGAGATAGCAAACGCCCACAGAAACGGCGACATCCACCTCCATGACCTCTCCATGCTCACCGGTTACTGCGCGGGCTGGTCTTTAAAGCAGCTCATTCAGGAAGGTCTCGGCGGCGTCCCCGGAAAGATAACCTCTTCTCCCGCAAGCCACCTTGCGACCCTCTGCAACCAGATGGTCAACTTCCTCGGCATCATGCAGAACGAGTGGGCGGGCGCTCAGGCGTTCTCCTCGTTCGATACCTATCTTGCTCCGTTCGTCAAGGCGGACAACCTCTCTTACCGCGAGGTCAAGAAGTGCATCGAGTCGTTCATCTTCGGTGTCAACACCCCCAGCCGCTGGGGCACTCAGGCTCCGTTCTCGAATATAACCCTTGACTGGACCGTTCCCAACGACCTTGCCGAGCTCAACGCCATTGTCGGCGGCAAGGAGATGCCCTTCAAGTACAAGGACTGCAAGAAAGAGATGGATACCATGATAGAGGGCGACGCCAACGGACGCGGCTTCCAGTATCCCATCCCGACTTATTCTATAACCCGCGACTTTGACTGGTCGGATACTGAGAACAACAGACTTCTCTTCGAGATGACCGCAAAGTATGGCACACCTTATTTCTCTAACTACATCAACAGCGATATGGAGCCGAGCGATGTCCGCTCCATGTGCTGCAGACTGCGCCTCGACCTGCGCGAGCTTCGCAAGAAGTCCGGCGGCTTCTTCGGCAGCGGCGAGAGCACCGGTTCTATAGGCGTTGTTACGATAAATATGCCGAGAATCGCATATCTTGCAGAGGATGAGGCGGACTTCTACCGCAGACTCGACAAGCTTATGGATATCTCCGCCCGTTCGCTCAGCGTTAAGCGTACGGTTATCACGAAGCTTCTCAACGAGGGTCTCTATCCCTACACCAGACGCTACCTCGGTACTTTCGAGAACCACTTCTCGACCATCGGCCTTATCGGCATGAACGAGGTCGGTCTCAACGCCAAGTGGCTCAGAGCGGATATGACCCACGAGAAGACTCAGCAGTTCACCAAGGAAGTCCTCGACCATATGCGTGAGCGCCTCTCCGACTATCAGGAGAAGTACGGCGATCTCTACAACCTTGAGGCAACTCCCGCCGAGTCCACCACTTATCGTTTCGCAAAGCACGATGTCGCTCAGTTCCCGGATATCATCACCGCAGCGAAGGACGGCGGCACTCCCTATTACACCAACAGCTCGCATCTTCCTGTTTCGTTCTCGGAGGATATCTTTGAGGCGCTCGACATTCAGGATGATCTTCAGACGAGATACACCTCCGGCACCGTCTTCCACGCCTTCCTCGGCGAGAAGCTGCCCGACTGGACCTCGACTGCTTCTCTCGTGCGCAAGATAGCCGAGAACTACAAGCTGCCCTATTACACGATCTCCCCGACCTATTCCGTGTGCAAGGATCACGGTTACATCGCGGGCGAGCACTTTACCTGCCCCGAGTGCGGCGGTCAGACCGAGGTCTACAGCCGTATCACCGGTTACTATCGCCCCGTCCAGAACTGGAACGACGGCAAGGCGCAGGAGTTCAAGGACAGAACCGTCTATAACCTCGGCGCGTCTCATCTCAAGAATGAGCGCACCGTCAGCCACACCGTGGAGGACGGCAAGCACGAGGATGCTCCCAAGGCATCAAACGGCGCAAAGGTCATGCTCTTCACCACAAAGACCTGCCCCAACTGCAAGATAGCCTATACGCTGCTTGACAAGGCGAATATCGGCTACGAGAAGATCGATGCAGAGGCTCAGGAGGATCTGACGATGAAATACGGAATCAGACAGGCTCCGACTCTTATCGTCACCGACGGCGACGGATATGAGAGCTTCGTCAATCTTTCAAACATCAAAAAGTTCATTGAGCAGTGCTGATGCACTGATAAACGCTGGAAGATCGGGTGGAGCGCGGCTTCACCCGGTTTTCGGCGCATTAAAGAAAAATTTTGCCATATTCAGAGGGAAAAGAAATGCAGCAATTTGATATCGTTATCGTCGGCGCCGGTACAGCCGGACTCACGGCGGCAATCTATGCGCTCAGAGCGGGAAAAACCGTGCTCGTGACCGAGGGCGAGTCCTTCGGCGGTCAGATAACCTCTTCGCCGAGAGTCGAAAACTATCCGGGAATATCGCAGATAAGCGGCAGCGAATTTGCGGATAACCTCGTTTCGCAGGCGATGGAGCTCGGCGCGGATGTTGAGCTTGAGCGGGTAATAAAAATAGTCGACGGAAAGATAAAAACCGTCATAACCGATTCAAACAGCTACCAGTGCAAGTGCGTTATAATCGCCACCGGAGCGCGCCACAGACCGCTCGGAGCGGACGGCGAAAACGACCTCGCAGGCAGGGGCGTATCCTACTGCGCGGTGTGCGACGGAGCTTTTTATAAGGGCAAGAATGTCGCCGTTGTCGGCGGCGGAGACAGCGCTCTCCAGTCCGCGCTCTTCCTCGCGTCTTACTGCAAGAGCGTCACGCTTATACACAGACGCGATGAGTTCAGGGGCGAAAAGGCTCTTGTCAAGAAGCTCGGCGAGAAAGATAACATAAAGGTTCTCATGAACACGAAGGTAGTCAAACTCATCGGCAGCGACGAGCTCGATGGCATAAAGATAGCGACGGGCGACGAGGAACCCCGTTCCATTCCGATGGACGGCATTTTTATTGCGGTCGGTCAGATGCCGAACAACGAGAGCTTCAAGGATGTTGCAGACCTCGATGACTACGGCTATATCATCGCGGACGAGAGCTGCAGAACAAAGACCCCCGGTATCTTTACTGCGGGCGACTGCCGCACAAAGGAAGTGCGCCAGCTGACCACCGCAGCGGCGGATGGCTCCGTAGCCGCACTCGCAGCCTGCAGCTATATAGACAATATGGAATAAGAAAAGTGCCCGGAACATAAACGGGTGCCGTAAAACAGTAACCGACCGCAGCAGATA
>OLYN01000913.1_pt1 | contig 15827 bp, 20 predicted proteins | sample 1674231 | NCBI WGS metagenome assembly OLYN01 (sample SAMEA103958153, study PRJEB25191) | human gut metagenome
TTCAATTCGTTAATCAAGGCGACCATTCCTTGTTTTTCCCCATCAAGTTCCGCGCGTGCCGCGTTCGCTTGTTCAATCAACGCATCTTGCGCCGTGCCGGGTTCAACGGAATTGATGCGTTCGTTCAAGTCCGCAACGGTCTTTTCCAATTCTTCGATGACGCGCTTTTGGATTTGGATGCTTTCAACGATTTCTTGCGTTGTGTTGTCCATCGTGTCACCGCTTCCAACAACGGCATCCGAAAAGCCTTGAACACGGCGCAATGTTTCTTCAATCGCCGCGTTCATTTGGTCGTTGTCCATAATGGACGTAAAGGACAATGCGCCCCCGTTTACATCTGCCATATTTCTACATTAAAGAATTTACATAATTCAAAATCGTATCACTATTTTCTTGCGTCAACGTGATTTCCTCAACCTCGCCATCCGTGTTGTCGTAACTTGGCGCGTCAATCATCATGCGTTGCACAACCGACCACGCAATGCCATGTAGCAAATAATCGTATGTCCAACCGAAATGCTCACATATCGCACCCCGGCGACCAAGCGGGGAATTTAGCCCGCTTTGCTTTACTCTATCCGATTCGGCACGGTGGTTCTTTCGATTGACATCAATCGAATAGAGTTCACAAAATCCCCCAAGTTGCTCATGGTGTTCACGATGTTGTAAAGCTGATGTAATCGGGATGGCTTGATTTTCCGGGCGAACAAGTCCGTCAATTCTTCCAATCTCTTTTCATCCTCAACCCATATCGTGCCAGCTTTGCAAGGCTTGGGAATCAATCGTTCTTCACCCAATGCGGCGATGGCAACGACCTTTGCCGCGCGTCTTGCGTGGAAATGCGTCAATGTGCGCGCCGCTTTCATGCTTTCGGGCTTCTGCAATTCCTGTTCGTCAATTGCAAATTCCACCCATTCAGCCGAAAGGCGGTCAAGCGTTGACAACGTGGGTTCTTGGATTGTGAACTTGCGCGTGACTTCATGCGGGATGTGTTTCTTGAACAACCCCCAAAAGCGCGTCTTGGTTTCAAATTCCACGTCCTTGACCTCAAAGGAAACGCCCTTGCCGATGATTGTGTTCAACTCCCGGCGTTCCTGTTCAAGTAGTGTTTTTTCGTCTTTTTCGCTGCTCATGTTGATAAAAAATAAAAAGTCCCCAAAGGCGTTTTTGTTACCTCCGGGGACTTCGGGTTTTCTTGTTTGTTATGATGCCCCGCGCCTTACCCCTTTTTAGGAACGCCGCGCAAGGCTTTGCCAGCCGTAACCGCGCAAGGTGTGACTGTAAAATCAACAAGGAAAATACCCTTTGCGCTCATGTCCGCGTTGATTACCGCTTCAATGTCGCCGTTGGGAATCTCAAAGTCAAGTCCCTGTTCGGTTACAACCTTGATGGCTTTGTTGGCAACAACCTCGTCACCATCATAACCCCATCCATCTTCACCAACCTTTGCGCCGCCAACGTATGACACAAGGTCATCAACATTGGCATCCATCATGGAAAACGTCAAGGTCGGCATCTTGCGCGACTTCTTGCGAACCTCCGGGGCGGCTTTGCCCTCCTCGTAATGTTCGGTGACATCGGCGGCATCTTGGGTCATCTTGCAAGTGTCCTTGTAAGTCTTGCCAATCTTCGCCATCTGCGCGGGCATTGTACCCGCCGCGCTTGCCGCGCCAACTTGGATTTCACACAAACCAAGTGTTATTACTGATGCTCTATCTGCCATAATTATGAAAAATTAAATTTGAATATTCCAATCAATGCGGATGTTCGCGAAATGCTGCTTGGTGTTCGGCTCGTTCATGATTGACATCGTGCCGGGTATTGCTTTGATTCCGTGAATCCGCGAATTACGGATGATTGCCGTGACTTCTCTTGCCAAGGCTTTCAATCGTGGGTTATTAGCGGACAACATCATCTTGCCTTTTATCTTCTTCGGCGTGTCGCTCACATAGATGTTGACGTTCGATGTACCAATTTGCGGGGTGGTATCAATCGCCAAATCAACCGTGTTCACGACAATATCTTCTTCCGTTGAATTATCCGGTCGGTCGCCCTCATGGTAACAACCGCCCTTGGCGGATGTCTTGCCACGCAACAACCCAATCAATATTTCGTTTGTTTCAAATGAATCTATCATTCTGCCGCACGTTTGATGTTTGAAATAAGTTTCTCCAACATTCGGGGCAATTCCCGTTCTGCAAGGTGTTCCGCGCTTGACAACACGTTATATCCTTTCGCTTCGACATAGGCGGCATAATTCATTCCAGCTACAACCACAAGGGCAATGCCCTTTGTCCCCTTTCCGATGGTTTCCGCGATGCTTTGTCCGGACTTGATGCCCGTTTCGGCTGCATTGCTTTCCGCGCCGCTTGCCGCATCGAATTGGGAATGGATGGCAACGCCATCAACAAAGACTTCGTAACCCGTTGATGAAAGCAACGCGCCCGTCTGCATCATGTAACCCTTGTTTGTCCTTGCTTCGACCAAGCACATTTCGCCAAGTCTTTGCAACCGGGCAATCTGCTTTTTCTCAATCTCATTCAAGAACGCATCGAATCGCTTGCGCACATCGTCTTTGGTGAAATTCGGTTTTATAGCCATAATCGTGAATGTAATTGTGCCGCATCAAAGTTCAAGCATATTCCGGAAATGCGGATGTCCGAACAATCAATATCGTTTGCAATGATGACGCGTGCGCCCTTGTTTACCTTTGGGCAAGACTTGGGCAACTGAATGACGGATGTTGCCTTGTAGGACTTACCCCCGGCAACTTGGTATTCCGTACTTCTGCCATCGCTTTCTTCCCGGCATCGGGAAAGAAACTTGCGCGATGATTCGCTTTCCGACCAATAACCCTGTTCATCCTGTACGGCATCCGGGGTTTCCTCAATGAATAGGAAATGCGGGTATTGAACAATCTTTGCCATATCACCACATATTTGAACGGTTGCGAATCTTCGGACGATTGACAAGCACATTTTCCTTGCCAAGTTCGTTGCAAAGGGCATTGTAAAACAACTTGATGGCATCAATGTTCCACGAAACGGAATATCCGCCCTCGCTCACATTCTGCATCGTACCTTTGAGGATGACCGAAAAGCGTTTGTAAACCGCCGTGTCACACGCCTTGATGTCAAGGTCTGCATCGCCATCCAATCCAGCTTTTACCAAGATGATGTCAATGTCATCATCCGAAAGGTTCATGCCGTTCAACGACTTAATCAAGTATTCTTTGTTTGTCATATTTCCATCTTGCTTTTATGCCGCCGGGGTGTTATGCGCACGCCCGGCGGCGAATGTTAGTTTTTATTCCAACGTGTTGCGTTGGTCTGCATCAACACGGAACGTCCGGCAAGATTCCACGCGGGGAAAAGGTTCGCAATTCCGTTACCTCTTGAACGGGCGATTCATTGGAATACTTCTTGACAAGCGTATGTCCGTGCATAACCTTTTCGGCTACGCTTCCGGGCATTGCCTTTGCGTCAATTGGCTTCTTCCAATAAGTGTTGCCAAGAACCTTGCTTTCGCTGAACAACATCACGTCATCCTCAAACGGATTTTCCGTCAAGTGTGAACCGTCCGCAAGTTCAAGCGTGATGTCTTGGTCAATCACGATGATTTGCAAACCGCGATAAAGTTCTTTCTTCTTGGCAAGGTACGCATTGACCGTTGCAAGGTCGGGCGCATCCTGTGAACCGACAACGTTCTGAACGAATGACGCACACTTCTTGTAAACTTCCTCTTGGGATGCGAACTTCTCGAATGTGTCAACGTTCATAAAAAGGAACTTGTAAGTTGCGCCATAGAGTTTCTTGCCCAACTTCAAGGCTTTTGGAATGTCCACGGTCAAAGGCTTTGCGCCTGTGCCTGTTGAATATGAAACGGAAACGCCGATTTTCTGCTCCACCGGGATAAGATAATCAACGTCATATTCGGTGACGATTGCCGCGTTGTTTGAATTGGTGAATGTCACCTTGCCAAGTGAAATTTGCTTCAATGCAATCCATTCGGCACGGGCGGCAACGCCATCCCAACAAAACTTGGTATCTTCCGCCCAAAACTCCACAAGTGCTTTCAAGTCGGGGTTGTTTGACGACATGGCAACCATGATGTCATATTCGGTCAATTCATCCTCGTTCTTCTCGCGCGAAATGGTAATCTTGGGGATGTCACCTTGGATGCGTGAAATGGCTTCACGGGTCTTGCGTGGAATTGTCGCGCCACGACTAACAAGGTCGGCGGCAATCTTCAAGCCCGATTGTGCTTCCAGCATCTTCCACGTCAAGAAATTGGTTTCCTTGAGTGGGAAAAGGGTTGGATAATAATAATCTTTAAGGTCATAGGTACGAATGACCGCGCCCATGTCCTTTTCATTAAGTCCAACCATTAACGATTTCTGCATATCGAATACGTTTTAAGGGTTAAACATAAGAAACACACGCAATGGATGCCTTGATTCCGGCATTCACGATTGGCGCGTTGCTCTCTCTTACAACGGCGTGAACCCAAGCGGAAACGAAAAGGTTGCTTCCCTGTTCCACGTCCTCGTTGCTTCCGGCGATGGCGCACGGAACGACTTTCAAGGTCTTGTTTGCGCCGCTTGATTCAAACGCGCAAGTTCCAACCTTGACAATTGCGCCAAGCGTTGTGCCTACGGTGATAACGTCCTTTGCGGGATTGGACTTGTCAATGGCGGTGATGGTCTGACCATTGCAATCTGCGGTCGCAAAGCGGTCGCCGACCTTGAAATGATGACCTTTCGCAACCTCATAGGTCTTGGCGGCTGCATCCGCTTCGGTGATAACCTGTGCGGTCTTGCATACCTCAAACGCGCCATTCTTGCCCTTGCCAATTGGCGTACCCTCAAACAATGACGAACCGCCAAGGTTGGCGACTGATACCGTCACGCCGCCGGGGATGTCCGCGATTCGGTGCAAAATGCACTTGACAACGCGGTTGTCCTTTGCTCTTTTAATTGTCAACGACATAATTTGCAATTTAATGGGTTAAACTTCTTTGCCCGATAACTCGTTGTTTTCGGGTTTAAGGCTTGCCACATAATCGGCAACGCCCTTGGAAATACCATCTTCGTTCTTCTGCGCGAACATGGGCTTTCCACTTGCGCCACCAAGGGCGGCATTCGCCACGTTTTGATTTGCGGTTTCGATGTCCGCCGCCTTGTCGTTCAAGTATTGCGTGAAATCATCATCGGTTGCGAATGACATTCGGGCGAAATCTTTCAAGGTTTGCGCCTTGAATGTTTCATCCTTGCATCCGTTCAACTTCTCATTGAGTGCCGCAAGCCTTGTTTCGGCAATGTTCTTGGTTTCGTAACCGGACAATTTTTCTTCAAAGGGCTTCACGGCTGCTGCCACGGCTTCTTTGACAATTGCGGCAATGTCGTTCGGATTCTCGGTTGGCGGAATGCCGGGTTCACTCTGCTTCTCCTTGAAATCGTACTTCTTGCGCAAGTTGGTTTCAAACGTCTTGTTACTTTCGGACACCTCTTTGTCCACATCGGCGCGATAGTCCTTTGCAAATTCCGTCACTTGCGCATCGGTGACATTCTCAACAAGGGCTTTCGCTTCATCCTCGTTGGTTGCCTGTAAAGCAAGAACGCCCGCCAGCACGCCCAACACATCCTTTCGCACGCCTTGGAACTTCGCCACAAGTAATGCCAAAATGGTTTTCTTCATACGAACAAATTTTTTATTAGTAAATCAAATCGTGGCAAAGATAACGTGTTTTATAGTGAAACACTACGAAAATTTCCCCAAGTTATGCCCGACTTATCAACAAATTTGCATTGCAAGTGCATTTTTTCGGTGAAAAAGTTTGTTTTATTAAATAAATCTATTATCTTTGTGGCGTGTTTCATAGTGGAACACACCCGAACGGGTAAACAAATAAAACTTTCGCAACAATATGGCAACTGAAAAGCAAGTAAAACAGGCAATCAAACAAGTTCTTGATTCTGAATACATGAACAAGATGGTGACTTTTGACAAGGGATGGAAATTCAAGGTCAAGTCTTACAACATCCGCACACGTTCAAGATTCATCCCCAAGGATGAACGCGATGACTACGGATGCGATGTTACGCAAACAAGTTCTTCGTCATTGAGTTCAACAACGCCAAGGATGAAATGGACGCGACCGATGCCGCCGCCATCTGCTTGACCCTTAACCCCGCCGGACAAATCGGAACAACGGGCATCCCTTATGACTACGAAATCGAATCGGTAACATCCGACCTTGATTTGGACATTTACGAAAAGGTATTGGCAATCATCAACAACAAGTGATATGGCAAAATCAAGTTATTACACGCCGTGTTGTATGGCGTTCAAGGCTGCTTTTAAGGGTATGCCTGGCGTTACCACGTTTGAACATGAATTGGTCGCATACGATGGACAATGCACGGACTTTGGCGGTTCTGCTTACGTTGACAAGCTGGAATGGGTTGCCATCATCGCAACCGATGGCAAATTCATGGTGTACATCAACAATCCCGGATGCCCGGTTGATGCCGATGGTTGCCCAATCTTCACCAAGGAACACCCACAACAACAATGGGTGTTCGGATATTACGAATCGTTTAACCGGGCTTTGAATCGTGCCGTTGCAATTACCAAGGCGCGCAAATATCCAAAGCCCATTGAAATATGGTAATTAGGAACATGGATAAAAGACAAGAAATTGAATCCATCGCAAGCCGCTACGACTTGGATGTTGATTTCGTGCAACAACTGCACGACAAAGTAACGGACAAGGAAAACTTTGCCCGTGCCGTGAAAATGTTCGTGGATGGCACATTGCCATTCGCCGTTGCAACCGGGGATGCGCCCATCAATGTTTCATCCATCCGGCATGATGTCGCCGTGAATCTTATTGAACTTCGCAAGATGCGCGCGGATAAGGTCAAGGAACAAATGGAAATGCAACGCCGGATTGTTGAATATTACAACGAATGCCGCCACGTCACGATGACACACAAGGGCAACAAAAGCATCCGGGAAACGGTGTTCATCAAGGATGGGTTGATTGTGGCGTTCGGTCACTTTGAACCAAAGCAAGGCGGCATCTATTCCGCCAACAACCCGGTGATGCCGGATTTCCGTTGGCAACCGCACGATGTGTTGGGTCGCTTGCGTAAGCTGGACAAAGGCTTTTATCGCAAGGTCAAAAAGGCGGCGACCAATTCACCGCGCGAATGGTTTGATTTCACGGGTTCAACAATAAGAAATGAATGATATGGCATATTGCGAAATTAAAAGCATCAACGCCCCGGAAAAGACGTATGGCGACCATCTTGTTGTCAAGAATATAAGCGTTGTTGATTCATGGTCATATCCGGATTGTAGTTACAAGGAACGAATAAGATTTTTGTTTACGCCATGCGACAAACACGGTTATATATGCGCCGTTGATGACAACAACATCGTTGAAATAACACTTGACATTGAAACCGGGTATATTCCGTATGAAATCGTTGGACGTTCCTTGAAGGAAACTTTATCCGGTGCTTTCCGTATCGTTAAACTTGACGAATTGATAAAGGCTTTCAAATATAGGGGTTATTATTGTAAAATATAAATATTACATAATATGGATGTTGAAGCAAACAATTCATTACGCTCTCAAATAGCTTTGTTTTTAGAAAAACATTGCCCGGATTTTGCATATAAAGGGCGTGCAATTCATGTCGGGTATTGGGAAACATCATCCGACCAACTAATTGAACTAACAAAGCCGAACGGCGATGCCGAACGTGCCGCGTTTCGCCTTATTGTCCATTTTCCAAACGAATATGGCATTCCGATTCATGTTGATATGTTCCCCGCGCCATATTGGGAATGGGAAACGGTGTTCAATGGATATATTTCAAACGTGTGTGACTTGATTCGCATTTTCGGGTTTCAACTGGGAATACCTTTGCAAAACTTGTTCCAATATGATTCATTGGGGAATGCCATTTGCCCAAAGAAACATTTGTCAAATACGGCAAAAGCAAGATGCGTTGGTTGCCCTGTTGGTGATTCGTGCGAATACAAAGGCTTATTAAACAAATGACAATGTACGGACAAACGATTTATCATGTTTCATTCGGTGACGATGACAACCATTATTTCGGTTCAATCGCCGCCATATATGAACATTTCACGCCGCATGAACTTGGTGTGTCTGCTTCAAGGTTGTGGAATTATGGCATCACGGAACAAAAGCCATACCGCAACAATAAGGTAATCATCCGCCGTGGGGTGATTCAACGCAAGAAAACGAACCGCAAAAACCCAAATGCAAAATGAAAATAAAAGGAAAGACAATTTTCGATTTCTGCAAAGATGCTGAAACGCGAAAAGAAATAATCGGTGGCGATTACACCGAATCGTATTACAAAGGATTTCCGGATTCTACGAAATACGAACATCTGATGAAATATGCCATTCATACAAATAACAAGGATTTGTTTGATTCCGCAAGTTCAATGTATGGCGTGGCAAAAAAGGATGCCGCAATCGTTCAAAATGATGCGATAAAAACAGGCACAATAATTGATTAAACTTGGCAAAGGTGGAAAGGACATTGCTTCCTTACCACCTTTGTTGTTATATAACGTCATTATTTGCCAACCATTCATCAAGTACTTGTTCTTTGCTTTTAGTAACGTATTTTGTACCATTCCATGAATATGTTGCATCGGTACATTCAATCGTCTTGATAAGAGAGTTAAGGACGGATTTTTTCAATGGCTTGCCATGTTTGTCTTTGATTCCACCTTTTGCCAATCCATCAATCAAACCGTTTTTTTGGTCACAATACGGCTTTTCGTAAAGATGTTCACGCACGGCATCCAAAACCTTTTTCGCATCAAGCCCCAATTTTTTGATAACATAATCGTAATTAGTTACCATCCGGTTGTAACCCGTTGACGCGCGCGATTGCATATATTGTGGATGTGGTGTCGCCGGACAACCAAGAATCTTGTAAAATTCCGGTAACGTCTTTCGCGCCACAAATTCGTTTGCAAGTTCCATGTATGAACGTTGCATATTCGTATTACAAAAATTCGCACGCTGGAATACTCCACCAATCCATTGCGGCTTGTTTCTGTTGTGTGTAATTTCATGCCAAAGTGTTGCCATTGCATCCGCTTCAACATCGGTGATGTCGCCCCATTTGCCTTGCCCAATCTTTCCCAATGCGGACATAACCCCGCTTATTCGGTCTGCCTTTAATAACAAAAGTCCATTCAAGTTTGTTGAACCATTATTTCCCGGATTGGTTTCTACGCGCAAATCCAAATCACCATGTTCAAACCATTTTTCCGTTAATCCGTCATTTATTTTTTTGAATGTGTCATTTACTTCTGCATGGGTCGTATATGTTGTTTTTAATGCTGGATGTATCGCCGTTGATGATGAATTTGCAATTTTCTTCTTCAAGTCATTCAACCTTTGCATTATCATTGCTTTCAGCGATGCCCATCCGCTTTTGTCATTTGTAACGGCTACAATATCGGCTTGCACATCACTTGAATCAACGTTCATGGACGTTGCCGCCTTTATTGTGCGTTGTGCATCGTTCATATATGCCTTGTATTCGCGTTGTACTTCATCGCAACGCTTATCCAACACATCAAACGCCAACATGATTTTTGCCGACTTTCCGGATGCAATGGCAATATCAAGTTCCGTGACATCAACACCCCATTCCAAGCATCTTGAACGGATTGTAGCATTCTCGGATTCCATTCTTGATGCCGTACTTTGGATGTCTGAAATTGCCGTTTGTATTCCGGCGATGTTTTTTGACGCAACGGCGGAATCAAGCGAATGCAAACTTCCATTCAAGCCCCATTTGTTCGCCATTGCTCGCGCCTGTGCAATTTGCGATTGATATGCCGCAATTATATCCACATTGACCGTTGGCATTTCTATTTTCAAGCCCTTGTCAAGTCGCCCGTCAACAAAGTTGTCCCGGATGAAATATGGTGTTGATGACCATCCCTTTTGCGCTTCAATGTGTTGTTCCACCCATTCGGTGAACTCCTTTGGCATTTCGGAAACAACGTTCTTGGCTTGCAAATGCTTGTATTCCGTGCCATGCAACGCCGCTTTAAGGTCGCCAAGTTCGTTTGCATCGAATGTTTCTTCATCCATCAAGATGGGCGTGGCGTAACACATACATTGTGGATGCCACCCTTTGAATTTGAATGTCTTGGGGTAACGTCCAACCAACTTTGAACAAATGTCGCACTTGCACAATGGTTCGTGGTTGCTCCGGTGAATCTCAAAACCAACAACGAAATCCAATTGTTGCCATCGTTGGTAATCGCTTTCCCTGTACGCCATATTGATTTCCGAACGTGTCAAGCGCATCGCGTTCTTGTAGCTGGAACGATAAACACCTTGTCCGGGATGATAGGCACGGGCATTCTTTGACAACACAAGGTTTCCGCGCTTGTCACGAACACGCCGGAACAATCGGTTCGGTTCGCGCAAGTTCTGCCGGACATCGCGGGATAGTTCATCCGCGCTTCTTCCCTCACCAAGTCCGACATCAAGGGCGGATTCCATTTGCGCCTTGTATTGGTCAACGTACTTCCATACGCGTTGCGAAAGGTTCATTCCCTCCACCTTGCGACTTTGGAACGCCGAAAGCGCATCCAAGTTGCGGTCTTGCATCTTCTTCAAGCGTGCCTTGCTCAACTTGGATGTGTCCATGATGGATGAAATGAACCCGTCATTCTTGGCACAAGCGAAAAGCCATTGTTTCTTTGAACCGGATTCGATGACGGTTGTCACACGGGATGCCAATTGTTCCGTGATGCGCTGCATCTCCTTTTTCACGGATGGGTACATATCAAACGAAAAAGGCTTGTCGGGGTCAATCTTGCCGCGCGCTGCCGCCCTTGTGATTGCCGTTGTCGCCTTATCATACAGGCTTTGCACGGCTTGAACATACGCGTCCGTTGTCCTGTAATGCCTTGCGTCCCATCCTTGAATGGAAAATCGTGTTGTTTTCTGCATTTTTGCCATTACTTCTTGGTGTAATAGCGACAACGTCAAAACCCATCATCCCCCGGATGGCATTTGGCGCATACGCAACAATAAAGATTGTCAAGCGCACGCGCCCAATATTTGCAGTTGTCGCAAAGGTTCGTTTTACTCATTCTTTCTTGGTTTGAAATGTTCACATTGTAGGTCATTGAGGAACTTGCACCATCGCCCGTATTCCGTCTTGTGGTCTTGCTTGCAACGGCACAATATCAAATGCCCATCAATCGCCTTGGAATGCCAATCGTATGATTCCGCGCAATCCCGGCATCGGAATTGTGGCTTTTTCGCCTGTTCCTTTGCCGGGGTTCTTGTTGTTCTTGGATAACGTGGCATTACGCATCGCCCTCCAATTGCGGTTCACCGATGATGAATGAATTGTCGCGCGTGTCCTGTTCTTCCAACTTCTTCATGGTCATTTCCGGATTCTTGGAAATACCCGCGCCGATGATGGATTCTTCTTGCGACACAACGGGTTTGTTGCCGTTGGCGGTCATCCAATAGTTCAAATCGTCAATGTCTGACGTAATCATGTAAGGGATGATTTCGGGTTCAATCATAATGGATTCGCACGCATCCGCCAAGCTGGTGTTCATCTGCGCGATATACTCCAAGATGACATTCACACGGCGTTGCAAGTAATCATCAAATATTTCGCACTTGTCTTGCACTTTCAAATGTGCGTCCATGAAAAGCAACTTCAACGCCACGCCGGACATCGCGCCCAATCCCTTGACCGCATCAAAGGAAATGTCGGGCGTTTGCGTTATGGTGTAAATCAGTTTCAACAACGTGTCAATCTCCAACTTGACCGCTTCCGGTGCTTGCTGCCATGACACATATTGCATTGTTGCGCCCTCTTCGCCCTCGATGACCGCGCCGGATTCGCCTTTCTGCGCCCATCCGTTGATTTGTCCGGTCGTGAAAATCTTCGGGCTTGCGTGATAATCGTTCGTGTCGGCAAAGTTCGACAACAAGGTTTCCAATCGGTCAATCAACGCGTTCACATCCTCGGTTTCAAACTCCGGTTGGTGTCCGTATATTACAGGAATTTTGTTGATGCCCGTCTTTTTGGGATAACCATCAACGCAATCAAATCCGTTCGCGCCATTCATCCACAACCAATGTTCGGTGTCTGTGAACGTTTCAAAATAGTTCGTGACAACACCATCACGGGTTCGGGCAAAGGAACGTGAAAACGCCACCATGTCGCCCGTTTCATCGAAATATGGGTAAAGTGTATCACCATAGGCGGGCGAAAAGATGGTACAACGCATCTTGAATTGCGACGGAAAGCCATATTTCGTGTTCGGGCTTTCAACCGGATACCAATATTCGGCGGCTTCCTTATATCCGAAAATGGAACGTCCAATCTTTCGGTTCAACGACTTGCACTTCACACCATACAAAATGCGGTCAAGGGCGCGCGCAACGGCTTCTTCCTGTTCGTTCTCCGGCGTTGAATTGTAAGCAGGGGAATTACCGAACACGAATGACACCGCGCGTTTGATTATCAACTTTTGTAGTGTAACGGCGACACGCGCCACGCGTACCGTTTTGAAATTGGTGCTTTCCCCATCGGTTGAAATAACCTTTTGCGCGGAATCCGCTTCATTATCCGCCGAAACTTTAACGCGCTTATCCGGGCGCAATATCGGCGACATAATATCATGCAACTTTGGGTCAAGTGCTTTGTTCGCACTTTCCACATCGGGTTGTGGAATGAAACGGCAAGACTTCAATTCGGAAATCACATCGTTTGCCGTTGCAAGCTGAAAAATTTCTTGTATTGTCATATCGTTTTTATTGTTTTGAATTATCATACTTGACCAAACAGGGCGGCAACGCTCGTTTGCTTGCCTTGCTTGCGTTTCTCAATCGTTCCGGTCAATGCGTCCGGCGCGTCATCATGTTCATTGCGTCCGGCTTTCAGATAGCCACAAATCGCCTTTGCAAATTCCGGGAACAAATGCTTCCATCCTTGCGGCATGAACGTCAAGTTCTGAACCATCGCCGAATGGGAATAAATGCGCGTGTCTTTGTTCTCGCGCTGGGCAAAGGATGTGAACTTGGTCTTGCCATTGCCAAGCAAACGGCATTGCCTTTCCACGTTGTTCTTGAATAGGCGACCGCCGTTGTTCGCTTCGACAATACATTGCGCAACGCCGTGTTTCGTCAACATCTTGGCAAGGGCGGGTTCGGTGAACTCCACGGGTTTTGTCGTGTAAAGCACATCCACGATGTAATTGCCAATTTCCGTTTCGTCATACACGATGGCGCAAAGGTAGTCCGCGCCCGTGTCGGCGGTGTCCACATAACAACGGCGTTGCAACTGCATCGTTGCCGGGCGCACAAGGTATTCAACGAATCCGGCTTCATACATCAATCCGGCGCGCGGCTGCGGGTCTTGTTGATACAGGGATTCAAACACTTGCGGATTGCGCTTCCGGATGGCTTGCAGCTTTTCAAGGTTGTGTCGTTCCGCCCATAATGGTTCTCCCTCTTGTCTTGGGTCATATTCGGTCGGCGCGCCCTCCTTGATGGCTTGATACACCACGACAACCCATCCATTCGGGTTGTCCTTGGCATCATAAACGCCTTGTTCGCGTAACAACTTGCCCGCAAGGTCATCTTCATGCCATCGGGTAAATACAATCAATTGGCGCGAATCGTTGTGCAAACGTGTTTCTGCAACTGTATCGTACCAATCGGATATGTTTTCACGGACAATTGGCGACCATGCCGTTTTCGCGTCCTTGTAAATGTCATCCATGATTAGGAAGTCCACGGGTTCACCCGTCAACGCACCACCAACGCCCACCGTCTTGAATCCGCCAACATGGTTCACAATCTCGCATTCTTCGGTTGTGCGGATGTAACCACGCCCGGAATCATCGGCAAAGCTGGATTGACCAAGCGTTGTTTCCGGGAATATGTTGTGATACTCCGGCGTATCAATCACACGTTGGATTTCGCGGTTGAACTTTTTTGCCTTGGTTGCCGAATAGGAAACGACCGCCAAGCGCAAGTCCGGATTGCGCCCCAACAGGTACGCGGGCAAACGGCGCGTTGAACCCTCGGATTTTCCATGCTGCGGCGGCATGAATACCATCAACTTTTTCACGCCACCATCCGCAAACTTGGATAAGACGTGATAATATCGGCGATGGAAATCAGCCGGGCGGAATGTTGGCATCGTGGCAAGTGTAAAGCGCAACAAATCGGAACGACTTTCACGATAAAGCCGTTCTTGCATCGCTTGGATAAGCTGAATCCGTTCGCTTCTTGTTGCTGCCATTACTCCAATTTCCTTTTCAGTTCTTCAATTGTGCTTGTCAATTCCTCATCGGTCTTGCTCGCAAACAAATCCTTTCCATCTTTCCCGGTCACTTCCGTTGATTGTTTGTTCTTCCAATGTTCCGGGTCGCCATTGGTCAACGTGAATATGATTGCCGCCGTGTCCGCTTGGATATGCTTCTTTGTGTTCGTCTGCTCCTTGATAATCGGTTTCGGGTTGCCTTTCTCGTCTTTCACCTTGCCGGGAACGGTGACAACCTTTGTTTCCGTTACGTCATACCCTTGTATCTTCTTCAACAATGACTTCTTGGCTTCTTGCACAAAAAATTGCATCCGTTCATCTTTGGCATCCGCAATCATTTGCCCAAACTCCGGATGTTCTTCTTTCCATTGATGGAATGTCTTTGGTGTTATTCCCACTTGGCGGCAAATCTCGGCGATTGTGTATGTGTCCGACTTGACAAGCCCGACAATTTGGTTTACAATCTTTGGTCTATACTTTGCCATAATTGCCTTTTTTAGTTGATTTTTATCACTTTAATCACTCTTTCAGTTCGACCGAAAAGCCACGGTCTTGCAGTTCGCTAAACAACAACGACAACTTTGTGACATCGCCACATTCAACAATCAACCGGGTTGATATTTCCTTTTTCCCCGATGATTCTTCTTGTTCGGGTTCTTCTTGCACGGAAACATCAACGCCCCATTCTTGCGGTTCAAAACCCCATTGTTGTGAAACTTCTTCAATCAAGGATTCATCCCATGCAAGGTTGGCTTTGCTTGTGGCGTTATCTGCAAGCGCAAGTTCACGTCCCTTGGCGGAATCAAGGTCAATGTCTTTTCGCTTGACCGCGACAAGCTGGTTTCCGTCAACCTCCACCACCAAAACATCGGTGAATCCAATGTCGGCGGCTTTCTCTGCGGTCTTGTTTCCGGCGATGATGCGGTTATTCTTGTCAATAACGATGGAACGTGCCAATCCGAATTTGCGCAATGATTCATCCATCAATCGGTCGCCATATTCCGTTCCCTTGTTGAAATTCTTGTTGTCCGGCACAAGACTTTCGATGTTGGTTTCAATGATTTTCGTCATAGCTGAATGAATAAGCGCAACAACATCATAACAGGAACGGAAACGCACGCGCCGGACGCTGCGCCCATCGCGGTGAATACGAAATCCATCAATTCAACCGTTCCATGTCCCTTTGAATCCCACCATTCCTTGATTGCTCCGGCAATACATCCGGCGATGAATCCAATCAACGCGCCCCATGCCAAACCAACGTAAAAGGCGGAAATAACGCCCACAATCAAACCGATTGTCATTCCAACTTTGTAATGCTTGCGCTTGTCGGGCATTTTGGCGGCTTCTGCAAGGCTTTTGCACGCTTTCGCGATAACTTCACCAACTGAAATAAAAGACGCCCTCAAATGGGCTAAAAACGGCGTTTTCTGAAAAACACGTTCCCC
>OLYN01000919.1_pt1 | contig 15764 bp, 10 predicted proteins | sample 1674231 | NCBI WGS metagenome assembly OLYN01 (sample SAMEA103958153, study PRJEB25191) | human gut metagenome
TTCAACAGTTTCAAGAATACTTGATATGCTTGAAAAATCGCAGGATAAAAAGAGTCACGCTCAAAAATTCATCACCCGATTTGCAAGAATTTATACTCCAATTGTATGTTTAATTGCCGTGCTTATTATGGTTGTGCCTCCCCTTTTCTTCGGCGGTCAATGGCACGAATGGCTTTACAGAGGTCTTTCGGCACTCGTTGTTTCCTGCCCTTGCGCACTTGTTATTTCAATTCCGTTAAGCTTTTTTGCGGGAATAGGCGCATGCTCTCGTGAGGGAATACTCGTCAAAGGCGGAAACTATCTTGAAGCACTTGCAAAAGCGGACACAGGTGTATTTGACAAAACAGGCACGCTCACAAACGGCAAATTTGAATTTGTAACATGTGAACACAACCATTGCCATTGCAAGGATAACAAGCACAGAGAGCTTTTAAAAATTATTGCCGCTTGCGAAAGATATTCCACCCACCCTATTGCAAAAAGCATTAATGTTGCATTCGGTCACTATGCAGACGAATGTGAGGTTAAGGATTCAAAAACTTATGCAGGGCTCGGTGTTTCGGCAGTAGTTGACGGAGTTAAATACTTTGTCGGAAATGAAAAGCTTATGCGTGAGCACTGCGATGATTTTAAGGAAACAAGCGTTATAGGAACGGCAATTTATTGTTGCAGTGAAAAAGGCTTTATGGGTGATATTGTATTTGCCGATATCATTAAGCAGGACAGCAAGGACGCACTTAAAAACCTTAGAAAACTCGGAATTAAAGAAACAATTATGATGACGGGCGACAAGGAAGTAATTGCCAAAGACATCGCTAAAAAGGCTGATATTGACACGGTTTACTCCCGTCTTATGCCTGACGAAAAAGCAAATATAGTAAGTGAGCTTCAAAAAAGCGGCAAAACCGTTGTTTACACAGGCGACGGAATTAACGACGCACCTGTTTTGTCGCAGGCTGACGTTGGTGTAGCTATGGGCGGTGCCGGCTCTGACATAGCAGTTGAAGCGGCAGATATGGTTATTATGGGCGACTCGCTTTCAAAGCTTGCTATCGGCAAAAAAGCCGCAAAGAAAACAATTCGTATAGTTTATGAAAATATCATTTTTGCAATAGCCGTAAAACTCTTAATCATTATCGGCTGTGCGGTAGGTATATTTAACGAAAATGCAATGTGGCTTGCGGTATTCGGCGACGTAGGCGTTTGCCTTATTGCAATTGCAAATTCACTCAGAGCTTTAAGAGTAGGCAAAATCAAAAACGATAAATAAGCTAAAACAACAAAAATCAATATCATAAATTAATGGGCTGTCTCACTTTTGTGAGACAGCCCATTTAATTAAAATTCGTTATTCTTTAAGAAATCATATATTCTCTTTGAATTGTTATTATCATGGTATTCAAAATATTTAGGAGCGGCAAGGCGGTCCTTTTCATTTTCAACAAAACCGTTATTTGCAAAATATTCAACATCGTTCAACAGTGCATCCTCAGTAGTGGAACGGTTGCCGAAAAGGTCGTTTTCCATATTGATATATGAGCCGTGAGCCTGATTATACATATCATAGTCAAACTGATAGAAAAGAACAGGCTTATCCATATAATAAACGTCCCAGCAAACGCTTGAATAGTCCGTAATAAGCATCGAACAGCGCATCATAAGCTCATTAAGAGGGATTTTACCAAAAGGAATATACGTTACCCTATTGCTGACAGCAGCCTTGAAATTATCAATATATCCTGCAAATTTAGGATGGATATAGAAAATAAGGCGAGTATTTGTATCTTTAAGAATTTGGTTAAGACGTGGACTTTGAAGAAGAGATGAATACTTCTTATAATAATCACTTACAAGGAATTGATTATCGCTGACTTCTTCAAGCCAAGAACGCCAAGTAGGCATAAGAAGAATAAACTTTTCCTTATCGCTTTGCTTATCCTCAAGAACGTCCCAACGTGCAAAGCCCGTGATAGGCGCAGTCTTTTCATTATAGCCAAGCTCGTTAATTGCAATTTCCTGCTCAACCCTGCCCGTTGTGACAAAGTATTCCATTGAACTTGTACCATTTTTGCCGAAAAGCTGATGAACCTGCTTAAGAGCAGTTACACCGTGCTGGAGGAAGAGTTCCTTTTTCTTTCCTATTGCACGCTTAACAAGGCTCGGCTTAGTTCTCCAAGCGTAAAGATGAGATTTTGAGTCGCTCGAAATACAAATTGACATTGACATAATGTAAAGCATATGCTTAACACTCATAAAATCAATTACGTGCTTGCCGTATTTTTCAACATTTTTATATTCGTCTGAGCGCTTATCAATTACATAATAGATATTCTTTTTCTCTTTTTCATCAAGATTTTCCATACAATACTTGAAGAAATAATAGCCGTTATCCTGCGCCATTTTGCAGAATTTTTCATAAACAATCCAAATATTTTTACGGCTTAGGAAAAGACCTGAGAGAATATAAAGAATATATGCCAAAACTTCCTTGCGCTTAACCTCGGCAGTATCGTATTCGCTTCTTTCCCTAAAGCAGAAATTAATAATACCTTTTTTGGTAAAATAAGGGAAAATTATATGCTTATCGTCAACATCACACTGAACATTTGAAAAATAAAGCTTTTGCTTAATCGCATAGCCGTTATAACCGAGCTTAACATATTGCTTTGCGCCGTATTTTTCAACTACAGCCCTTACGTCCCAGAATATTTCCTTAAGCGGCATATCGCCCTTAAATTCGAGAGTTGCATTTACCCTTGTAAAGCCCTCTTTCTTTTCGAGCTTACAATCAAACGGAATTTGAATATCCTCAATAACGCTCCTGTATTTAAGAACAAGACCGTCAAACTTGGCGTTTTGGTCGTTCGGAATATTGAACGCAAGTTCAAGGCGATTGCCATTAGTTTTAAGAGAAGTAAGCTTACACGGCGGATAAATCGCTTCAAGTGCATCATCCTTTTTGCCAAAATAAAGGGTGAACTCTCTTTTATCATTATAAAACGGACTTGTCGCAAGTTCATAAGCAGTAGGCGTTAAATCATAAAGCTTGAGCATTTTTCTTGTACGCTCACTGTTAGCGTCAACAAGCTTTTTAAGGTCCGTATCAAAATAAGATTTCGGAAGAGTATACGTTGCAAAAAGCGGTTCGCAAAATCTTTTGGAAATATCGCCGTCTTTTGCCTTTTTAATTGACGGCATAACTATGCATTTTCTGCCCTTTTTCTTATCAAATGCAATAATACCGACATTATATCTTTGCTTATTGTAAACAACAAGTTTTTCAATAAGAATATCAAGCGGAATTTCAAAACTCTTTGTTTGCCTGTTTTCCTCAGTCAAGGGAAGTGTTTTTTGAATAACACGCTTATTGTTTAAAACTGCTATTTGCTCAAATTCGTACCCCTTGGCATTAAGAGATACAGCAATTTTTTTGTTGCCGTTTGCAACATTTTTTGTATTTAGGTGAACAATATCACGCTCGTCAACAAAGCAATTTTCATCAAATGCGCTGATATCTGTAATAAACTTAGGGTCAATGTTAAGATTTGGGAATGTACGCTGAATTTCTCTTTTATGAACAGCATCCTTAACTTTTTTAACGCCTAAATGGCACAGTGCATCCTCAATATACGTTCTCGGAGTTGTCATTGTGATAACAACATATTTGAACATATCGTTGAAATTATCATAAAGCGCAGGGCCAACCTCACCCTTAAACCATTTCTTTTCAAAGCAAACAATTGTATCGTCTTTTGCAATTTTTGAAATTGAATTAAGATGAGCATATTCCTTAACAATTTCAGGGTGAATAACCTTGTACCTTTTTTCCTTATTAAAGGAATAGTCCTTAATTTCAAGGCTGTCACTCTCACCCGTAAACAAAAGGTCAAGAAGCCTTTGGCTTATATCCGGCGCGTCATACTTAAAGAACGTTTTGAAATATTCGGTATCGGTATACGAATCACTCATAAAGCTTTCATCACTAAGCACCATTGCAAGTTCTTTTTCATCATAAATCTTACGGAAAGGAAGCGTTGCAACGTCCAAATACATTCCTCTGTCGTGCATATATTCATCATAATCATACATAAAGAGGATAATCGGCTTTTGAGTGATTGAATAATCAAAAAATACAGATGAATAGTCCGTAACAAGTGCGTCTGCGCAATTCAAAAAGCTATAGTTATCAACACCCTTTGGGAAAGGCTTGATATGCTTATAATTGCTAAGCGAAATTGAATCCTTCAAAATCGGATGGAAATTGACAAAGAAAACTTGGTCATCACTAAGCTTATTATCAATAACCTTAAATATTTCCTTAACCTTGCTTTCATACGAAGCGGTGTTGATATCGTGGTTGCTTGTGCCTCTCCAAGTCGGCATATAAGCATAAACGGTCTTTCCCGCTAAGCCAAGTTCTGCTTTAAGTGCCTCTCCCTCTTCTTTTTTAAAGAATATTTCATTTCTCGGATAGCCCGCCATAACAACCTTGCCTGTATAAAGGTCGTTAAGGTTATAATCCTCCATCATAACATCACGGGTGAAATCGTTGGGGAAAGTTATATAGTCAGCCTGCAGGAAATTATGCTGAACATTATACATTGACTCAATGCCGAGACGCATTTTTTTGCCGAGCGTTTTAAGCGGAGTGCCGTGCCAAGTTTGAATATAAACCTGCTCCGGCTTTTTAACAAAATAAACCGGAAATGAACTGTTATTGATAAGATACTTTGCGCTTGCAAGAATTTTTGTATACTTAAATGTCGTTACATCAATAAGCTTAACGTCAAGCCCGATTTCTTTTATAAACTCGGCGTGCTTTTTCTTATTTTCCGTGCCGTAATATATTTTGTATTTTCCGGGGTAGGATTTAAGAATTTGGCGAACAAGCGCAAGGGTAGAGTCAGAAATATTTGAACCGTGAAACGACTCAACCAAAATGACATTATCCTTAACCTTGCAATGCTTATAAAACATACCGAAATAAAACTTTCTTTTCGGCGTTTTGGAGAACATACGAGAAATATATTTGAGTATTTTTTTTATAATTCTTTGTATTTTTGCAGATATACCCATTTTTACCTCCAAATGAAATCTATATTAAAAATATAAAATTACATACTTATTAATTTTAACATATTTTAAGCTTATTTGCAACAATACGCTGATTTTGTAATAAAATGCTTATGTCAATTTTATTTATATGTCGAAAAGTTAAGGAAATGTTTATTTTTAGTTATTGAAATGAGAGGGCAAAGTGATATAATTAAGTTAGGAAAATTTTACGTAAAATTTGAAAAAAGGAGTTATACCGATGAATAAAAATGAAATATTATCTTACGTTGACCACACCTTATTGGCGCAAAGCGCAACGTGGGAGGAAATAAAGCAAATTTGCATTGACGGCATAAAATACGGCTGTGCAAGCGTTTGTATTCCGCCATCATTTGTCAAAGCGGCAAAGGCTTATACCGGCGATAAAATAAAAATATGCACAGTTATAGGCTTTCCAAACGGATATAACACAACCGAAGTCAAATGCTTTGAAGCAAGCGATGCCGTTAAAAACGGCGCAGACGAAATTGATATGGTAATTAACATCGGTTTTTTAAAGGACAAAAAATATGATGAATTGCTAAATGAAATAAATGAGATTAAAAAAGCGTGCGACGGCAGGCTTTTAAAAGTGATTATTGAAACCTGTTTATTAAGCGACGACGAAAAAATCAAAATGTGCGAAATAGTTTCACAATCGAATGCGGATTTCATCAAAACATCAACGGGATTTTCCACATCAGGCGCAACCTTTGATGATATAAAGCTTATGAAAGAGCATATTAACGGCAAAAAAATAAAGGCGGCAGGCGGAATAAAATCATTTAGCGACGGTGAAAAGTTTATTTCATTAGGCGCTGACAGGCTTGGCACAAGCAGACTTGTTAAAATTATGAAAGAAGGATAACAATGCGTGGTTTTATAGTTGTACTTGACTCTTTTGGCGTAGGTGCTGCTCCCGACGCAACGGCTTTTGGTGACGAAGGCGCAAGCACTATAAAAACAATATCAAAATCCGTTTATTTTAACACGCCGAATATGAAAAAAATGGGGCTTCTTGCTATTGACGGAGTTGGGCTTGACAGTTTGGAAAAGCACAACGCATCATACGGCAGGCTTAGAGAACTTTCAATCGGCAAAGACACCACAACAGGTCATTGGGAAATGGCAGGTATAGTTTCAAAAAAGGCTTTGCCTACATTTCCAAACGGCTTTCCGAGTGAGGTTATTGATGAATTTGAAAAGCAATGCGGCAGAAAAGTTATTGTAAACAAGCCGTATTCCGGCACTCAGGTAATCAAAGATTACGGCGACGAGCATATCAAAACAGGCGCTTTAATTGTTTACACCTCGGCTGACAGTGTATTTCAAATTGCGGCTTGCGAGGATATAGTAAGCGATGAGGAATTATATAATTATTGCAAAATCGCAAGAAAAATACTCGTTGGCAAATACGCAGTAGGCAGAGTTATTGCACGGCCGTTTATCAAGGATGAAAACGGCAATTTTATCAGAACTCCAAGACGTCATGATTTTTCACTCGAACCACCCGGCGACACGCTGCTTGACGTACTAAAAAGGCACGGCAAGGATACCATTGCAGTGGGCAAGATTTACGACATTTTTGCTCACAGAGGAATGAGCGAGCATTATTTCACAACGGGGAATACGCAAGGCATTGCAAAAACACTTGAAATTTCAAAAAGAGATTTCGACGGCCTTTGCTATACAAATCTTGTTGACTGCGATATGCTTTACGGCCACAGAAGAGATATTGACGGCTACGCAAGAGCCATAAGCGAATTTGACGAATGTTTACCTGAGCTTTGCGCAAATCTTAATGATGATGACTTTTTAATGATAACGGCAGACCACGGCTGTGACCCCGGATATAAAGGAACGGACCACACAAGGGAATATGTGCCGCTTATCATATATTCAAAATCGCTCAAAAACATAAATTTAAAAACCGTTGACGGCTTCGGCGTTGTTTGCAACACGGCACTTTCGCTTTTCGGCATTAACGAACAGCTTGAAGGCGAAAATGTAATAGATTTAATAAAGTAAAAGGGTAAGAATATGGAAAACAGAGAATTAATGTATCTTGCAGAAAATGCAAAGCAAAAAAGCTATTCCCCTTATTCAGAATTTAAGGTCGGTGCGGCTCTTTTAACCAAAGACGGCAAAATATATGTAGGTGCAAATATTGAAAATTCATCATATCCATTAACTGTATGCGCCGAGAGAGTGGCTTTTTTCAAAGCAATAAGCGAGGGCGAAAAGGAATTTGAAAAAATCGCAATTTCAGGTTCAAGCGATGACTTTTGCTTTCCCTGCGGTGCTTGCAGGCAGGTTATGAGCGAATTTTGCGGCAAGGATTTTGTGATTATATTAGAAAATGGGAAAGAAATTAAGAGTTTCACTTTAGGCGAGCTTCTCCCCTATTCATTCAAATTAGACAAATAAAGAAGGCGTTACATTATGCGAATGGCAGATATTATTGAGCATAAAAAGCAAGGCTTGGCGCTTACAAAAGAGGAAATTGAATTTTTTGTAAAAGAATATACAAACGGCGATATCCCCGATTATCAGGCATCAGCTCTTGCAATGGCAATATATTTTAACAAAATGACAAATGAGGAAACTGCCGCACTTACACTTGCAATGGCGAAAAGCGGCGATATGCTTGATTTAAGCGAATTTGAAAACTCGACTGTTGACAAACATTCCTCCGGCGGAGTGGGCGACAAAACTACTCTTGTTGTTGCGCCGATTGCGGCAGCGGCAGGCTGTACTGTTGCAAAAATGAGCGGCAGAGGCTTAGGCTTCACTGGCGGCACGATTGATAAACTTGAGGCTATCCCCGGTTTTTGCACCGCTATGAGTCCTGAAAATTTCAAAAAACAGGCAAGGGATATAGGCTTAGTCGTTGCAGGTCAAACAGGCAATATGGCGCCGTGTGACAAAAAATTATACGCTTTGAGGGACGTTACTGCTACGGTTGACTGTATGCCGCTGATTGCATCGTCAATTATGAGCAAAAAGCTTGCCGCAGGGGCTAAAAATATAGTTCTTGACGTTAAATGCGGCGAAGGTGCGTTTATGAAAGATATTCAAAATGCAACGCTCCTTGCAGAAGAAATGGTAAGCATAGGCAGGCATTGCAACAGAAATGTAAAAGCGCTTATCACCGATATGAGTTCACCTTTAGGCTATGCAGTCGGCAACAGCTTAGAAGTGGCGGAAGCGGTAAAAATACTTAAAGGCGAAAATATTTTGCATTTAACCGAACTTTGCATAGCACTTGCTGCAAATATGATCAGTCTTACCAAAGAAATTGATTTAAAAGAGGCTGAAATCATTGCAAAAGAAATGATTAATTCAGGCAAGGCGCTTGACAAGCTAAAGCAAATGGTTAAATCTCAGGGCGGCGACGTAAGCTATATTGAAGATGAAAATAAATTCGGATTTGATAAATATAAAGCTGAAATCAAGGCGGAAAAGCAAGGCTATATTTCAAAAATCGACGCTCAAAAAATCGGAAATGTTTGTGTTATCTTAGGCGCAGGCAGAAATGTGAAAACGGACAATATCGACCCACTGGCAGGAATACTTTTCAAGTGTCAAAAAGGTGATTACATAAACAAAAACGATACTGTTATGACACTTTATTCAAATGACGAAGAAAAGCTGAAAAATGCAACGTCGCTTATATTAAATTCATTTGAGATAAGCGATATTAAGCCAAATGACAGCAATATAATTTTAAAACAGTTTTAGAAAAAGGGGGTAAATTTATGAAACTGTATTTTGTAGGCGCAGCACACGAGGTGACAGGTTCTTGCACTATTCTTTATGCCTGCGGAAAAAAAATAATGATAGACTGCGGTATGGAGCAAGGTGAAAACGTTTACGAAAATGTTGAACTTCCCGTATCGCCTAATGACATTGACGCTATGCTTTTAACCCATGCTCATATTGACCACTCAGGTCATATTCCTTATGTGTCGGCTAACGGCTTTTCTGCGCCGATTTATACAACAAGTGCGACTGACAGACTATGCCGAATTATGCTTATGGACTCGGCGCACATTCAGGAATTTGAGGCAGAATGGAAGAACAGAAAAAACAAGCGCAGCGGTAAAGAGCCAATTGAACCGCTTTATACCACGCAAGACGTACAAAATGCGCTTAAATATTTTACTCCGTGCGAATATGACGAGAGCTACCAAATTTTTGACGGAATAGAAATTAAATTTATTGATGCAGGTCATCTTTTGGGCAGTGCGTCAATAGAAATTAAAGTGACAGAAAACGGAATTACAAAAACCATTCTTTTTTCCGGAGATATAGGAAATATCAACCGACCGCTTATAAAAAATCCTCAAAAACCACCCGTAGAAAAGGCAGATTACGTCATTATCGAGTCAACCTACGGCAACAGGCTTCACGGCGACAGACCCGATTATGTTTTGCAGCTTACAGGAATTATTCAATCCACCCTTGACCGTGGCGGAAACGTTATTATTCCTTCATTTGCGGTCGGCAGAACACAGGAGCTTCTTTATTTAATAAGAATAATCAAAGAAAAGGGGCTTATTAAAAATCATGCAAACTTCCCTGTTTGGGTGGACAGTCCGCTGGCTGTTGAGGCAACAGAAATTTACGACGATAAAAATTTAAGAAGATATTTTGACGCCGACACGCTTGAACTTATCAACAACGGCATTAATCCTATTAAATTTGACAATCTTAAGCTTGCCGTAACAAGCGACGAATCAAGAATGATAAACGACGACCCGACGCCGAAAATCATTCTATCTGCAAGCGGAATGTGCGAAGCAGGACGAATCAGGCACCATTTAAAGCATAATTTATGGCGAGAGGAATGTACTGTTTTATTCGTAGGATATCAAGCTGAGGGAACACTTGGCAGAAAGATTATTGAAGGTGCCAATAAGGTTAATCTTTTCGGCGAGGAAGTGCAAATCAACGCAAATATTGAAAAAATGCAGGGCATAAGCGGCCACGCAGACAAAAATATGCTCCTTTCCTGGCTTGAAAGCATACCGCAAAAGCCAAAGGTTGTTTTTGTAAATCACGGTCACGATACCGTTTGCGACGAATTTGCAAAATCAATTGAAAACGAGCTTGAAATATCGGCTCTTGCACCTTACTCCGGCGATGGCTTTGAGCTTGGCGACGTTGTAAGGCAAGTTGATATCGGACCTCGCAAGCTTTATGACAAAAAGCTGCATAAAATTGAGCGCAATAATACGGTTTATGACAGGCTTTACCTTGCAGGTCAAAATCTTATGTCTGTTATTGAAGCTTCGAGAGGATGTCCTAACAAGGAATTGGGCAAGCTGACTGACCAAATTACAGCCTTAATCGAAAAATATAAACAAGACTGACGGTGAAACTATGGTAATATATACAAGCAAAATAAACGAAAAACTAAAAAACACAGATGATTTTTTACTGTCGAGCGAAAATAAAATATTAAACCAAATAGACGAATGTGCAAAAAGAATTTTACCGCTTCAAGACACAAGACCTATAATTTTAATATCCGGCCCGTCAGGAAGCAGCAAAACAACAACGGCAATTAAGCTTGCAAAGGCATTGAGAAAAAACGGTGCCGATGTTTGCTACATATCTATGGATAAATATTTTAAAAACTTTACCGATGAGGAGCGTGCGCTTAAAAAGCTAAATAAAATTGACCTTGAAGCGCCCGACAGAGTAGACGCTGAATATCTAAACAAAGATATTGATACGCTTTTAAACGGCGGCGAAATTTATTTGCCTAATTATGATTTTTTAACGAATACAAGAACTCTGAGCAACACAAAGCTTTCAAGAAACGGCGGATTCGTTATAATTGAGGGAATACACGCTCTCAACCCTGTTATTATGGGCGAAAACGATGATGTAACAAACAGAATTTACGTAAGCGTAAGAACAAGGGTTATAGATTCAAACGGTGATAAGTTGCACCCGTGCAAAATCAGGCTTTGCCGCAGAATGATTAGGGATAAGCTTTACAGAGGGCGCACCTATGAAGAAACTATACGTCTTTTCCCAAAAGTTCAACGAGGCGAAAACCAATTTATTATGCCGTATAAAAACAGGTCGCATTTCAACATAGACACATTTATTGAATATGAGCCTTGCGTGTATAGAAATTATCTTTATGATGATTTAAGCGTTTTTTCGCAAAAATTCGGTGATATTAAAGACATTGTTAATGCACTTGATGAGGTAGAGCCGCTTGACGATAAAATGATACCAAGCGACGCATTTGAGCGTGAATTTATCGGCAACAGCTCCCTTTCCTACTAATTTTACTTTAAGTTCACAAATGCCCCTTTCAAATATGATACGATATCATAAGAAAGGGGCATTTTTATGAAAAACAAAATCATCAGGATACTGTTATCTGTTCTTTTTGTAATAATATTTTTGCTTTATATAGGGCCTGTTATCACCGTAGGCGAATACAATTTAGGCATAATCGCAGGCTTGGGCTTTGATTTTATACTGCTGATTTATATTATATTTTTCAATAAAATCAATTTGCTTATAAAAAGTATAAATAAGAAAAAAGTCGGCAAAATCGCATTGAAAATAATATCTTTTGTTCTTTTTATATGCATAATTATCGGCGGCACCACATTTCATAATATCTTATCCCGTAGCTTTAAAAGCGAAGAAAAAAGTGACGTTGCGATAGTTTTAGGCTGCGTTGTAAACGGTGATAAACCCGGAATATTTTTAAAAGGCAGAATTAATGCCGCTTATAAATATCTTAATGAAAACCCAAATGCAATTGCAGTTTTAAGCGGTGGGCAGGGAAACGGCGAAAACATCAGCGAAGCGAAGTGTATGTTTAATTGCCTTACCGAAATGGGAATAGACAAAAGCAGACTTTTGATTGAAGATAAATCAACCTCAACAAGAGAAAACTTTAAATATTCAAAAGAAATTATTGAAAAAAACGGAATAAAATCAAAGAAAATCACAATTATTACTAATGATTTTCACGAATGCAGGGCAAGTGAGTTTGCAAAGCAAAACGGCTTTAAGCCGCTTAGATATCCGAGTAAAACCCCTTGGAACGGATATATGCCGTTTGCCACAAGAGAAATTTTTGCAATTATATATCAAATATATTTAGCAAGATAAAAGAAAAAGACGTTAGAGAAACTAAAACTCTAACGTCTCAGACTGTCGATAAAGTGGCTAAACCGTGCCGTGCTATAAAACGAAATTCATTCAAACACGGAATTTCTTTCGACTTATCGTAGGGCAAGGGCTTGCTCTTGCCGAAATAAAATCAAAAATACATTTATAGAAAAGTGGCTTGAACGTAGTGTTCAAGCCACTTTTGGCACTTTCCGTCTTTTGCTCGGGGGCAGTACCCACGTACAGCACCCACTCGCAAAATACGAAATTTATCTCACTTTCTCGAAGTCTTACAGCGTGTAGAAATTTGTAATTGGACTTTTTCTACACGCTGAGACGTTAGAGAAACTAATACTCTAACGTCTTTTTTTATTTCACTATTCCTTTTTTAAACATTACAAATGCGCCTAAAACAGATACAACTACGCCGATAGGAATTAAAACTCCGGTACCAAGCGTGCCGTTAAAAATCAAAATAAATGACAAAACGGCAATGGGAAGAATTGATATTTTCCAATGCTTTGCAAGATACGAGGCGCAAAGAGAACCGAAAAGTGCAGGAGTAACTTGCTGAAATGCAGGAGCAAAAACGGAATCCGGATCGGTTATATTATGCAAAATAGGGAAAAACGCAAGCACGCAAACGGCAATAATAAGAGTAGTTACAATGGAAGATACGGCTATCGAAATTGTCGATATAACCTCACCTTCCTCGCTTGCAGGCTCAACTTCGGCACTTTCCATTGCACTTAAAGCAACCGGCAATTTCAAATTGGTTATATTGCCTGTAACAAAACCGAGATAAGTGCCGCCCGTACCTAAAAGCGGAGAATAAGTCAGCACCTCAAGAACTGCCGTTGGATAAAATACAAGCGCAACGGTCGAAAGTCCCTTTGCAATCATATTGATTTTGGGAGATACACCGAGATGAACACATATAAGCGCCGGAACACTAATAAACAAGCAGAGGGTAACCAACATCCAAATTTTACCGTATGTATGAGTTTTATTAATATATTTGCTGTTCATACTATCCCCTCCATTCCAAAAATGCAACATCGGCAGGCAAAATTTGCGCCATAATCATTACGATTGCCATAGCGCCAATCATTGCAAACGGCATTGCAAAGCTTTCAAGCCATTTTAACTTTTCAAGGCCTGCAAGCTTTTGCATAATAAGCATCAAAATTACAGACGAAATCAATGCCGTAATTGACAATATTCCTGCACCGTCGCCTATAATATGAGCGTCGCCCTTACCTGCGATTGCCCTTGCAACAAAAGCAGAAATAAGACCGATAAATGCCGCCGCACTAAGCACGCTTGAAAGAGCGCTGTTTTTAGATACCGCCTTGTTCATCTTACTTTGCACTTTTTTGAGGAAAATCGGAACAAGGATAAGCGGCATAATTGAACCGAGAGTCATAACCCATGCAACCGTTGCAAAAACTTCTTTGTTTTCAATCGGCTGGGATATTCCGCCCGCAAGACCGAAAGCCTCAACTGCATTGGTGGCTGCCGTGACCTCATAAGAAATATTACCTATTACCGTCAGTCTTATCCACGGCAATACATAGCCAAGCCCTGCCGACAAAGTAAGCACAGTTGCCACAATGCCTATGGCAGGCGCAATAGTGAAAAGTGATGACGAAACGATTGTATTCTTAATTGTTTGATTTGCTATTCCAAGTTCCTTAGCCCTTTTTACTGCACGCACAAGAAAGAAAAGTGCTTGTGCGACAACAAAGAAAACAACGCAAAGAGCAATAGCCACCATAAAAGAATCCTCTTTGAAATTCATATCATTACTCCTTTGTCATAATTCTTATATATCGCTTGAAAAATGCCACGCCCTGAGTAAGCTGCTCAACAGGAATACGCTCGTTTGTTGAATGTGTGGTAAGCAAAAGCTCTGTATCGACCGTAAACGGAGCAAAACGGTAAATATTTTCACAAACGTTTTCATAGTTATATGCGTCTGTACCGCCCATAACAAGATAAGGCGCAACGATATTTTTTTCATTAAGAGAAACGGAAAGCGTTGAAAGCGTTTTAAAGGCTCTTGTATCGGTAGGCGAAACAATACTCGGTTCCTTGCCCTTGATAAATTCTATTTCAACATTTTCACCGCCCATATATTTTTCAATATGACGTCTTACGTCCTCTATTGTTTCACCGGGCATAATTCTGAAATTAACCGTAACGCTTGCTTTTTGCGGAAGAACATTTGCCGCCGGTGAGGCAGAACTCATTGTAACCGCAGTTGTTGTGCGCACAAATGAAGCGGCAGGCGGAATTTTTTTCATAACAGCAAGCAAAACAGGCTTTAAAAGCCAAAGATTGCAAAATACAACTCTGCCGATATATGACGTTCTTTTACCTATCTGTGTAAAAAGATTATATACAAACGGCAAAATTCTCGCCTTAAACTGATGATTTTCAAGCGCTTCAACCTTTTTTGAGAGAATACCGAGAGCCGTATGCTTAGGCGGCTGAGAAGAATGGCCTCCCTTAGCCTTAACCGTAATTTTAAAATCGGCATATCCCTTTTCAGCAACACCGATACCTGTTAAATTAGCGTCAAGTATGCCCTTAACCTTAGCCGGAAGCATTGCTCCGCCCTCGTCAACAACACTGTCAAGGCGAACGCCACGGCTTTCAAGAGTTTTTGCAAGCTCGCTTGCGCCATTATTTGAACCGGATACAATTTCCTCATTATGACCCAAGCACAAATACACGCTTCTTTTTGGCTGATATCCCTCTTCAAGCAGTGTTTCAACACTTTCCAAAAGGCATATAAGATGATTTTTCATATCAAGAGCACCTCTGCCCCAGATAAATTCACCGTCGTTTACACCGTCAAAAGCAGGGTGCACCCAATCTTTTTCCGTTCCCTCGCTGACGGGTACAACGTCTTGATGAGCCAAAAAAGCAATAGGGTCAAGGGAGCTGTCACTTCCCTGCCAAAAATAAAGCAAACTTGCTTTTGACACATCTTCAACGCTCAAATTTTCATAAATGAGAGGGAATGATTTTTTCAGAAATTCGTGAAATCTGTCAAATTCTGCCCAATCGGTTTCTTCCTCGTTTTCGTGAGATATCGTTTTAATTCTTATTGCATCGCATAAATGCTCCTCAACACGTTTTGAATTAACGTTTTCTTTTTCAAAAACCTCTCTCTTTACAGGCTTTGCCTTAAAGAAAATCGCTCTTATCAGCGTAAGCACAATAAATGCCGCAAGCAAGATTAGAATAACATAAAGCACTTTCACACTATTACCCCCCTAAATTTAAAAAAAGAATATAAAAATGCTGATTATATTATATATCATTTGCCCCAATATGAAAACCCTTTAAAATAAAAATAGACAAAAATAAAGGACTTGTATTTTTACAAGTCCTTTCAGCGTGTAGAAAAAGCCCAATTATAGATTTCTACACGCTGTGAGACTTCAGAAAGTGAGATAAATTTCGTATTTTGCGAGCACACTCAAGATCGGAAGAGCGTCGTGTAGGGAAAG
>OLYN01000922.1_pt1 | contig 15748 bp, 13 predicted proteins | sample 1674231 | NCBI WGS metagenome assembly OLYN01 (sample SAMEA103958153, study PRJEB25191) | human gut metagenome
GGGAGTATATTCCGGACGGCGAGCCGAGAGTTTTTGGGGACAGGGTGTATGTGTACGGTTCACATGACAAGGCTGGGGCGGACAGCTTCTGCGACTATGTGCTTAAGTGCTGGAGTGCACCGGTTGATAATCTGAATGACTGGGTATGCCACGGTGATATTTTTCACACGCTTCCGGACAGGGATCATGCGGCAGACACCGATTGGACGAATGAGAATAACCAGCTTTTCGCGCCGGATGTAGTAGAGAAAGATGGCAGATATTATCTTTATGCGTACATTATCAATGCGCGCGGATGCGTTGGAGTGAGCGACAGGCCGGAAGGTCCGTTTAAGCTTATTTCCCAATATAAATACACGATGCCGGATGAAATCTGCTGTGACGGATGGTTCATAGATCCGGGCGTGTTCGTGGATGATGACGGACGTACATATATTTACTGTGGTTTTGAACGATCATTTATGGCCGAGGTCAACAGCGATAATATGTATGAGATCATAGACGGCAGTGAGATAGAACATATCATACCGAATGAGCCGGTGCCGGAGCGTGGCTTCGATACCAAAGATAAGCTGTTTTTTGAGGCGTGCTCAATGCGTAAGATTAACGGATTATATTATCTTATATATTCACCGCAGCAGGGTACGCGCCTTGCATATGCGACATCGGACAAGCCGACGGGACCGTTCACATACCGCGGATACATTGTAGATAACGGTGCGGATTATCCGGGCGGTAATGACCATGGCTCGGTTGCATGCATTAACGGACAATGGTATATTTTTTACCATAGGATGACGAACGGCTCAATCATGTCGCGAAGAGGTTGCGTTGAGAAAATAGAGATTCTTGCGGATGGTACGATACCGACGGTTGAGATGACATCGCTTGGTTTTGAAGACGCTCTTTCACCGTATAAGGTTACGCCGGCGGATATCGCATGTGTGCTTAAGGGCGAAGCTTTTATTACGGAGCATAATCCTTTTGAACGTGTGATTACCAATATTAAAGAAGGAACGGTAATCGGTTACAAATATTACGAATTCGGTGACGATTACAGCTCCGGAACAATGGAATTTGCGGCACAGATCAACGGTATGGGAGCCGATTGTACGCTTCATATCCTTATCGACGGAGAAGACGGCGAGGAAATCGGTTCGGTTAAGATAGGACATGATTCAGGAACGGTCAATACTGTTGTGAAAGCGGTTACCGGAAGACACGCGGTATTTTTCAAGGTTACAACGGCTTATGGCGGCTGGACCAAAACATTTTTTGAGAACAAAGCTTTATTTGAGCTTAAATCATTTGTATTTATGAAATAAATTTTATATCAGGAGGTCATTTATGAAAATATCAAAGACACAGCTTACACCTGCGAAGTGTGCGCTCGATCTTGGAGATGGAAGCGAAAGAGGACTTTATGTCAATCAGGATTATATCTTAAGAAAACTTGGCAGACCACATAGAGGAATCAACATTATGTATTGCTACTATCCTTTTGATAAGGAGTGGCCGCAGAGAGTCAGCGAGGCATGCAAGGATACCAATATTTCTTTTGCATGGGATTATCCGTATGATGATTATTTCCCATACCGCGGCGGAATTGACGGAAATCATGACGGAGAGCCGTTTACATGCATGCGTGATATCAGAAAACACGGACAGGAAGTTGTCCTTACACTTACATGCGATCCAAACGTTACGGATGAGCAGATTGAAGCCATTGCCAAGGACCTTGTTCCTTACGGCCGCATGATGTTAAGACTTAATCACGAAGCTACGGGAGACTGGTTCTCATTTACCAAGAGAGCAAGCTACAAACAGGTTGCCGATTTCTATGTAAGATTCCAGAGAATCCTTAAGAAAATCGCTCCTAATGTATCTACGATTCTCTGTATAGGCGGTCTTGAGCCGGGCTCGGACAAAATCGAGAAAGAAGCAGAATTTGCAGAGGCAGTTAAGGAAACTGACATCTGGTCTGTTGACCAGTACCTTTCACTCAACTGGGGATGGCCTTATGAGGTTGCCCTTAAGGACAACAGCAAGCATAAGAGAAGCAATACTAAGGAAATTTATGACGGAACCAAGGCGGCATACAAGAGATTCCGTGAGATCAACGGCGGTGTAAACAAGCAGATGCTTATCTCTGAGTTCAATGCGGACGGTGACGTAACAGGACCTTTTGACCAGATTGCAACCGTTAAGGAATTCTGCGAATACATCAAAGCCGACAGCGAGAACTGGCTCAGCGGTTTCACATTCTACCAGTTCAGGGATGACGGAAGACTCGGACTTGAGATTACCGACCCTAACAATTCCGATGTCGGAGTTGAGCAGCCTATTCTCGGTGCATACAAGGAAATCATGAATGACGATTTCTTCAAGCAGGGAATTGAAGTTAAGGGCGATGCCGAACTTCCGGTCACACTGCGTTGGGGAAGCTCGGAAGATTCAGAAGGTATCGCAATTGATGTTGACCTTGAGAAAAATCCTGTTTTTGCCGAGGCTTATTTTGAAGGAAGTCTTGCTGATGCCAACCTTATGATGGAAATTAACGGACAGTGGTTCTACAAGGCTCCGGGTGTTAAATTCGTAGATTTCATGCCGGCATTCTTTGACGGTAAGATAAGCGGACCAAAGACTGTGAAACTCAATATTTTTGCTCCTCCTGCGACAGGTGAGAACGATCCGTCACAGGGTGAAGACTGGCTCACCAATTACTATTACGAAATCAAGGAACTTCCGAGACTTCGTTTTGAATTTGAACCTGTAATGTAATATTTGACATTGCGACTCCGGGTGGAAGATGTAGTTCTTCTGCCCGGAGTTTTATATGAATTTTTATATTAAATGCTACAAAAAAAGATATTGATACACATTGCGGAAGATGTTAAAATAAATATATTAAGCGTGTATTAGGAGAAACTCAATGAAATACATGAAAAAGACGAATACATTTGTAATAATCATTATGACTATTATAGATGTATTTCTGATTGGCGGACTATGTCGTATATTTTATTAAAAAGGATGGAAATCTCTTCCGCTTCGTATCGATCATAGGTTATGCCGCAGTATACGGAATCGCACTTATTAACGCGAAGAGCGATACTGTTTTTACGATGGCATTTCCTATTATGGTAATGTATGTACTGTATTTTGATACTTTATTTATGGGAATTATTTCCGGCGTATTGTTTGTACTTAATATTGTATCGGTTGTTATGGCAGCTATCAGCGGCAGTATGCCATCCGGAATTGATTTTGCACTTTCATCGGCATTGCTTCAGGCTGCTACCATCGGTGTCGCCGGATTTGCACTTACATGGATTACACATCTCGAGAAGGTCATGAAGGGTGAGCAGATGAATGAGGTTAAGTCAGAGAAGGAGAAATCCGAACAGATTCTTTCTGACGTACTTGCACTGGGCAACACGGTTAAGGAGAACACCAATAAAGCGGATGCTCTTATGGAAGAACTTAACGATGCAACGACAACCGCGCTTGAGACACTTAAGGCGGTTGCCGACAGCAATAACGATAATGCCAAGAATATAGAGAGCCAGACAGTTATGACAAGCAATATCCAGGAAATGATCATTACTGCTGACAGCAATGCATCGAGAATGGAACGTATCGCAGGCGATTCACTTAACATGTTTTCCGAGGGACGTAAGCTTGTTGAGAAACTTGATGATAAGGCATCCAATATTTCTGCAATGAATGAGCAGGTTATGAATACGATCAATGAATTTGTAAAGAATGCAATTGAAGTAAGAGGAATCACCGACAAGATTAACGGTATATCTTCACAGACCAATCTTCTTTCGCTCAATGCTTCAATTGAGAGTGCCAGAGCCGGTGAGGCAGGACGCGGTTTTGCGGTTGTCGCCGATGAAATCCGTAATCTTGCCGATGAGACTAAGACGCTTACCGCCGAAATAAACGGAATAGTGGAGACACTCGAAAACAATGCTTCCGGAACCAAGGAAACCGTAAGCAAGGTTGTGGAATCAATCGAAGATGAGAAAGTGCTTATAGACGATTCAATGGGCACCTACGTCAAGATGGAGGATATGTTCAAACAGCTCTACGAGAGTGTTACAGATACGCAGAAGCAGCTTAAACAGATCGTTGATTCCAATAATGCGATTGTTGACAGCATTAACCAGCTTTCCGCAGCCAGCGAGGAGGTTGCTGCCAGCATGGATATGGCTGTTGAACTCAGCAACAATAATATGGCCAAGACCAAAGAGGCCGGCGGCTTAATGGAGGAAATAGTAACATCGGCTAACCAGCTCGATAAATATAACAATTATGTTGATTAGAACACCTGATTATTATGATAAATTCAAATGTATCGCGGGCGAATGCAAGGATACCTGCTGCGCAGGCTGGCAGGTGGATGTGGATGATGCCTCATACGAATATTATAAGACCGTAACCGGCGATTTCGGCGACCGTCTTCATTCGGTTATGGTCGATGGTGTCAAAGGAGCAGAAGGGCAGTTTCGCATTAGGGAAGACGGAAGATGCCCTTTTCTCAATGACAATAATCTGTGCGATCTGTACACCGCCCTCGGAGAGGATGCTTTATGTGTGACCTGTGACCAGTATCCGCGTTATACAACCGAGTATGGCAATCTGCGGGAGACAGGCATTGCACTTTCCTGCCAAACCGCGGCAGAGCTTATTCTTACCGAAGACCGTACGCCGGGATTTACCGAACACAATGATGAGGATGCGTTTCCGGCGCTTAATGATATAGACGGCCTTCTTTTCCTGAATTTAAGGGATGCCAGAAAACGCGCGTTTGACATGGTGTGGAACCGTGAAACCGACATTTACGGGCGTATGCGGATTCTTCTTGACTATGCAATAAATTTACAGCGCAATATAAAGAATCCGGACCGACTTCACGATGTTATCACTAATTACAACTATCCGGCTTCATGGAGACCGCGTAAAGCCGATAAGGCATCTGTGTATCGGACGTTCTGGAAATATTACCTCAGACAGGTGATAATCAAGCGTGAATGGGTGGAACTTGCCGGCCTTTGCGATAGTATTCTTTATGGCAGCGGTTATGATGATATCGAATCGGAGTATCGTTCGTACTGCCGTACATATGCTTATGAGTATGAGAATATATTATCGTATTTCGTGTTCAGGTATTTTCTAAAAGGGGTATTTGACCGTGATGTTCTCACCAAAGTCAAGATGGCAATAGTGAGCACACTCATGATCATGCAGTGTGATATGGCGGTGTGGAAACGCAACAGTGGCTCGCTTTCATTCACTGAGCGCGTTGATATAGCGCACCTCTATTCAAGAGAGGTGGAACATTCCGAAGAGAATTTCGCCGCACTTTGCAAGCTGTTTGCGCACAAGAAGGTATTTGACGAGGCGGGACTTGACGCACTGCTGTAAGTATGCCGCGTGGGGAAGTGCGGATAGGGCGGAAGTGTGGCGCCGCGCGGAAGTGAAGCAAGCCGCGCGGGGAAGTGCGGATAGGGCGGAAGTGTGGCACCGCGCGGAATGGCCGGGTGGAAGAGAGAGTAAAGAGCAAACTTTGGTTGCTATATCTGATACAATTAACACCAAATTGTGATTATCTGCCACAAAAGTGATAAATCGATGCAATATGGAATGCTGCGAAAGTGTCAAAATCTCACTTTTTGAAGCATTTTGATGTAAAAGGGGAGAAATTTAAAGCGAAGACAAAAAAGATGATATCAAATATTATTATATATTGCCGCAAATATACCACCGGATTGGCGAAATAAATTAAATAAGGGGTATTGTGCTCTATAATATATCAGCGATTATATAGAAATATCTCACCTGGAGCCAGAAAATGACCAAAAAAGTGATAAAATAATCAAATATTACAACAAGACCGATGAAAGCGAAAAATCAAGCCGCGCGGGGAAGTGCAGATAGGGCGGAAGTGTGGCGCCGCGCGGAACCCCACTGTTACGTAAAAATAAACATCCTTTACAATAACATGTCAAAATGCTATACTATGAACCATAAAAAAAGGCGGCAAAATGCCTTATTATGGGAGAAAAACGGAGACATGAATGTTGTATTAGGCGTTGATATAGGCGGTTCCACGACCAAAATTGTGGCACTTAACGAAAAGAAGGAATGTATTGCGACACTGCAGGTAAAGGCAGCGGACCAGATAACTGCCCTTTACGGGGCAATCGGCAACCTTCTGTACAGTAACAGAATATCATTTGACCAGGTTCGTAAGATTGTCCTTACGGGGGTAGGATCCTCACAGGTTGAGGGGGGAAGCATATATGATATTCCAAGCTGTAAAGTTAATGAGTTTGAAGCAATCGGGCACAGCGGACTTATAATGTCCGGGCTTGATGAAACTCTTGTCATAAGTATGGGAACGGGAACTGCCTTTGTTCATGCACGTAATGATGTATATGAGCATATCGGAGGAAGCGGTGTCGGCGGAGGAACGCTTATCGGGCTTGCGACGAAGATGCTCGGAGAAAGTGATGTAACTGCGGTTGCGGAGCTTGCCAAGGGAGGCGATGTGACTAAGGTTGACCTTGGAATTAACGAAATCAGCAATACGGACACGACGGCATTGCCATCGTACGTCACTGCATCCAATTTCGGTAAGATCAAGAACAATGTCACGAATGCGGATATAGCACTCGGAATACTTAATATGGTATATCAGACGGCGGGAATGTTAGCTGTCTTTGCGTGCCGTAATACTGACATCAAGACCATAGTTGCGACCGGTTCGGTAGCGACACTTCCGCAGGCGGAAGAACTGCTCGGAGCGGTAGGCGATCTTTGCGGAGTTAAATTCATAATACCGAAGGAAGCACAGTATGCAACGGCAATAGGAGCCGCATCATTGCGTTTTGACGACTGATCAAGGAGACATAATACATGAAATTAAGAGACATATTAAAAGACGAGAAAATAACGGTATCAATGGAGGTTTTTCCACCGAAGACAACCGCTAACTACGAATCTGTTGAGAAAGCGGCACTTGGCGTTGCTGCTCTTAAACCGGCGTATATGAGCGTTACATACGGTGCCGGCGGAAGCACAAGAGGCAATACAGTCAATATAGCTTCCGAGATACAGGACAGATATGATGTCACCACAATAGCACATCTTACATGTGTCGGTGCGGGCAGGGAAGATATTAAAGACACGCTTGGCAGAATGAAGGAAGCCGGAATTGAGAATATACTTGCACTGCGCGGTGACAGACCGAAGGATTTTGAAGGAGATCCGTTTAAGGATTACCACTATGCGTCTGAACTTGTCGGAGATATTAAGAAATACGGCGATTTCTGTGTCGGAGGGGCATGTTACCCAGAAGGACATCCGGATTCGGCAACGAAGAAAGAGGACATCCTTAATCTTAAGAAAAAAGTTGACGCAGGCTGTGAATTTCTCACGACACAGATGTTTTTTGACAATAATATTTTTTATAATTTCTTATATAAAGTACGCGAGGCCGGAATACTCGTGCCGGTTGTTCCGGGAATTATGCCGATTACAAGAGCCAACCAGGTTGAGAACGCAGTGAGACTTTCGGGATGCAATGTACCGGAACGATTCAAGGCAATAGTTGACAGATTCGGTACCAACCCTGCGGCAATGAGCCAGGCGGGAATAGCGTATGCGACTGACCAGATAATTGACCTTATCGCTAACGGAATTAACCATATTCATGTATATTCAATGAATAAGCCGGAGATAGCGAAAGGGATTCTTGACAACCTCTCGGAGATCATAGGATGATAATAGACCGCAAAGAAGCACTCAGATATATGGGTTTGGGGCGGAATACCCCGGATGAACGCACACTTGACATGATGGAAGAGTGTATCCGGGAGGCCGAAAAAGTAATGCAGCCGCGGAATGTGCACCGCAGATTTACACTTAAAGTGGATGAGAATGATAACATATCTGCGGGGGGACTTACATTTCACAGTAAGAACCTGGCTAAGAATCTGACCGGCTGCGGGGAAATTATTTTTTTCGCGGCGACACTTGGCAACGGTGTTGATATGCTGATGAATAGGTGTAATAAATTATCAATAGCCAAGGCAGCGGTGCTTCAGGGCGTCGGCGCAGCCGCAATAGAGGCATATTGCAATGAGTGCCAGAAGGCGCTTGAAGAAGAACTCAAGGCAGAAGGACTCTTTTTAAGACCGAGGTTCAGCCCCGGATACGGAGACCTTCCGCTTACGATACAGAAAGAGTTTCTGGATGTCCTTGCGGCATATAAGACTGTCGGAATCATACTTTCGGACGGGGGCGTGATGCTTCCGGAGAAGTCGGTCACGGCGGTTATGGGAATAAGCAGCGAGAACAGCAGATGCCATATAGAGGGCTGTGAGATCTGTGGCAAAAAAGATTGTGCATACAGGAGGTAAAACCGATTGGATATCAGGGAAGAATTAGGCAGGAGAATAATATTTTTTGACGGAGGACTCGGCTCACTCCTTCAGGAGAGAGGACTTAAACCGGGAGAACTTCCGGAGACATGGAACCTTACGAGACCTGAAGTGTTATATGATATACATAGAGCATACCTTGATGCCGGGGCAGATATAATATTAGCTAATACATTCGGCGCCAACGGATTTAAATACGATAATCTTGAAGAAATAGTCACGGCTGCAATCGTAAATGCGAAAAAAGCAGTCGCAGACAGCGGACGCAAGGCATATGTGGCACTTGATATGGGCCCGACAGGCAAGCTCCTCAAACCGATGGGAACGCTTGATTTTGAAGAGTGTGTATCGATATATGCCGATGTTGTCAGATACGGAGCCAAAGCCGGTGCCGACCTTATTCTTATAGAGACTATGAGTGACACTTACGAACTCAAAGCGGCGGTGCTTGCAGCTAAGGAAAATTCCAATCTTCCGGTTGTGGCGACGGTTGTTTTTGACGAGCATCATAAGATGCTTACGGGTGCGACACCTGAGGTCGTGGTTGCAATGCTTGAAGGACTCAGGGTGGATGCAATCGGAATGAACTGCGGACTCGGACCGAAACAGATGAAACCTATTTTTGAAACAATGGCGCGCTATGCGTCAATTCCTCTTGTTATAACACCTAATGCGGGACTTCCGCGCTCCGAGAACGGCAAAACCGTGTATGATGTAGGTCCGGAAGAATTTGCGGAGGATATGGAAGAGATAATCAATATGGGTGCGTGGATGGCCGGCGGATGCTGCGGTACCACACCTGCACATATCAAGGCACTGACAGAGCGCTGCTTTGGTATCACTCCGAAGCCGCTTACTGATAAAGATTATACTATTGTTACATCATACTCAACGGCAGTGGAACTTGGAGGAAGACCGGTCATAATCGGTGAGAGAATTAATCCGACCGGCAAATCCAAATTCAAACAGGCGCTCCGTGACAATAATATGGAATACATTCTCGAAGAGGGCGTTAAACAGGCTGATTCGGGAGCACATATCCTGGATGTCAATGTAGGACTTCCGGAGATTGATGAACCGGCAATGATGAGAAGAACGGTCTATGAACTGCAGAGCGTGCTTCCGCTTCCTCTTCAGATTGACACAACGGATCCTGTTGCGATGGAACAGGCAATGCGTATATATAACGGCAAACCGATGATCAATTCCGTCAACGGCAAGGAAGAGATCATGCATCAGATTTTTCCGCTGGTGCAGAAATACGGCGGAACAGTCGTCGGACTTGCTCTTGATGAGGCAGGAATCCCGGATACCGCAGAGGGCAGACTCGCGGTTGCGAAGAAAATCTATGACACTGCGGCCCAATACGGTATAAAGCCCAAAGATATCGTAATTGATGCACTCACAATGACTATGAGCACGGACAATAATTCGGTAAATATCACACTTGATACGGTACGCGAGATAAAGGCACACGGCGGAAGAACAGTGCTCGGAGTATCAAATATATCATTTGGACTCCCGCAGCGTGAAGTTATCAATTCAGGATTTTTCCTGATGGCAATGCAGGCAGGCCTCTCGGCGGGTATCATTAATCCAAATGCCCGCGCGATGATTCAGGCATACGACACATACTGTGTGCTCGGCGGATTTGACAGCCAGTGCATGTCCTATATAGAAAAATACGCCGTGGCGGAACCGACACCGGTGGCACAGACGGTAACAAGCGTTAAGCAGGCCGGCAAAGCCGTGACAGGAAATCTGAGCCTCACGGATTGTATCGTGAAAGGCCTTAAGGAGCAGGCTTACAAAGCGACCAAAGAGGAACTCGGCACCAGGGACACAATGGAGATAATCAACGGTGAGCTCGTGCCGGCACTTGATATTGTCGGTAAAGGTTTTGAAAAAGGTACGGTATTCCTTCCGCAGTTGCTTATGAGCGCGGAGGCTGCGAAAGCAGGTTTTGAGGCTATCAAGGAATATGTAAGCAGTCAGGGCACAAATCAGGAGAAAAAAGCAACGATCGTTATCGCAACGGTCAAAGGTGATATACACGACATCGGAAAGAACATTGTAAAAGTTCTTCTCGAAAACTACGGATATGATGTGATTGACCTTGGAAAAGACGTACAGCCGGAGACGGTTGTCGACAAGGTAATAGAGACACATGCGCCGCTTGTCGGACTCAGCGCGCTTATGACAACAACAGTCGTAAGCATGGAGGAGACAATAAAGAAACTCCATGAGTCGGCGCCGTGGTGTAAAATAATGGTCGGAGGAGCGGTACTTACGCAGGAATACGCGGATATGATAGGAGCGGATTTCTATGGCAAGGACGCAATGCAGTCGGTTTATTATGCCGAAGAACTGCTTAATCCGGTAAAATAAATTGACACTTTTGTGATGTGCGGTTATAATTTTTAGCGGAGAGTCCGTAAGGCTTCTTCGCATAATGCGGATATGGCGGAATTGGCAGACGCGCCAGATTTAGGTTCTGGTGGGAACACCCGTGCAGGTTCAACTCCTGTTATCCGCACTATATTTTTATATATAGGAGGAACATAATATGTCAGAAATTCACAGCATTGACGCTGAGGACGATCAGTTTGCATACCGTTACGACACACAGCTTCTGATTGACCGCCGCGATAAGGATCTTGATGAGGATGAAATCTCGGATTATATCACGGAACATTTTGAAGGTAATTCACTGATTGCCGCCGGAGATGAGGATCTTATCAAGATACATTTCCATACGAATGAGCCTTGGAAAATCCTTGAATACTGTAATACAATCGGAGAGATTTATGACATTGTTGTCGAGGATATGATCCGTCAGACAGCAGGATTGCACGGTTAAGCAGATTATCAGGAGGGGTTTTTATGTCCCAGATTACCAAGAGAGCACTTGAGCAGTCACTTAAGAACCTTCTTCTTAAGAAACCGCTTAATAAGATAACCATAAGCGATATCACCGAGGACTGCGGAATTAACAGGATGACTTTTTATTATCATTTTCAGGATATATATGACCTTGTGGAATGGTCATGTCTTGAGGATGCCCGAAAAGCACTTGCCGAGAAGAAAACGCATGACACATGGCAGCAGGGTTTTGTACAGATATTTATGGCAGTTCAGGATAACAAGCCATTCATAATGAATGTATATAACTGCGTGGACCGCGGCCAGGTCGAGAAATACCTTAAACCGCTTGCAGACAATCTTCTCATGGGAGTGATAGAAGAGGAATCCGCCAATATGACTGTCAGGGAGGATGATAAAGAATTTATCGCCAGAGTGTATTCATATTGTTTTGTCGGTATCATGCTTGACTGGATTAAGGACGACATGAAGGAAGACCCGGTACATCTTGTAGGGCGTTTTGCAAAGGTTATACAGGATGCATTTTCTGCAGCATTAAATAGGTTTAAAATATAACAATACAAAACTGCATATCTGATAAAAAAATTTACATTAAAATACCTGTGATGAAATATTTATCACGGGTATTTTTTTGTCTATGGCGGTACAGAATGAATATTAATATAATCAAGTCATAAAATAAATCACAGGAGGTATTCATTATGTATTATTCAGCAGGAACTTATGAGTCATTCGCTCATCCGGAGAAACCGGAGGGAGTCGACAAGAAATCAGCATATATTATAGGTACAGGCCTTGCAGGTCTTACCGCAGCATTTTATCTCGTCCGCGACGGACAGATGAAGGGGGAACACATCCATCTTCTGGAAAAACTTGAGCTTGCAGGCGGAAGCTGCGATGGACGTAAAGATGTAACGAAGGGCTTCTTCATGAGGGGCGGACGTGAGATGGACAACCACTTCGAGGTAATGTGGGATATGTTCCGTGATGTTCCGTCACTGGAAACGCCGGGAGCATCGGTTTTGGATGAGTATTACTGGCTCAACAAACACGACCCTAACTATTCTCTCTGCCGTGCATCCGTAAACCGCGGCGAGGATGCCCACACCGATAAGAAATTCGGACTTGACAAGGAATCTGCGATGGCACTTTCGCAGCTTTTTATCACACCGGAGAAAGACCTTGAAGGCAAGAAAATCTCTGAAGTTCTTCCGGATTCATTCTGGAGCACGAACTTCTGGCTGTACTGGCAGACGATGTTCGCATTCCAGCGCTGGTCAAGCGCACTTGAAATGAAACGTTATCTGTGCCGTTATGTCCATCACATCGACGGACTGCCTGATTTCAGCGCACTTCGTTTCACGAAGTACAACCAGTATGAGAGCCTCATCCTTCCGTTAGTAAAATACCTTGAAGCACATGGCGTTAAAATTGAATACGGTATGGATGTTAAGAATGTAATAATAGATACCGTGGGCGATAAAAAAATAGCACGTCAGATCGTATATCTGAAGGATGGCAAGGAGCAGACAATCGACCTTATCGAGGATGACCTCGTATTCATCACCAACGGATGCTGCACCGACACCACCTGCTACGGCGACCAGAACCATGCACCTGACCTTACAGGCCTTGTAAACGGCAAGGGCGATTCATGGGATATGTGGAAAAATATTGCGAAGCAGGCAAAACACGGCGAGTTCGGCAACCCGGATGCTTTCTGCAGTGATATCGAGGCAACCAACTGGATGAGCGCAACGGTAGCCACATCTGATGAGAAGGTCATTCAGCACATAATGAACATATGCAAGCGTGATCCGAGGGAAGGCAAGGTAACAACAGGCGGAATTGTCACTGTAAAGGACAGCATGGACAACTGGTATCTCTCCTGGACAATCAACCGCCAGCCGCAGTTCAAATCCCAGGATCCGAATATGGTCCTTGTATGGCTTTATGCTCTCAACACCAACAAGGAAGGCAATTATGTCAAAAAAGCAATGCGTAACTGCACAGGTAAGGAAGTCTGCGAAGAGTGGCTTTACCACATCGGAATCCCTGAGAATGAAATTGAGGATCTTGCATCCAATGCCTGCAACACTACGACTTGTTTCATGCCTTATATAAACGCATTTTTCCAGCCAAGGAAAAATGAGGACCGCCCGCATGTAGTTCCTGACGGTGCCGTAAACTTTGCTTTCCTCGGCCAGTTCACGGAAACTCCGCGTGACACTATTTTCACTATTGAGTATTCGATGCGTACAGGCATGGAGAGCGTCTATACTCTCTTAGACATCGACCGCGGTGTTCCTGAGGTATGGGGCAGCAAATATGATGTGCGTGAGCTCTTACGCGCCTGCTATTATGCAATCGACAAGAAACCGATTACACAGGTGCCACTCACACTCAAGGAAAAAATGCTCTTAAAGACCGTTATGAAGAAGGTGAAGGGAACGGACATAGAAATCCTTATGAAGGAAAGCGGATTAATAGAATAGCAGCCGGTAAAACCCTTAATATTCCGGGAGATAAAAAATCGCCACCTCTGTCAGGTGGCGATTTTAGCTGTTCTGCTGTAAAATTTAACTGCAGATTTTACAACAGATAAATTCAAGTTGTCCCGGTTGGCGGGATGGTCAGCAGCATATGATGCTAGAGGTCGACAGACTTTTTTACCGTTTTATATTGATTTTTAGGTGATAATGGAGTAGTATCATTTATAGATACTGATAAAATCAGTTGAGATACATTGCCTATGAGGAATTGACAGTTCTCTTTTTTTGTAATAATTCTTGTGTCTACTTCTCTAGTATTATTGATAATAATGCATACAAACAAATTATTTCCGAGTTGATTATTGAATATCATTTGAATAATGTAAATCAAAAACGACATAAACAATTAATGGCATATTACGAAAGATTATGTCAATTAAAGAAAAACAATATTAATGTAAAGGAGAAAAAATAATGACACCGACATCAATACTTAATGCAAACGGAGTAGAAATAGGGGTAATTGGAAACATTGCAGACGAATCGGCATATATAAGTTTGACTGATATTGCAAAGTACAAAAATTCAGAAGATGCCGCTGGTGTAATTTCTAATTGGTTAAGGAATAGAAATACCTTGGATTATTTAGGGTTATGGGAACAATTGCATAATCCAAATTTTAAACTCCTCGAATTCGAGGGGTTTAGAAATTCATCAGGCGATAATGCTTTTACCATTTCACCTCAAAAATGGATTAAATCAACGGAGGCAATTGGTATCGTATCTAAATCTGGTAGATATGGTGGAACCTACGCCCACTCTGATATTGCATTTGAATTTGCATCATGGATTTCTCCCGAATTCAAATTGTATATTATAAAAGATTATCAACGATTAAAAAAAGATGAAGCTGAACGAAAAGCTATTGGCTGGGATGAAAAAAGAGCATTGTCAAAGATTAATTATCATATACATACAGATGCAGTGCAAAGATATCTTATTACAGATGAATTAACGTCTATAGAAAAAGGATATACGTTTGCGGATGAGGCAGACATGCTTAATGTAGCTCTTTTTGGAAAGAAAGCACGAGAATGGAGAGATGAACATCCTATTGAGGCACAGAAGGGGGAAAATATCAGAGATTATGCTACAGCTGAGGAACTGATTATCTTGGTAAATATGGAAAGTCAAAATGCCGAACTAATAAAGGAAGGCTTACCGCAAAGTGAGCGTTTTGCTAAATTGCATAAAATGGCAAGAACACAAATGCAAATATTGCTGAAAAATCGAACAAAAGAAAAATTAAAAAATGTCAATCCCAATTTGCTCAAAGGGACAACTGAACAATAAAAAAGACAGTCACTTTTCTTTTCAGAATTATACCGGCCCCAAAAAGTTAGACCAAAAATCTAACGATTGGAGGTCGGTATTTTTATGGCTAAATATAGTTTTGAATTTAAAATGCAGGTTGTTAATGATTATCTTAACGGAAATGGTGGGTATCGCTATTTGGCTCAGAAATACAGAATCCCACAAGATTCTATCATTCGAAAGTGGGTAAATGCCTACAACACTTTAGGTGCCGAGGGATTGAAACGCTCTCGTCAAAAGAAAGTATATTCTTTTGAATTTAAGCTTCATGCGGTAGAATTGTACCTATCAAGTGAGGTATCCTATCAGGAATTAGCTAACACACTTCAATTGAACGACCTTTCACTGCTGGTGAGATGGGTCAATGATTTTCGTGCTGTAGGACCTGATGCGTTAAGACCTCATAAGAAGGGACGTCGGAGTACAGTGAAAAATGATAAGAAGAAAAAAGCTGTTAAATCTGAAAAGCTAGATACTGAAACAGCTGCATATATAAAAGAATTGGAAGATGAGTTACTTAAAGCAAGAATAGAGAACGCCTATTTA
>OLYN01000939.1_pt1 | contig 15617 bp, 15 predicted proteins | sample 1674231 | NCBI WGS metagenome assembly OLYN01 (sample SAMEA103958153, study PRJEB25191) | human gut metagenome
AGGGGTATTGGTCACTGAGCCGTAGAGCACGCCTGTCATCGCGAAAAGGTCCTCGCCTGTGACGACATGAATCAGATATGCGGTGACAGTTCCAAGCAGTACTATGCCTGTCGCGAGCAGATTCAGCGTCACTCCCCCACTCTTGAAGGAAGAAAAGAAATGAGGTCCGACCTCAAGACCTATCGAGTAGACAAATAGTATGAGTCCGAATTCCTTGACAAAATGGCAGGTCGTCGGGTCAAGCGTGAATCCGAGCTGACCGAGGAATATGCCGATGAAAAGAATCCAAGTCACGCCAAGTTTCACGCCCCTTATCTTGATTCTGTCACACAGCAACCCAGCCGTGATTGTCAAGGCGATTATTATTATCGAATGTGCCACACCCTGTCCGGACACAAGATTATTCAACCATTCCATTGTATCTGTTTTTAGAGTACATTGATTCGGAGTTTGCTCACCGTGTCTGTTTCGCAGAGTATGCGAATGAACTCCTTTGCCGATTTTTTCCTGTAAGACCCCTTGAGTATATGGAAAGAGCCCTCCATAAGATTGTGCTCCGCCTCAATCGGAATCGCCTTCAAATAGTCGTGTGACTGAATCGAAGCCGACGAAAGCACCGTCGCAAAATTGCTGTTGTACACAAGACGCAAAAGCGGAGTTATGAGGTCGAACTCCATTGCCGCCTTTAGTTCAACTCCCTGAGCCTTACACATTTCGTCCAAAAGATTTCGTGCCTGAAGCCCCTTTGCAGGAAGTGCAAGACGATACTTTGCTATATCCGCCACAGTCACGCTCTCAAGGGAGGAAATAGGATTGTCTTTCGACACGACAAATGAAAGTTTGTCGTCGAAAATGACGTGCGATTCAATCAGCGAACTCGCAACTGACGGCTTATAGGAAAGGACGAAATCGAGTTCATGCTTGAGAAGTTTGTCGAGAAGCTCGCCCATTGTCTTGTAGTGAATCTCCAGTTCGATGCCAGGATACTGTTTATTGAATTCCAGAATCGCCTCGACCATCATGAGGGAGAACGAATGCGTCACGCCGATTTTCAGACGTCCGCATTTCATGTTGCTCAGGTCATACATTCTGCTGACACAGTTCTCTGCCTGATAGAGAGCCTCCTGCGCGAAAGGGAGAAGCTGCTCACCTGCTTCGGTGATTAGAACCCCGTGGCTGTTGCGCGAGAAAAGTTCCACTCCAAGATCGTCCTCAAGTTGCTTTATGGTGGCCGAAAGAGTGCTCTGAGTAATGCAGAGTTCACTGGCCGCCGCCGAAAAGTTAAGTGTCTGCGTGAGCTTTACAAATGCCTGTAGATGTCGTAATTCCATAATTATTGCATCAATACGATTACTCCGTTCTGAAAACTAAAAATGCAGGTAAAATCTACCTGCAAATATAGTCCAATATTTTGATATGTCAGAGATTATTTGACAACCGCGTCACTAGTATTACCGTGATGTCTGAATTCGAATGAGAAATGCTTTCCGGCCTTTGCGTAAGCGTTGAACAATGAGGCAATCACACAGATAACAACCAAAGAAAGAAAAATTGCCGTTTTCATAATACCTTATTTATACCATTAATTTTTACGTCGGCAAAGGTACAGCCTTATTTTACGGCATTCAAACAATGGTTATGAATTGTTCCAATCACGGCAATCGCGAAAACCGATTACAGCATCTCAATTCTCCTCCTGAATTCTGTCGGCGTAGGTTGCCCAGCCTTCCGCGTTCTTGTAGGTCTCGAGGCATCCTTGGGGAACATAGATTATTCCGCCATATACGTCATTGTCAGAAATCTTCAAGGCATCGGCCTCCAGTACCGCTGGTGTTGTTGAGAGTAGGTGGATTTCAGACAAGTTGCTGCTATATAGGAATATGTTTGCACAAAATTTGCTGACATTCGCGGAAATCGTAATTTTCTTGAGAGCGGACATTTTTTCAAACGCCCACGAGCCGATTTCTGTAATCGGTGCCCCTGTCAAGTCAATCGAAGTGATACCACTGTATGCAAATGCATCGCTGCCGATACTTTTAATCTGAGGCAGGCTGATCTCTCCCACAATACCTCTGCAAGAATTGAATGCCCCATTTCCAATTGTCGTGACTGTTTTTAACTGCCCCCCGGAAAGTACCAACTTTGAACAATTTTGAAAAGCATAAACGCCTATGGTTCCGGGAAGACTGCCGTAAATGGTTCCCAGTTTGACACAATTACAAAACATATAGTCGGAAACCTTGGACAATCTCCCGAGTGAGACGACACTAATCAAGCCACTGTTGGCGAAAGCATAATTACCTGCTCTCGTAAGACTGCTCAGGTCAACATTTTCGAGGATACTGCAATATTGAAATGCATTTTCATCAATGGATGTTACACTTTTTAAATCTATGGATTTGAGTTTTCCACACCCCGAAAACGCACTGCCTCCTACTGAAAGTAAATGCCTGGTGTCGCCGACAGACTCAAGGTTTGAGGCTTTCAAGAATGAATTTCTTCCTATGGAAGTGACGGATGGAAGATCTATTGACTTTAGCGTTGCAACCTCATAGAATGCGTTTAAACCGACGCCCGTAATCCTGGATGTGTTGTTTATTTCAGTAATATTTGTTGCCCTGAAACCATTGTCACTTATTTGGCAGACAGAATTAGGAAGTGTTATCTTTCCTATTTTTATGCCATTGCTGAAGAAACTTGGTGTTTTTGTCACTCCATTGAAATATTGGAACTCGTGGAATGAGGAAATACTTGTATTTTTTGTCAATGTGCCGCTGACAAAGGTGCTCATCTGCGCATCCGTCACCGCGGCTGCCTGAGCCATGGTGAGGTAGCCGTCAGAGCCGAACTTCTCTGCCAATGCCTGTCCGAGCGTGGCATCCTCAAACCAGATGACATTGAAGCCCGTCTTGTCGAGATTCAACTGGAGCGTCACCTTCTGACCTGCCGCGAGCTTGCTGCCGGGAATAACCTTTGTCTGCGTGAGGGCCTTGCCGTCCTTGGCGTAAGTGACGTCAATCTTGACTTTCGCCCCGCTCAAATCCACGGGTGCCACGACTGCGCACTTCCCCTGAAACTCGCTACCGAGGCTTGCAACAGGGTCTGAAACAGACACCTGATTGTACCTTGTATCACTCGCTGTTTCCGCCAGAGCGCCCGTTTCGGCAGAAAGGACATATTCTCCCGTAAAGAGTTTCGTCTCATCCAGACTTGTCAGCGTCACCTTAGTAACCGGACATCCGGCGAGTTCCGTTGACTTAAACTGAAAATCAATGTAGGCGCAGGCATGCCTGAATGTCAGACCAGCTTTAACCAAATCGGCTTTAGTCCCCGAAAATGTCGTGCTCATATAGCCCAAGTTCCCGGTCTGTCCCTCCTGCTCTGCTACAATCTCAGCCAACGGTGAGCCGTCTGTGGCGGTTTTTGCGGAATATGGATAATACGCGGTGAATGCAAGCGTGGTCCCGTCAGTCACGTCCGCGCCCTCAACAACGGGCACCGTAACAGTCGCAGTCTGCTTCCCTGCAAAGTACTCCTTTACAGCATACGACGAGCCTCCGGGAACGATGCTCCCCGCATCCGCAATGAATCCGATCCTGTCGCCCTTTGACCAGAGCACGCTCACGCCGTCAATCGTTGTCTTTGTCGCCTCCGGGACATCCGCGCGAACCTCGATTCCGCTGACTTCCTCATCGCCATACATCTGACTCTCAATATTTTCCTTGCTGCACGCGGCCGCGGCCATAACAGTCAGCACCGCCACAAAAATACACTTTCTCATAGTCTTCAAGATTAATCCGTTAATACTCCGCAGTCTCGTCACCACCCCAATAACTATGCGTAAGGCTCTGTGCCTCACCCAGCGGACTGCCGGCGAAACCGCTTTCCGCGCTGATTTCGCAAATGGAAACTTCCGGTGCGGAATACGCCCGGAAAACAATGTTCTTTACGTTCATTTTTCTCTATGTTAAAATTGTCCGGCAAAGGTAGGGGCAGAGACCCGATTCTCCTAAAATTTGTCGTCCCATTTTGTTCCCCTAAAGGATGAGGCACAGGAAAAATGTTCCCCTAAGTGCGGAAATGCTTAAACTGCGCGCTCCGCGAGCGAGACACCTTTCACAATCTCGGGATCAATCTCTCCGACATACTTCTTTGCCTTGTAGTAGGCAGTCCTCGACGAGAAACCGGCCTCCTCGGCAATTTCCTCCTGCTTTGCATTAGGATGGGCCTCCTTATAGAGACGGGCATATTCGAGACGGAACATGTTCACGAGGTTATAGTAGCCCACTCCCGCGACAAAATGGCTTGCCTTCCCCATATCCCCGTTGCCCACATCAAGAAGCACCTCGCTCTTGAGAAGGTGAGGCTCACGGAAACGGCGCCGTATCACCGACAGAACCCTTTCCTTCACCGCCGGATCGACCTCCGCGCACCCTGCGTCTCCCGCAGACTGCCGGCAGTTTTCAATTTTTCTGATCTCTTCCTCGCTCTCCCTTTCAAGAACGAGAGTCGTCTCGTCAATTGTCTTCGGCATCTTAATTCTCTGGGGATGAAGGATTATGCAAAGGAAACTGACCATCCACACCGACGCGAGAATGTCAACGGCAAACTTGGCCCAATGGCTGCCGGAAAGGAACACAGCCCACATCCCGAAAATCCAGGCAAGCGGCATAATGACCATCATGCGCGCAAAGCTGTAGGGAAAGTCATCCTCATTGGAATAGTTCTCGGTGTTGAATCGGTCAATCATCCGCTTCAGACATGCCAGGACGCCGGCCATAACGCAAGTCAGCACGAAGCTCAATGCCCCGGCAGCAATGCACAGTTCCCTGCTGTGGCCGGCAATCCAACCGGCTCCTCCGGCAAAGAGCATGGCGAGAAGCGTCATGACAAAGAGCGTCGGCACTCCGAGGAAAACGCCCCACAGGACTTTGTGCCCGTCTCCGAAACTGTCGAAATAACGTCTGACAAGCAGGGCAAATCCGGTCGGATAGCAGACTATTCCCCAGATGCGTACGTATGTCCAGACAGCAGGGTCTTCCGGTGCGAGTATGTAGGGAAACGACAGCGCCACGGCAGCGTAGAACACCGCCACCTGTTTTCTTGCCGGATAGAAGTACTCCTCATGCTCCGAAAATGGCCGGCAGCAATGCCGGAATCTGACAAACCCGCAAATGAGTCCGGTGACGATGAAAACGAGCCCGGCTCCGGCAAACATTTCACTTGGCTCTATGTCTACTGGAAACATGCTCTATAGTATTTCGCGGCGCATACGGGACTTGGGGATTCCGAGTTGATCACGGTACTTGGCGATAGTACGCCGAGCGACATTATAGCCCTTGTCATTCATCATGTCCACAATCTCGTCGTCGGTGAGCGGCTTCTGCTTGTTTTCGCCATCGATGATTTCCTGAAGAATCTTCTTGAGCTCGCGTGTGGAGACATCCTCTCCGGCCTGGTTCTTAATGCTCTCGGAGAAAAAGTATTTAAGAGGAAATATGCCGAAATGGGTCTCGATGTACTTGCTGTTCGCGACACGGGAAACCGTGGATATATCATACCCCGTCTTGTCGGCTATATCCTTGAGAATCATCGGCTTGATTTTCGTCTCATCACCATCGAGGAAATAGTCGCGCTGATAGTCGAGTATTGCCTGCATCGTTGTCATCAGCGTCGTGTGGCGCTGACGGAGGGCATCGACGAACCATTTTGCGGATTCAAGCTTCTTCTTCACAAAGGTAGCGGCCTCTTTCTTCGACCTCTCCGATGAATTCGAGGCCTCCATAAGGATGTCGGCATATTTGTGATTGACCTTCACTTCCGGAACGGAAAAGCGCGGCATCGTAAGGACGAACTCACCGTCTACTACGTCAAGTACGAAATCTGGGACAACCTGCTGAGTGTGGTCACTGTAGGCGTCAGAAACCTGCCCACCCGGAGTCGGGTTCAGCTTTAGGATGCGGGACATTGCAGTCTTGAGCCTTTCCGGTGTCATTCCTGTCTGAGCCATTATACGGTTGAAGTCCTTCTTGGTAAATTCCGAGAAATGATCCCGGATAATCTTTCTCGCGTCCTCGACGACCGGGCTGTCCTTCAGCGTATTCAACTGAATCAGAAGGCACTCCCGGAGATCGCGCGCGCCCACGCCGGCAGGTTCAAATGTCTGGATTACCTTCAGCAGGGACTCCACTTCCTCGTCCGTAGTCTCTATCCCGGCCCTAAAAGCCATCTCGTCCACGAGTTTGTCAATGTCACGGCGAAGGTAGCCGTCGTCATCAAGACTATAGATTATGTAGTTCGCTATGTCACGCTGGTGAGGCGTAAGATCGCGGAAGTTCAATTGCTCCTTCAGATTCTGAGGAAAGGACTCCTGAACGGAGAAAGTTTCGCGCTTAGGACGGTCGTCGTATTTGCTGTAGTTGTCGGAACGCAGGCGATAGGAAGGAATCGGATCGTCCTCCTTGTAGTCGGAAAGCGAAACCTCGCGGGAATTCTCCCCGCTTTCCTTGCTGTCATCTTCCTCAAGCACAGGATTTTCCTCCATTTCCTGACGGACACGCTGCTCAAGACTCTGAATAGGAAGCTCGATAAGCTTCGCTGTCATTATCTGCTGCGGGGAAAGTTTCTGTATCTGCTTCTGTTCTAATGCCTGTCTCAACATAGGCCTAATTGTTTAAGTTTTCCACCGGACGTAAAACCCGAACAGTGTCAACCACGTATGTACATCCGGCATCTGCCGCCGGCCAGTTGATTTTTTCCTTCACCATGAGCGCCCTCGGGAACTCGTTGCGCAGCTTCACGAGCAGAGCCATCGCCTCCGAGCGCGTACGAAAGTCACCTACCGTCACTTTGAAATATGGGTTGGCATAAGTCCGGTATGCCGGAATTCCGTGATATCTGGATTCAAATCTCTTCATGACGGCCTCCGACTCTCCTCGCGAATTCTGTCCGTTGTCGAAGAATATGCGCACGCGGTAACCGGAAATGGAACGCGAAGAATTCGTGGAAACCTGCGCATCCAGAGCCGACTTTATCTGCGAAGACTGGGACAAACTCACATCCGCGGCATCGCCCGCAGAGCGCGAAGGCATCACATCCCACACCGACTTTCCGACAAGTGTGGAGTCCGCCCCGGCCACCGGTTTGTAGACCAGCGAATCCACAACCATATATCCATCCGGCACGACGATATCCTGCGCCGAAGCCGCAAGGCAGCCGACGATGGCAAAAAACATGACAAGAAATATCCGTTTCATCGTTTCACCATGTTTAAGAGTTCTGTCAGGGACATCGTCCGGCTCACATCCCGCCTGATTCCAAGCCCTTTTCCCGTGGCGGAAATCAGCACCGTGAATTCATCGGAAGAACCGCCCAGAGCACCCACGACCTGAAAGAGGGCCGCTGCGGAAGAAAGCGCCGCATGCCCGGTGAGAAGGTATATCTTGTCCGTGTGCCCATCTATCGTGAAAGGGTCAAGAACGAAACTTCCAAACTCCGAATCCTTGTAGAAGAGCCTCGCCGTGACATCCGTGAGTTCCAACTTTATCGTTGGATTATGAACGCCCACATAGAATGACGCATCCAAAGCCTTGAGTCCCTTCGGCGCCACCTTTTCCACCGCAAACGAAGTCACCTCAATCTCCTTCAATTTGTCAATAGCCGCCTTCTTCACAGCCGAGCACCCCATAAGCGTCACAACTGCGCAGATCAGCACCATAGCCGCCAAAATATGTCGTCCAAATCCTTTCATATTCCGCAAAGATAATCAATTTTTACAAAACCCGCATACAATGGAATATATGAAGAAATTTTTATTAATTTTGTCCGCTAAAATGAATTTCAATGAATAATCTTAAACCTATAGTTGACCAGGAGAGACCTAAGGTCTATATCGAGACCTACGGGTGTCAAATGAACGTAAATGACAGCGAAGTGATACTCTCGATTCTGCAGAAGAACGGGTATGCGCTGACTGAAGACATGGACAGGGCGGACGTGATCCTGGCAAACACATGTTCAATCCGGGACAATGCTGAACAGAGGATATGGGGACGCATCGAGCAGTTCAGGCTTCAGAAAAAGAGGAATCCGCAGGTTGTCATCGGGATTGTCGGCTGCATGGCCGAGAGACTGAAGGACAAACTGCTGGAGAAGGTCGACTTGGTCGCAGGGCCGGATGCCTACAGGAGTCTGCCGGCACTTCTGCGGGACATACGGCCGGACTCTCCGCAGATTAACGTACTGCTCTCACGCGAGGAGACATACGCGGACATATCCCCGGTGCGCCTTGACAGGAACGGGGTGTCGGCCTACATTTCCATCATGAGGGGCTGCAACAACGTATGTTCCTACTGCGTTGTACCTTACACCCGCGGAGCAGAACGCAGCCGCGACCCGCATTCGATTGTTCGCGAGGCACGCGAGCTGTTCGAGAACGGATACAAGGAGGTGAACCTGCTCGGACAGAACGTAGATTCATATCTGTGGAAAGAATGCCGCGATGGTGCTGCCGAGGGGGTGTCGGCCGGGGATGCCAAAGAGGGCGAAGTCGTGAATTTCGCAAGGCTTCTTGAAATGGTCGCGGCCATAAGCCCGGAACTGAGAGTTCGTTTCTCGACGTCGCACCCCAAGGACATCAGCGACGAAGTTATCAGTACGATTGCCGCCCACGAGAACATCTGCCGCCACATCCATCTTCCGGTTCAGAGCGGTTCAAGCCGTATTCTGGAAAAGATGAGGAGAAAATATGACAGGGAGTGGTACCTGGAGAGGGTCGCGAAGATTCGCGAAGTCATGCCGGACTGCGGGCTCTCCACCGATGTGATTGCCGGATTCTGCAGCGAGACGGAACAGGACCATCAGGACACGCTTTCTCTATTCGAGCAGGTGTGCTTCGACTCGGCTTTCATGTTCCAGTACTCCGAACGCCCGGGCACGCTCGCATCAAGGCACTATCCGGACGACGTTCCGCCAGAAGTGAAGACGGCAAGGCTGAACGAAATCATTGCTCTTCAGACGAAGATGAGTCTCAGGAGCAATCAAAAAGACATGGGCAAGACATTCAAAGTGCTCATCGAAGGACCGTCAAAGCGCAATCCCGACGATCTCTGCGGACGAGCCGGCAACAACAAGATGTGCGTTTTTCCGTCAATGGCGGCCGAGCGTGCGACTAAAGGACTCGCTCCGCTGGGTGCCGGCAACTATGTGAACGTCAAGGTGGTCGATTGTACCTCGGCGACACTTATCTGCGAAATTATCTGATGCAACAAAATGTAACTAAAAAACATCTTATTGTAGATTTTGTAGAAACATAAATAAAATGACCACAATGAAAAGACATCTTATCATCGCACTCGCGACCATCGCGATTTCAGCCGGTTTCATATCTGAAGAAGCGGCTGCACAGACTGGGGCAACGGCACAGACTGCATCAATCGACGACATCGCCGCAAACACCGCCTCTACAGTTTCAAGAGCAGGGAAAGTTCTGGCTGTCGATGGCATACGCCTCTCAGCAGATGAGACCTTCAATTATGTATCAGAGCACTGCGGCCTGCCGTACGCCCAGAGGTGGAACAACAGCGCAAAGATTTACGGCGTCGGTAAGGGGCTTCTCATCAGTTCGGCCGTCACGATTCCGGTAGGAATGGCAGGATGCGTATTCGGAACAGCCCTGATAGTCGGAGGAGGCTTTGCAGGCGGACTCGGAGCGGCATTCGGTGCAGCTTCCGGCACAGATCCGAGCATATCTCCTGAAACTCAGAGAATTATAAACAACGGAGCAGTTCTCGTCGTCTGCGGAGCGACATTAGCCGCAGTCGGAGTCTCCACCCTCATTGCCGGCGCGGTATGCGTCCCTGTCGGCAAGTCCCGCATGAACGACATCGTGGAACGCTGCAACGCCTCAAACAACGGCTACAACGTCACCATGAACTTCGGCCCATGCCCTCACGGCATCGGCATGACCCTGAATTTCTAAAGAAGGTTTTCTAAAGAAGTAGCAGAACAGCGAAAATGTAGAGAAGAAAAGACTGAAGAGCCAGGCTGCCCTTGGACTGGGTTTCGAGGGCAAGGGCGGTGGGGTCTTCGGCAAGAGCGGCGGAAAGTTTTTCGCCGGACGGACGGAGAGTGTATGACCACTTACGGACAATCTGCCCGTCTGAAATCCATGTCGCTCCGCCGTTCGAACGGTTGAGAGTCGCAAGGGTCTTATAGTCAGAATAATAGACCAGACCATCCTCCAAGGCTGCATGCTTCTCGGATGCAGCGGCAAGGACATCATCGGAAGGAACAAGCACAATCGGGGTCAGCCCGACTGCACGCGCATCGGCGACAAGGCTTTCTATCCCCTCAATGCGTCCGGCACTCAACTTTCTGTAGGCCGAAACTACAAGCACGTTTCCCTTTGTGGCCAGGCTGTCGCAGTATTCCCCTGCATCATCAGTCAGAGTCAATACTGTCCCTGCCGCGAAATCATCCTGACGGATGCGCGAATCCACGAAATTCCAACTGCTGTCCGGAAGGGCGTCAAGCGAAAACGCCTGTGTGACACCATCTTTCTCATAAATAAACTCCGGCTCAGAGAAGTCCTTGTACTGCTCGTCCGCGGCGGCTTGAAGCATCGCGCCCGGATGAAAGGCTGTATAGTCCTTGAGAGGCAGGGCAACCAGCGAATAGATGAGCAGCGCTACCAGAGAGCATGCCGTCAGAGCGAACGAAACATACTTGACCTTCACCGGCCTGTCCAACTCACGCATCGGGATAAATGCCCCGCAGCACAGGGCGCACAAAATGACATTTTTGACAAATGTCTGCAAATGAGTCAGATGTATGGCCTCGCCAAAGCATCCACAGTCCATCACCGGGTTGAAAATCAGCAGGACGAGTGTCAGCAACGTAAAAAAAGTCGTCAGCGCGACCACCGCTATTCCCACGACCTTTCTCCACACCCCGCTCATCAGTGCGGCCCCGAGCACGGCTTCGGTCAGGGCAAAGGCCACGCCGAAGAACTTTGCGGAAAAATCCATGAACCCGATGTGCAGGAAACTGAAGTAGGACTTCATAATGAACTCCGAGCCAACCGGGTCCATAAGCTTCAATATCCCGGAAATCAGAAATACCGCCCCCAGCACGAACGCACAGAAACGACGGAAAACGTTATAACCTTTCTTCATGGCAGTTGAATATCCTCAAAAAATCAATCTGAATACAGGCAAAATGGCAAGAGCTCACAAACCGAGGACACTGTCGACCTCCGCCTTAATCTTTGTAAAGATTTCGTCCGGCGGAAGCATTGCCCCGTCCGCGTCCGAGCAGTCTATTCTGATGAAATGAGAATCTGTCCTACACTGTCGCAGATACATGCTCCTCACGGACTTCTGGAACTCTATGCTGGCCTCGTGGATGTCGTGGCCTCCCTCCAGATAGTCCCTGTCCCCACCACGACGTGACGAGGAAAGTTTCTTCTCTACAAATCCGATGGGCACGTCAAGGAAAATGTTGAGGTCCGGGCGCGGAAGTTCAAAATTCCCATACTCGGTGTTACATATCCATTCCCTGAGGTCCTCGGCCTCATCAGGATTACGTAGTTTTGCGCACTGGTAGGCGATGTTGGAATAGACATAACGGTCCAGCAGCACATTGCCTCCCTCCTGCAGAATGCGTTTCATCTGAGGCGCCGCCCCGTGCCTGTCCTCCGCGAAGAGCAGGGCCACAAGCTGCGGATGCACCTGCTCGTTAGTTCCGAAATCGCCACGCAGGAAGCGGGAAATCAGCTCGCCGTAGACCGGAGAGTCATAGCGTGGGAAGTGTATGTACTCAAGAGGCTGCGGCAGTGTTTCGAGATATTGCCGCAATTTCCTGACCTGCGTAGATTTGCCCGAACCGTCGAGCCCTTCTATTACTATAAGCATCTTTTTTTCTGATAAAATTAGTTCCGCATTGTTGAAAAGTCTACCGAAAACTCGCTACTTTTGCAGCCTGCAAACTTACGAAAATTTTGGGATATATGGACATCAATGGGAAAATCACGGATAACAGCGGATGCGGAGTGAAGATTATGGGAATTGTCAACATCACACCGGACTCGTTCTATTCCGACAGCAGGAATATGGACGCTGACGGGAATGTGCTGACGGACAAGGCCGTGAAAAGGGTCGTGGATATGGTGAAACAGGGCGCAGGATACATTGACATCGGTGCGTGCTCGACCCGTCCGGGCTCCGAAAGCGTCGACGCTGAGCACGAATGGAAAAGGCTCAAGGCCGTGCTGAAGCCGATCCGCGAGGTCGTGCCTCAGGATGTAAAAATCTCTATAGACACGTTCCGATGGGACATAATATCCCGAACACTCGACGAGATCGGAGAGGTGACGGTCAATGACATATCGGCTGGCGAAGATGACGCGCTGATGCTCGGAGGCGTAGCTGCAAACTCGCTGGAATACATCGCGATGCACAAGAAAGGCATACCTTCGGACATGCAGTCGAGGTGTGACTACGAGAGCGGGGTCACTGCGGCGGTCATGGACTATTTCAGAGAGTTCTCGAAAAAAGCGGACAGGCTCGGCATCAGCAACTGGATTCTCGACCCCGGGTTCGGATTTGCAAAGACAGTGGAGCAGAACTACGAGTTGCTCGGGCATTTGAGTGATTTCAAGATTTTCGGCCGCCCCATTCTTGTCGGCATCTCACGCAAGAGCATGATTTACAAGCCACTCGGCCTCAATCCCGAAGCCCCGGAGGTCCTGGTCCGCACGACAGAACTTCACCGCCAGGCCATTGCCTCTGGAGCCTCTATTCTTCGCGTTCACGATGTCTCTGACGCAGTCAATGTCAAATAAAGGCGAATTCTCATTTATCATTGACTATGTATATATCCTCGCCAGGAGCCGAGAAATAGAACTTTTCTCTTGCGAACTTTTCAAGGGAGTCCCGATCGGAACGGAGTTTATTGATGCGGCTGTCCATTTCGGCGGAACGCTGCTCATAATCGCGTATCTGACGTTCCATTGAGGATATGTCCCGCTTCGCCCGTATCCATCCGACAAAAGTATTGCCCGGACCCATAGTCCACACAATCAGGAATATGCCCATCACAATAGTGACCGTCCACGCGAATGAACGGTGAGGTCCTTTGAATATGTCCTTAACTTTAGAAAAAAATGCCGTTTTCAATGTCAAATGCGCTATGTTTTTGTCGTTTTTGGCAAGTTATTGCCGCAATGTGCGCAAAATTAACTATTTTTGTGAGATTTTACTGAAACTTGCCCGCACTTTTTTCAGAAAGTCTGGCATTATATAGACATATTAAATATAACATAATTATGAAACCAACACTTCTTGTACTTGCAGCCGGAATGGGCAGCCGCTACGGCGGTCTCAAACAGATGGACGGACTCGGTCCTAACGGAGAAACGATCATCGACTATTCAATCTACGATGCCGTACAGGCCGGATTCGGAAAGGTCGTGTACATCGTCAGGGAATATTTTCTTGAGGACTTCAAGAAACATGTGGCGGAGAGATACAGCCATGTGAAATGCCTTGACGGCACTCCACTTCAGTTCGATTTCGTGATTCAGGAACTCGACAAGATCCCGGCAGGATTCAAACTCAACCCGGAGCGCGTAAAGCCTTGGGGTACCAACCATGCCGTTCTTATGGCGAAAGATGCCATTCACGAACCGTTCGCAGTCATCAACGGTGACGACTACTATGGAAAGGAGTCGTTCAAGGTTCTCGCCGACTGGTTCAAGAAAAACGAGGGTTCAACGGGCAAATATGCTCTCGTTGGCTTCGAGATTGACAACACGCTTTCTGACTCCGGCACCGTATCTCGCGGAATCGGAACTGCCGACGAGCACGGATTCCTCACTCATGTTGAGGAGCATCACAATGTCATCCGTCAGGCCGACGGCAAGATTCACGCGACGAACAGCGAGGGAGAGGATGTCATCCTCGAGGACAAGGCTCTCTGTTCAATGAATATGTGGGGCTTCACGCCTGACTATTTTGAGAAGAGCGGGAAAGTATTCGTTGACTTCCTCAAGGAGAACATCAACGAACTCAAGGCCGAATTCTACATTCCGAATGCCGTTGACGCCCTCATAAAGAAAGGAGAGGCAAGTTGCGAGCTCATCTCCACCCCTTCACGCTGGTTCGGTGTAACCTACCAGGCTGACAGGCAGGGAGTTGTGGATAAGTTCCAGGAATTTGCGGACAAGGGTATCTACCCTACCCCTCTTTACAAGTGATGAAGAAAAAGAATTTTGACCTTTTTGGGGCTTACGCGTTCTACATACCGGGAGGTACTGGAATATTCTGGCTCACTGTGATGTTTATGCTGGGGGCGATACTCGGCAATCTCATCACGGTGGGCTTGGCTTATGCAGTGTCGGCCGATTTCGCGACCAGGTATGGGATGCTGATTTCGTATCCGCTAATGTTCATTCCTGCCATGCTCTTCGCGTCATCGGCAAGCCGCAGACACATAATGTTCGAGGATGGCATCGCACTGGACAGCAAGAACTTCGGAAAATATCAGGGATGGTGCATGGCGCTCATCGTGTCCATTGCCACCATCGCAACGGCGTTCGTAACCGACATATTTAATGTCATACTGCCGCAGATGCCGGAGACGCTCAAAAAAGTTTTCGAGCAGATGATGGGCGGGCCGCTTTGGGTGACTCTGCTCTGCGTCTCCGTCTTCGCACCGTTTTTTGAGGAATGGCTGTGCAGGGGAATGATTCTCAGAGGGTTGCTCCAGAAGATGAAACCGGGATGGGCAATCGTTCTTTCGGCGCTGTTCTTCGCGATTATCCACATGAATCCTTGGCAGGCAGTGCCGGCATTCGTGCTCGGGTGTCTCTTTGGATATGTCTACTACAAGACAGGGTCACTCAAGCTGACGATGCTCATGCACTGCGTCAACAACACGCTCGCGACACTGCTCAGCCGCATTCCCGGAATGGGAGAGGCAGAAAGTTTCATGGACGTACTGAGCCCGTGGGCATATTGGCTTGAGTTCATTGCTTGTGCGGCAATAGTCGTCGCGGCAGTCGTAGCCATCAGCAGCATAAGGATAAAGGATGGGGAGAAGTCCAACTGCGACAGAATAAAATTTGAATAGGCTTGTCTTCCTGAATGACAGCGAGAAATATTGACATCATGAATTTTTCAGACATTGCATATTGCTCGGACAAGTACCAGTACACAATGGGAAAATCCTTTTATGAAAGCGGGAAAAAAGACAAAATAGCCGTTTTCAATATGTTTTATAGGGTTGCACCGGAAAACAACAACTGGGCAGTCGTCAGCGGAACCGAAGAGGTCGTGGAGATGATTCTCTCAATGGGCGACAAACCGGAGTCTTTCTTCGAGAAGTTTCTCCCCGGAGACGACTACGCCGAGTTCCGGAAATATCTCGCAGGGATGCGCTTTACCGGCAATGTCTATGCGATGAAGGAAGGCGAAATTGCTTTTCCAAACCAGCCGATTATCACGGTGGAGGCTCCACTGATTGAAGCTCAGGTGCTTGAGACTCCCCTTCTTTGCATAATGAACCATCAGATGGCTGTTGCCACAAAGGCCTCAAGAGTTTGCCGCAGCACCAACCGT
>OLYN01000958.1_pt1 | contig 15402 bp, 18 predicted proteins | sample 1674231 | NCBI WGS metagenome assembly OLYN01 (sample SAMEA103958153, study PRJEB25191) | human gut metagenome
AGCTACGCGGAAGAAGTAAAGCGCAATTTCGAAAACCGATTTGAAGCCCAAGGCTACAAGGAAGCAATTAAGTGGCTTGCATGTTTTATGGTTCCTGGTAAGGAAAACCTAGACATGTTCGGTGATGGCGTTGACTTTGTAGCAGACAAATACAACCAGGGTATTAACACTGTTGCATTTGACGTTACAGTGTACGTTGCTGCTGGCATGCATAGTTCAATTGATGTTAAGGAGTAACCATGCACAAGCAACTAATAGCGGCGTTAGCCTTTACTCTCCTTTGCTTCCTGCTAATGGCCTTAGGCTGGTATGTAGGCGGTATTGTAGGCGGCCTAATATGGTGCGCTGCCCTCCCATGCGGTATGATTGGTATTGGGTGGTTGTTAAGCCTGCTAATTAATACAGATGGGTGGTTTTGATGCAAGAAGTTTGGAAGTTCCACGATCATACAGTATATTTAATTTGCGAATATGTGAATAAAGGCAATTATGTATTCACGGCTAAACCAGCTGATCTAGATAGCGCTAGAGCTGCTAAAGTCCTAATGAAGATTAGCGAGCAGTTACGCTTTATTGGCTTGTCTGATCGTGGAATTTATCGTGTAATGCCAAAAATCCTAGCAGAAGCACCAGGATGGCATTTAGCTAATCAAAAAGTTTGGCAGCCGAGTGATGATAGATTGAGGTATTAGAATGTTTGTTTTTTACATTGGGCGATATTGTGTCGGTAGTATTAGGCATCATAATGTTGATAGCAATACTGATATGTTGGATTATCTATTAGCGTAACCCAAGCATTCTAAGCATCTTCAAAAATCCCTCACGAGCGGCGTTGTTCTCAAAACGAACAACGCCGTTGCCGTATAACCGCCCAATTTGCCGTGCAAACTTTCCAGCCGATTCTACTAGGTACATATTTGGCCTATGATCTTCGGTAGTGAGTGAGTAAACTAAACCACCTTTAGGCGCTTTTCGGTTTACGTAAAACAGCCCGTTTGAATTGTCAAGCCAAACTGCATATACATTTCCGCAATATTTAAAGCCATAGCGATATTTTGCGTTCGCTGTTTTCTTTGCAATGAACAAATCATTTGAAGCCGCAAACTCGTTATCAATCATTACTTTTTCTAATGCTGTACCCGCAATAACCTTGCCCACCAGCGTATCGCGTTCGCTTTGCGCAAATGCAGCATCTTTAATGTGATGCAAAAGCACTGTTTTATTGTTATGCCAGGAATAGCCAGGCTTAGGCTCATCAGTAATGCCAAGCCACAAAAACGCAGGATTGACAAGATCAACGGCGTTTGATAGTAAATATAATTGGCAATCGTCACGTTTACGACCAATGGTTTTCCACAATTTAAAAAGCTTGCTCATATCGTCGTACAGATAACCTGGCGGAGTTTTTACCTCTCGAATATATTCATCAAAAATAAGCCGCTTAACGCGAGGGTACGCCGTGCCCTTGTAAGTTCCTTGCTTGCTCAATGCGAAGAAGTGGCAACACACTTGCCAATCTGGTTTAGCCTTGCCAGACGGTTTTTTAGCAATGTAACCGTGTTCTTTGTCAGTCTTAAAAATGTAACCAGGGAATTCATCATGTTCGGCTATATCGTCAAAGAAGTTTGCAGCTGCTTTTTTAAGCTCGGTTTCGTACCGTCGAATCCACCCGAATTCCTTACCGCTTTTTATAAATTCCTTAACACCTTGATACGTGAAACTATAGGTTTTACCAATAGAATTACCACCAACGGCAATGGTCATAGGCGCATTGTATGATAGTGTTTTCTCCATGTATTTCTGTAAGTAAAATTCAGCCATTATAAATATCGCCTAATCCACCACGTACATTTGTTCGATAAATAATTAGATGGGTCAGTTTTCAGCCAAGGCCCTTTAGGGTGACTCCCGCCACCGTGCCCCATTATCTGGCCATTGCCAACGTATAATTCAACATGCCCAACGCCTGATTCGTCGCTAGACCCTCCCCAACTGATTAACACTAGGTCAGCTAATTGCATCTGATCAAAGGGCAGGTTTTTGCCTTTGCCGTGTGTAATTAGCGTTCCTTTGCTGCACATGTCGCCCGTCCAGGTGCCAACATTAATGCCAGTAATCTGCTTATAAGCCGCGTAGATAGTAGAGCTGCAATCGCCAACTCCGCTATTTACTGGATCAAGTCGCCCAGCTCCCTGACTATATTGAAATTTACCTTCCCAGGACTTATACAACTCAACGACTTTGCGAGCTGCATCGCTGCCCGTGTCGTTGCCCTGGTTAGTAGTGGCGTTGTCGGTAGTATTGGCGTGCCCCGCAACATTGGCAGACGGTGCCCAAATATTAGGCCCCATTTTTTGGCAAACCAGACCATTAGCGAAGCCAGAAAGGCCAAAAATAACCAGTTCATTATTAACAAGTTGGCAGTAGCTAACCTGGCTCGCTTGCTGCACCGATTGTGTAGGCGAATCCCCGCCCGATTCAACGTCACCTACTTGTCCAAAGTCAGGCGGCGCGCTGTTGCCGTCCCAATCCTTGAGCATGTCATATGTGCGGTTATAGCGGTTTTTGTATTTACCTAATACGCCATTGTTTAGCACCGTGTTACGCATTGTTTCAAGCGTAGCATTACCGCCGCACGCTCTAAGCACCTGCCCCGCACTGCGTGGGCTTTGGTGATACATGCAAGCGGCGAATACAAGCGTTTGCGGCCTATCCTGCGATAAACCGAACTTTTCCAGAGCTGGGACATACTCATTTTGGAATTGATCGAACCATTTTTGTTGCTGTGTTTTGTGATTAGCATCACGCTTAGCAAACTCAACCCAGGCGTTTGCTTCGCTATCGGTAAGGTATCGGGAAGTCCACCAATTCCAGCTATCCCCGTGCGCGTCTACGTCAGCGTCTAATTGAGGGGCCGCCGCTTTAAAAGCAGCGTACCCCTCGGGGTCGCCAGAACGTAACATTTTGAGCAGATTTGACGCGTTTTGTCCGTACTCTTGCATCATGCCAATCGTAATAGGATCGACGCGGTAGACGGCTCCCCAATTGTGTTCACTCTCTACCGCGCCGATTACATACATGGCATATAGTGATGTGTTTGCAAGCGTTGGCAATTTTTAGAAACTCCAGGTGCCAGTGTTGGCAAAACCATATGATATACCACTGGGGCGATCAAGACCGCCACCCGTAGAAATATAGGCAACGCCATCAGTTCCGATATATATTTCTGTGGCAAATGCGACCGAATAAGAGTACGGATCAGTCCTATTAGTGGTATGAAAGAAAATTCCTGCGGCGATGGGAAACGCGTTAGAAGGTTTTTTGCCAACAATAAAAAGTGGAACACCCTCAAGGGCTGTAGTACCAGGGATTACGGTTTTAGCTTCCAAAATTTTAGCAGTACTAGCGTAGCCGTTTCCTCCAGCCTCATTAACGCCAATAAAGCCGTTTATTTCGAACCTAGAATTATCGTTTGATTTAAGACCGCGCCACGATTCCGTTGGCCATGGATTTTTTGCGTGGCGCTCCATTGGCTGAAAATATACATGCGATTCAATTTTATCTGTCTGAGTTTTAAGCGCGCTAACAGCGGCGTTTGCATTGTCGGCGCTACCCTTTGCAGCATTGGCGGTTGCATTGGCGGTTGCTGCTGCTTCGCTTGCTGCTTCTGCCGCGCCACCTGCCTTTACTGCTTCGGCCTGCGCTTCGGTAGCGACCTTATTAGCGTTAGTTACCTGCGTTTTGATTCCCGAAATATCGCCCTGCGTTGCAAGCGTTCCCATAGCAGAATCAGCAGCTGTTGCAAGTGCGTTCATATCATCAACGATAGAGATAGGCGAAGCGCCATCAATCAACGGTAAATTAAAATTAGGTGTAGGCATTACAAATTCTCCTTATAACCAAGAACGCCGTTAGCGTCCATTTCCCCATATGTATTAAAAATAGTGGGCGAATAATCGTATCCAGGTTCAACATCTTGAATTGCAGCGGCGGGTGTTATTGCGCAGTTCAAAGCATCATTGAACATTGCAATAAGCGTCTGATCTTTCTTAGCCTTTTCGCAGGCGTTTTTAAGAACGAAACGCCCATAAAAGTCAAGCGAGAAATAGCAAACCTCATCAGTAGTCGCGAATTCTGCCGTAACCATGCGGCCTGAAGCATCAGGCGCGGGGGCTGGGTAAAGCGTTGCGCCCTCGGGCATTGCTCCATCACGGTTTGCAAATGAACCATATGTTAGCCCGTCAATATCATTATACGATAGATATTGATCGGTCTGCGCCGTGCCGTGCGCGGTAGCTTCGCCGATGCCTAAATAGTCAAGGTCAGCGTAGGTAGCAGCGAACGGGCGGCACGCGTCAAAAAGCTGCCTAAATGCGACCTGGTGATAGTCATAACTACCCGTGATAGGATTATGCACCAAAAACAAACCAGCGGTAATATTCTTGATCTGCTCTTGCAGCCGTGAATCTCCCGATTCCCAACCGCTGCGCAAGTCGTTAATCTGACCTTGCAAATCATTATCAAGCTCGCTAATAGCTTTTTTCAATTCTTCATCGTTAATGCCTGAATCATTTACAGCCATTAGCGCCTGGAGCAGCCAATTAATTTGGTCTTCTAAGCGAATCGCCCTTTTCCAGGCTGGGGGTAAAGGATACTGAAATCCTTGATATGCAAAGTCTAAGCCTGTTAGACCGTCAAATACAGCCATATTAAAATCCCTCATCATCATAGAGTTGATTAAACAATGGCTCTAAGCCATTAAAAACTAGGTATAGTGCATTGTTAACACCTGTTAGCCACTTTGTCAACACTTCGGCGGCTTGTCCCTGCGTTCCTTTATGCGTGCTAGTGCTTTTGCCCGTATCGGTTCCCTGCCCCGTGTTATCGGTCAGATTGGTAGCGTAATCCTTAGCGCCTGATAATTGTGCTTGCGGCGTTGCGCTGAAAATCTGCCGCGCACTGCTGTTCGATTCAGACGAACTAATGTTGATATCCTCGGTGCTGTAGGTTGCCATAATGTCTAGCTTCTCATTTGCAAGCGCGGCAAAAATCGGATTAATTACGGGCATCATCTCACGCATACGCCTATTTAGATATGCAACAAATAGTGCGGGGGTGTCTTGCGCAATTTTGCGAAACTCAAAATGATCATAGATTTTGTTTTGCAGTTCTTCACGCTCTGATTCATCCCAAATCGGGTAAGGCCGCTCTGCGTCCCATAGGTCGTTGCCGTACAGATGCACAACATCGCGCAACGTGGGGGTATCGTCTGTTATTAGCATTGTTTATTCTCCGTCAATATCTTTATTAGTCATTGCTTCTGGCGCTTCTGCTTCACGCAAATGCGGTACTGACCACGATACATCAATAGGTGCATCAAGATATTCAGCAAAAACAACGTTAGCCACTTTGCAAAATTCTTTGCGGCATTTAAGGCGCGAATTACGCATCAACATAACCTGTTCATTATTAGATAGAACCTCTTGCGTATTTACGCGCTCGCGCTTATCGGTATTGGCATTATCAGCACCTAAAAACGTGATCGCTTCATCGAGTATGCGCTTCTTTGCATCAAGCAATTTATCAGCAACAAACGGTGCAGAAGTGTTGAGTACCTCGTAATTAACAATATCAGTCATTCCAGTGTTCTGGCTGATGAACTGCTTATTGTTTTTAAGGTCTTTGATAATACCCTTTTTTGTTGCCTTTGCTTCTTCTGGCCCAGTAATGATCCAGGGCGTTTTCTGCGCTCCTACGTTAATATCAATAGTGCGGTCAATTGCAGCCAATCGCTTAGCGTAATTGCTGATGAAACCACATAAAGGCGTGCGCATCATATTATCGAAAAGCATAACGGCATCGCGTGGCATAACTTCATTTTCAGCATTGACCCAAAAATTACAATGCCGTTGCCAATATTGCCCCGCGGGAGAAAATAGGTTGATTTTGTTTGGGTTGTAAAACATATTGACGTTTTCAGCAGGGGCGGCTTGTGCGAAAAGAACGCCGCCAGACTCGGTAAACATCGCGCCCATGCCGTAATAGAGCATAATATATTCAATTGCTCGTGGATCAATTCCAGCGGGTACGTTTTCCCAGGCAAAACCAGCAATTGCAATATTCTCTAGATACGTGCGCCAAAATCGATACTGCAATTGGTCGTAAGCTTGCGCGCTGTCTAGCAGCTCGCGAACGTGTTTTTTACCTAGCATCAACTCTGATTCATCAATCCAAACGGATTGTGCATAGTCTGGTAATGTCATGCTCATTATTTCACCTCTCTATCGTAACCATAAATCCCCTTTATAGGTGCGTTATCCGCTCCGTATGTACGGCCTATATCGCCAGGGTTTCGCCACACGGTAACGCCTTTTTCAAAAATACCCCGAATGGCATTTTTAACGCCTTCATCAGCGGTGGAGCAGATAATAGACGTATCAAGCATTTTCCAATACGTGTATTTTTCCATGCACATAAAGTCTTTTTGTGGCACCAGGTATTGTCGTATCGCATAGCCGTATTTCAAAAAGTAATTACCCACAATTTCCTGCATTTGGGTGGTAATAGTTTTATAGCGTATCTGCACAATCATCATACCATTTGACAGGTTAAAACCGTCTCCCGCCATCTGCCCAGATTGACTAGGCTGTGTCAGTGCTGCATCTTGAACCGTTGCATCAATTCCAGCAATTGCGTTCTGATAATCGCCTTTTGCTGCCCAGTCTGATAGATTTTTGTTCTGATCTGCAAATTGTCCGACTAACTGCTGATTATTTTGGAATTGCAAATTAGAAGCTAATAAATTAGTAGCTCCACCAGCAACGCCCATTAGAACACCCGCAGGGTTTCCAGCCATACCGCTAGACAATGCAGACAAACCCATGTTAATGCCCTGTTGTACGTTGCTAATATCCTGGTTAGCTTGATTGTTAGCTAGCTGCTGTTTCGCCTGGTCATACGTCAATTGATTGCCAGCTAAGCTTTTTTGCTGCGCCCATCCAGCCGCATTGTAGGAGAATTGGCGGCGGTTAGTTGTGAGTGCAAGGTAATTTACGTATTCATCATTCACGATTGACATCTGTGGAAAGTCTTGAAACCAGATCGCCGTATCGAGCCAATAGCCATAGTTAACTTCATGCGTTTTCTCTGAATATTGCCCCTCGGTGTAGTCCATCGTGTAATATCCAGCTTTTCCGTAGCCAGAATCTCCAACCGCTTCACCGTAATGCGCAGGGAAAAAAGCAATTTTCTGGTAAGGCGGGGCGGCACAAGCCATTTGCTTTAGCGTCAATTTTTTATCATTGACCATTTCAGGCTTTAACAATAAGGAATTACCTTGGTAATTAACAATTTCAATAACAGCGTAAGGGAAGCATTTTAACTTATCCACGTATTTAAAATCAGCGTTCGTATGTCTGCCTAGCTGCTCTAGAATTGGCTCGTCAGAAGTAAAATATACGCCTTCATCTGGTGTATCGCCCAAAAAGTGCGCGTTAACACCATTTAGTGATACGCTTGGGCCATCAGTCAGAACTGTTTTTGGGAATGCCGAAATAGAAACGATGCCCTTTGCTACCCACGGTGCGTCACGAATTTTTTTCATAAATTCAGAATAATCCCATGATTCAATGGCATATACATTGCAGCCGCTCGCTAAGCCGTCAGTCATTTGTCCGTCGGCAGTTTTAAGCGAGGGATTATCACGCGTTCCCCAATCGGTTGCAAGGTCGGTATTGCTTTGCACGATAACCGCCCATTTTTTGGCGCTCAAATCGAACATTTCAGCGCGCACAATTGTGTACTCGCTACCAACGTCAATCCCTTCGCTTGCAACGCCAAAAATGCGCATTGTCTCCGCGGTATTGTATTTGCCTGATTCCAAACGGTTATGCATTGCAGCCAATGCCAAATGCCCACGCTCTACAAAGCAAACGCCCAAGCGGAATTGCCATAGATACGTTTGGAACACGTCGAGCTGCAAAGTAAGTGCTGTAGTGCTCGGATTGAGCATAGCCGCGCCTTCGATAAAGTAATAGAAGCGCGGCGGCGTTACGTCGTCGGGATCATCGGTTTTAGGGTTATCAACGATTAGATAATTGAATGTATACGCCTTGTGAAAAGGTACATCAATATTGATAGGCTCATTCGGCTTCAAATAGGTGTAGTTATCTAAAACTATTGATTCACTTTTGAGTGAATCAAAATATTCATTTCGCTTTTCGGGCGATTCAAAGGATACGACATCCTTATATGAATCGTCCCACGCCACCCTGCAAAGGGTGACGCGGGACTGGATCGCCCAACTAAACGGAGTTACGTTAGTTGGCATGTGTAACACTCTCCCTATGCTTTAGCTGCAAGGTCAATGTTAGCAGACTGCTTATTATCAGCGTTTGAAATTGCCGTAACCGTGATACCAGTATACTTGGAATTTTCAGACACGTGCAAAACTCCCATACGGTCAATATAGGTTCCAGTGTCGGGAAGTACAACATTCCAAACACCTGCGGCGGCATCTGCTGCCGTCTGACCAGTGATAATAGTATACGCGCGACCATCGGTAGACGAATCGGAATACGTTACAACGGTATCAAGCGCAATTTCTGCACCAGGTTCAACAACCTTGTTGTCTGTAACTGGATCATGCAAAGTAACCTCAACCTTGGTAACCTTGCGAGCGGGAGCCGCCGTGATATTAGATTCCTCAACAGTAGACAGAAGCAACGCATTACGCATTGGTGAAGCGCTATACACTCCCCAATGGTGATAATAATAATCAAGGTCAAGCGTAGCAGGATTATAAATAGATGCACTCTTGATTTTCGTATCGGTGCAGACGTAAAAATCACGGTCAAGCAATGCAACATCTACGCCAGGGATATTGAAGTCATCAATAACAACGGTGCGATCTGCAATAAAGTTTGCTTTATCCATATTGAAAGCAGCAGCCAAAACGGATACGTCAAAGTTTGCAAAGAAACGTGGAGTACCAAGCGAAACAAGCTCATCGCTCGTAACCTGCATACCAGCGTTATTGTACTTTGTATTATAAAAATTCTTCATCTGCAAATAATGCTCGCGAAGTGCTGCCGCAATTCCCTCACCAGCAACGCGCTTATCGTCTGCCGTAATACCAGCGGCGAACATATCAGGAACGTGAACGGTCGCCATTCCTTCACCGTCATGAACCTTACGTAGAATGTCACGCATGATCAGATATTCGTCGTTCTCGTCTGACTGCTGGGGCAGAGCAAGCAGGCTATTGATAAATGCAGAAAGCTGGCCATCTTGCACAAATGCCTCTTCCAACATATCCTCGTTCAAACGCAGATCGTAACGGTCACGGCGATTAACGGAATGATAAATAGCCTTTACGTCTGGCTTATCGGCGCCAAAAACGTTGGTATCGTTCGGATCGTAAGCCTTAGCCTTAATAAGGTTTGCGCCAATCTCCTGGACAATGCCACCGTAGGCCATTGCGCCAGTTTTGAACGGCTTCAGGCGGTTTTCAAATGAATTAGTGCGGAAAAGGGTAAGACCGATACGCTGAACAAGTACCTGGATGAACTCATTCCACAGAAGAGAATTCTCTTGCAGAAGTGCAAGCGTCTTAGTCAAATTGGTATCAGTGGTTTCTGGAATTCGCGCGCGATACTGCTCTGATGCATTGTTTCGCACGGCGTTAACAATTTCGGCATTGGTAGCCGCTACCTTACTAGCTGCCATTATTAATTCTCCTTATCTGCAAACAAATCAGCAATAGATTTCTCTGCAATTTCTTCCTGCGATTCTTCGCCCTCTTCGCCCTCGTCAGGTGCGGGAGCGGTTGCGGCAACCATCAGCTCATAATTGCGGGCGGCAACTTCCTGATACTTGCGCTCGGCTTCGGTAAGCTTTTCCTCTAGCTCGGAAAGACGCGCCTGCATACCTGCCGAAAGATCGGCAACGCCTTGGGATACACCGTTACGCCATTCGGACAAATCTTCAATTTCGTCCATTGCAAGCAATTCATCTAGCGTCATTGGTTTTCCTCCTTAATAAAATAACCCCTGGTCTATAGCCTTATAGGCATGACCAGGGGTTTAAAGGTCAAGCGCGGCAATTCCGCGAACGCTGATTAAAAAGCCTTGCACTGCTCGTTATGTAAGGATACCTCACGGTATTGCATTCCTTAATAACTACTTACCAGCGCAGGGGGTGCGCACGCTTAATTGCTTTATAGCACTATCCAAACAATTTTGCAAACGTATTTTTGCCTGCAATACCATCAGCGCTAAGCCCATGGTCGGCTTGGTACTGGCGAACTGCGGAAGCGGTACCTGATCCAAAGATACCATCAAAACCGTTAGTATCGTAGTTATTGCAGATAAGTACACCCTGCAAAACCTTTGTAATATTGCCCCTTGCTCCCTTGCGAACATTTACGCATGCCGCGCGAGTTTTCGGCCCCCAAATTCCGTCAACTGCTAAGCCTTTACCAAACTGCTTGTTTAGCTCTCTTTGCAAAACCTTGAGCAAAGCTCGCTTAGTTTTTGGGCCGTAAATACCATCAGGCGTTGACCCTGCCCATGCCTGCACGTTCGCAACATCGCAATTTGCTGGAGCGGTCGGTTTAGGCGTTGGCACTGGCTCGGGCGTTACCAGTTCGCCACTTCCAGCTGCGATCCTCCCCCATGCCGCGCTGTCAAGCTGTGCGTAATTACGATCGGTTGCCCCATTTGATGAAGAATACTGCCAAATAGTCCACGTTTTCCACGGGGCAGTGCTGTATCTAAAGCTCGGCATATCCCACGAATTGCGATAATCGGGATAACCAGCCAGCCACAATCCACAATCATCAGCGCAGTTTGCAGCCTGTTCACGCGCAGAAGCTTGTACGTAAATCAAACACCAAACTCCCGTTAATTCGTGTATTTTGTCCACAAACTTACGGCACCAGTTCGAATCTCCCCAAGCCTTGTTCTGAATTGATTCCCAATCAAGGCAGGGGATACCCTTGCCAAAATACCCGCGGCACTGATCATAGAAAAATTCAGCTTCGGCAATAGGATCATTACCGCCAGCATAATGATAGAATCCCCACAATTTGCCGTCAGCTTTGCAGCGGTTAATAATAGCGTCGCACTGCCTATGCACATACGTAACGCCCTGCGTTGCCTTTACAATGACAAAATCTGAATCACGGTAACATGATTCAGTATTAGCCTTAAATTCTGAACCGTTAAAATTGTCGTGGCTAGATACGTCAATACCTTTAATCATCGTCTTTGTTCTCCTTTAGTTTCAAAAGCGCTGCTAGTGGCGAATCGCTCAATTCGGGCGATAGAGTACACAAATTCTCAAAAATTGAAATTGCTTCGGTGATAATCACGTACACGCAAACGCCGCCAAACACGGCATTGAATGACGTTGGCAAAAGGTCATAATTAACCGCCAATTGGCATGCGTAGCTGAGCGCCATAGCACCGATAAAGCCAGCCTTATGCCACAAGCCAAGCCGCATTTTTGTACTGTCTAATTCCTTATTTTTGATCGCTTTAATCATGCCTGATAGATAATCACACACGATAAAACCTAGGCAAAAAACGGCAGCGATTCCGTCACTACCCAAAATATCCATTCTGCCCCCTTATCTAATCGAAAATGGCCTTGGCACAAGTATAACGCCGCCTTTAACGGCTTGTGGTACGATTTTCCACCTCGATTTATCGCGGTAAATCTCAGGCACGTTTTCGCATTTTTCAAAATCTGTAGTAAAGCCAGGGTGAAAATCCTCAATTCTCATAATCTGTTTAAGCGGTTCAACCATTCCCGCGCATGTGTACGCCCACGGTTTTACGGTCAAATTACCGTTTTTATCATGAGAATATTCTGCTTCTGCATACGTTTTGGCGCGTAAACACACGCAATCGGCAAACGCTGCTTCTAAATCCCAATAACCCAGTTTTTTAGAATCAATCAAAATATCGCTAGGTATTTCTGCCCCGATAAAATGAATAGAGTCGGTATCAGAATAGATAAATCTGTCGCCAAATTTTAAAGCCGTTCTAATCGTGTAATCACGCGCCCACGCCGTGACAAAAATTCCCACGGGCAAATATACGGGTCTGCGCTCGGTTTCCTCCCCCATCACGTAATGCACAATACCGTCAGAATCAAGGATAGGAACCTTGCCACGTACCTTGATTTTTTGCGCGTATTTTCCATAAGCGTTGTTTAGCCACAGTTTCCAGTTCATGCGCTCACCAGGACTTTTAGCGTTCATTTTGCCTACCATACCAGCATCAACATATTCTTTAAAAAGCCCAGCCACGCCGCGAAAATAGTACGTAGTTCCGTACGCTATTACGTCTACCTCGTAGCATTCATCTATCAATGCCCAATCAACGTTAGTAAGCATCATAGTGATAGGCTCGTCTATGTCAGTCTGATATTCACGAGCGTTAAAAAATAGACTGCCTTTTACCTGGATGCACGGCAATTTACCTTTTTTCAAATGAGCTGAAAATGTTATCTCACTGATCCATAGGGGATATTTTTCACTTTTTATTGGCTTGCCAGGCTGCAAAAGCGGCTTACCTACAGGCAAGCACCTATCATGCATGACAAAAGGATAAAGCGAATTAACGTCAATTCGCCCACCCTCTCCTAAATGTTTATTTACATGCATAGGGTTTGCGTATACGTAACCACCTCGGTATGCTTTGCGCAGTATTGAATCTAGCTCTGGGTCAAGCTCGGGGAACTTAACGCGCCATTGGCGTTTGCCGAATAGATCCTTTAGCGCGGCTAAGCAGTCTGCGCCAGTGGTTAGTTTTTCACCCAATTCAAATCGGTGATCAAGCGCTTTAGCCAGGATCAAAACATCGCGCCGCAGGTAGTCCAATTCAAGCTCGGTTAAAATATGCCCTGGCTCACGAAAAATATCATAATCAATTTCACCTTTGGTCATTTCCAGGCCATACGCGCCAGCGACATTTACGAGCTGCATAGGTAGTTTTTTATAACTATCTGCGATTTCAAAAGTAGAACATTCGTTCGTAATTTGCATATGGTAGAATTTGCCCAAGCTATCCATAAGCAGAGTAAATTCCCCCACGCCTGGTTCTCGCTCCTCGGTATGCTTATATCCATTTATCAGAAGCCACGAAATAATGAATTTTGTGTCAAATCCAGCGTTGTGAAACCAATAGCGTCCTGGATGATCAAACGCCCATATCATAAATGATTCTATGCTAGTGCCATATTCAAATAGATCATCTGTGTTAGCACCAACGGGGGCAACTCCCCATGCCCATACAGGATTGACTGCACAACCCTCCGCGCTTGTGTTGGTTTCAAAATCGGCCGAATATTCAATAACAGTATTTTTCATTTTCCAATGAATTGAAAAAGTTCTTTTAGCGCTGTTTCATTTGCAGTCGATTCACCAGCGCTAGGGGAGCGGTAACCCTCTTCATAGTCGGTTTGATACTGCCATGTATCAACCAATACGCCAAAATCAGTGTAAAAATGCAGATAGGCCATTTCATCAGCTGTCAGTTTTGAAAGCTGCTTCAAAATTGATTCGTCTATATCGTTGTCTCTTAGCTTATTAATAACAGCTTGCTTGTATTGTAAAAGCCTATCAGTATCAAGCGATGCAGTAAGGCGCGATTTGATTTTCTCGTAGCTTGATTTTGCGCCTGGTTTAAATTCCGTCTCACGAATTACGGGCTTGATAGCGCTAAAACGCCCATCGTCTATAGCGTATTCCATAGGTGATTCAATAAAGTCAATATTACGAACTTGCGATTCGGGTATTTTATTCAAAACAGATTCACGAATGCTTTTAAGTCGCGCGGCATTTTCCGATCGAATAACGTTCAATTCTGCTTCTTCCAAGCGACGTTGCCATAATTCGGTACTAATAATTGGCGTTCCCTCTCGCTGAATTACAACCTCGGTACCTTTGTTAAAGGTATATACGTTTTCACGGGCGTTAAATTCGCGAAGCTTCTGGGCATACTGGCGTTTTTCAACTGCGCTCATTCCTTTTAGCTCGGCTGCTGGAATTACTGGATTAAAAGCGGCTGAAATTTGCGCGTTGATTGCGCCTTTCTTTCGCAAGCGGTATAATTTGTTTCGGGCATTCTTTTGTAAGCGAGAAACTTCTTTATCTAACTCGGTACGCTTCTTCATTGCCCCTCCTAATCTCCTGCCCCTCACTATGAGGGGCATTCTTTTAACAAAAAGGGCGGCATTTCTGCCGCCCTTAGATTTTACCGCAATTTAGCCTATAAGCTTAAAAGTAAGCATGGAACCAAGGCGAACCTTACGATTAATAATCTCAATCGTTGCGGGGTTATCCGCGTCAATTACTGGGCGAATTGCCTTCAAGCGCTGCAACGCCTGGTAAAGTCCTACCGACTGAGCTTCATACGTTGCACCGTCTGCGTCGGTAATTACAATGTGTGGGCGATTTTCCAGCTCGCCAGTAAGCTGGTTTACTGCTTCAATGGGTTCCACAAGCCAGGCCGTCATTACAATAGTTTTGCCCGCAAAGTCCGAAAGCTTATAATCAGCCGCAACACCAGCATTGAAAGCTGCGATCTGGCCTGCTTCGGTAGACAGATCATAGGACGCGGCAAACCCATAATTTGCGTTACCAGTAGTGATTTCGGTTACTTCTGCGTTTGCGATTTCCATGTTTTCCATTTTCATTTCTCCTTAGTCAATTTCTTTTGAATCAAAACATTTTGCAGATGAATAGAATTCATCTAGTGGCATAACATATACCTTGCTTACCTGCTTTGGGCGCTGTATTGAAATATCTTCGCCAAATTCCTTTACTGCAAGATTAAAGATACGCGCCATGCCAGCAGCGGCAGGGTATTCACGTGTAGCGATCTTTTTACCATTGCGGCAAATGTCGCAAGTGGTAACGTTCTTAGTTCGCCAAACGTGCTTAGCCTTTGTTACATGCAATTTTGGCCACCTCCTTTTTCTAACTCGGTGCTTTCAATTTCATTTATCTTTCGCGCGATAAAGTTAATAAAATCGCGTAAAGATGTACCATAGTGCCTACCTAGATAGGTAGTTCCATCGTTAGCTTCTATTGCTATTTCATAGCACTCCAGCGGCTTACAATAGTGAACTGATAGCGTGGTTACTCTTGGCATATTTACCACGCTTCTATTAATCGTACACCGTCAACAGCACTAAGCATTAGGTTAGTCGCATTATAAATGCGATGGGATGCAATGCCTAATGCTTCCATTGACCTAATGTAGTCGTTAATATGTTCCAACATGCCATAATGCAAGTTACGATGTGCAGGGGTAGAAGCATTGTTAACGCCTACGTAATCGTCGTTAATTTCAATTACGAAACTTCCCAGCATGCTTTCATATTTAGTTGCTGC
>OLYN01000960.1_pt1 | contig 15379 bp, 14 predicted proteins | sample 1674231 | NCBI WGS metagenome assembly OLYN01 (sample SAMEA103958153, study PRJEB25191) | human gut metagenome
CGCCTGCAAGACTCGCTGCTTGCGTGCATCCATCGTCATAGCGCCTGCCTCCTTTGTTTGCTTTTCGTTCTTTAGCACTCCATCTTCCTGAGTGCTAAGACCATTATATTCAATTTTCCGGCGCTGTCAATAGGTTCGCAGAAAAGTTTTGAAAGATTCACAAATTATACATCTCTCTCAAATCAAAATTGGCCAAGCCGGAAAATCGGATCAGCGTTTGCGCCCACTGGCGCACCGTCCGATTTTCCGGCTTGGCCTTCTTCCTTTATAATGTTATTCTTCCATTTGTTTGGCCAGAAACGCCGCCGCAACGGCTATCGCCTTTTGCTGGGCAGCGTCTGGCTGGGCGCTCTTGTCCTCGGTCAAAAGCCCCACCGCGCCGGTCACATCCCCCGCCGCGATGATGGGGCTGACGCAGAGCAGCACCCGCTGGGCCCCCTCGCAGGGCAGCAGGGTCTTCTCCGCCTCGCCCTCGCTGGCGTAGGGCTTGCGGCCGTCCATCAGCCTTTCCAGCGGCTGACTGACGCTGCGGTCGATGAGATCCCGCCGCCCGGCACCGGACGCCGTGAGGATGCGGTCCCGGTCGCAGACGAAGGCCGTCAGTGCGAAGCTCTTGCTCAGCGCATCGACGTACTGGGTCGTCACGCCGCTCAGCTCCCCCACCGGCGAATACTTTTTGAAGATGACCTCTCCCTCGCCGGTCGTGAAAATTTCCAGCGGGTCGCCCCGGCGGATGCGCTGGGTGCGGCGGATCTCCTTCGGGATGACCACCCGCCCCAGCTCGTCGATGCGGCGCACGATGCCTGTCGCTTTCATAACACATTCTCCCTTTCTCTGTTCGGCGTTTCCTTTGCTCCCAGATTTCGTTTTCTGTGGTTATTTTGTGGTAAGAGAAGGAGAATTATTCAATCTCAGATTTTCTGCTTGATGCTCCGGCTGCTCCCGGTTTTTTGTTTGTCTTCATACATCCGCTGATCGGCAAGGATGCGCAGCTCCCGCACGTCGGCGCTGTCCGCCGGGTAACAGACCACGCCGCAGCTGGTGCTGATGTCGATGGTCTGCCCCTCCAGCACATAGGTCTGGCGGATGATCGCTTTGATGGTTTCCATCCGCTGCGCACACCATTCTGCGTCCACTTCGCCGTTGACGATAAGGGCGAACTCGTCGCCGCCGATGCGGAAGGCGTAGTCCGTGTTCCGCACACAGCTCCGCAGCCGGCCCGCCACCGCTTTGAGCAGTTGGTCGCCGACGTCATGGCCGTAAGTATCATTCACCGGCTTGAACCGGTCAAGGTCGAGGTAGAATAGCACAAAAGGCTCGCCCTGCTGTTCCTTTTCTTTCAGAGTCTTGTTGAAGCACCGCTCGTTGAACAGGCCGGTCAGGCCGTCGCTGTTGGCAAGGCCCTCCATCTTTTTGCGCTCGCTGGCCTCCGCACGCAGGGCGTGTTCCTTTTCCTCCACTTCCTGCCGGGCGTTGATCCGGACAAACCGCACCAGCGTGAACACAATGCCCGCCATCAATGCGATCAGCAGCAGGATGGTCGCCGTCTGGATCTTCCGCATCCCGGCGTCCACCACGCTCCGGTCCACGATGCCGACGATGCTCAGGCTCTGAAAACCCACCGGCTGATAGACCAGATAATAGCTCTTGCCCCCATAACGGTACGCCACACTGCCCCGGCCGCTGTTCTGCACGTCTTCGCGCATCTTGGCTAAGGCATTGGTGTTGACCTGTGCGTTCTGCTCCAGAAAATCAAACAGGTTTTCCATCCAGCGCTCGATCTCACTCTTCGGCTCTTCGGAGAGCATGATATCACCCGACGGATAGATGATGTAGCAATCGCTCTGGCCGTTGTAGGCGTGCCCGCCGATCATCTCTTCCAGCGTCTCGTTGTCGTAGCTGACAGCGATGCAGGTGTAGGTCTCGCCGTCCACTTTCACCGGCTCAATGGGTACCGTGAACACGACCCGGCGCTCCCCGTTTTTCATGGTATAGCTGCCCACACAGGGAAGTCCGGTGATGTACATTTCGGAAAATGCGCCCCAGATGTGCTGAGCCGAGCCATGGCCGCTCTCGGCATCCAGATAGGTGCAGTCTTCGTTGAACAAGTACAGGCCGCTGTATTTCCATGTAGGCTTCTGTTGGTTGAACAGGCACAGACTGGCCCGGACCGCCTCCCCGTCGGCGTCATCCTGCAGGTTGCTGCCCCACTCGCTCAGCACGTTCCAGTTCCGCTGGGCGAACATGGTGAAGGTCTTGTCCACCTGCTCATAGGTCTCCAGCAGGTTTTTGGTGCTCTCGGTGTAAAACTGGTGCTGGACATAGATCATATACCCCACGATGCCCACCACAAGCACGGCAGCCAGCAGGATCGACAGCGTGATCTTCTCTTTGCTCCTCTTCATATTCCGTGCCTTCTTTTGCGATGCTTCGTTTATTTTTTACTGCCCAAACTTTTTCTCGAAAGGCGGCTAAGATTTCTTTACCGTTTTTTCAATAAAAATTTACCAAAACCAGTGATTTTTGTCAATGGCATTTTTCCTGTTTTCCCGAAGGGACTGGTCGTTTTTTTCGGTTTATGTTATACTGGGATCGAATCCGGGACATCCCCGAACCAAGGAGCGTTTCATGCAACAGATCGTAATTTTAGGCGGCGGTGCTGCGGGTATGGCAGCTGCGCTGGCGGCGGCACAGGCGGCGGGCGGCGCGGCCCGCATCACCCTGCTGGACCGCAACCCCCGCTGCGGCAAAAAGCTGCTGGCAACCGGCAACGGCCGCTGCAACCTCGACAACACCGGCATCGCGCCGGAGTGCTATTTCACCGCCGACCCCAAGGCGCTGGCCCCGCTGCTGGCGGCGGTGGAGCGGAGCGCCCCGCTGGAGTGGTTCCGGGCGCTGGGCCTTTACACCCGCACCGACGAGGCCGGGCGGGTCTACCCTTACTCGAACCAAGCCGCCGATGTGCTGGCCCTGTTGGAAGGGCAGATGGCCCGCCTCGGCGTAGAGGTGCGGACCGGCTGCACCGTAAATACCATCAGCCAGAACCGGAACGGTTACACCGTCCTCTTCGACAGCGCCGAGCACAGCAGCGAGACCCTCCACGCCGATGCCGTCATCTGTGCGCTGGGCGGCAACGCAGGCCCGCAGTTCGGCACCGACGGCTTCGGCACCAAGTTCGCCGCCCAGTGCGGTGGGAAGCTGGAGCCACTCTACCCCTGCCTGACCGCCTTGCAGGTGGCAAAACCGAACAGATCCCTTGCGGGCATCCGGGCCAAGGCCGCAGCCTCCCTACTGGACCTCGACCGGCACACCACCCTCGCCGCCGAGACGGGCGAGGTTCAGTTCACCGAATACGGCCTGTCCGGCATCTGCATCATGCAGCTTTCCGGTCTGCTGGCCCCCAAGCGCGGGCCCAAGCGCCCGGCCGTGGAGCTGGACCTCTTCCCCGCGCTGGACGAAGCGGCCCTGACGGCCCTGTTCGCGGGGCGGGTGTCCCTGCTGCCCGGCAAGACCCCCGCCGATTTCTGGACGGGGCTGCTGAACCCGAAGCTGGGCAAGGCGCTCTGGGCCGCAGCCCATCTGCCGGACAAGCCCCTGAACACCCTGCCCGATGCCGCGTGGCAGGTGCTGGCCAACACCGCAAAGCACTGGCTCTTCGAGGGGCTGACCCCCTGCGGATGGAAACAGGCTCAGACCACCGGCGGCGGTCTGAGCCTGACAGAGCTGGAACCCAGTTTTCAATTCAAGGGCTGCCCCGGCCTCTACTTTGTGGGCGAAACGCTGGACTGCGCCGGAATGTGCGGCGGCTTCAACCTCCACTGGGCCTTCGGCAGCGGCATCACCGCCGGGCGGGACGCGGTGCGCTCGCTGTCAGCGGCGCGACATCCCGCCCATAAAAAACGCGGGCAGCGTAATTCCGGGTGATCCGTGCCACCGTGCCGGAAAGCCCCGCCACGCCCACGAGGTTAGGCAGCATCATCAGCCCATTGAACGTGTCGGACAGGTCCCACGCGAGGTCGAGCTTCATCACCGCGCCCACCACCATGATCCCCACGAACACGGCCTGATACGCCCCGCCGGCCCGCGGCCCCAGCAGGTAGCTGACCGCCTTGGTGCCGTACTGGCTCCATCCCAACACTGTGGAGTAGGCGAACAGTAAGATCGACACCGCGATGAACTTGGGCCCGAAGCTGCCGAAGACGGTGGAAAAGGCTTCGCCCACCAGCGCGGAACCCACGACCCCGGCGGCGGCGCGGCCTGTTTCCAGATCCACCAGACCCGACGTCAGGATGACAAGGGCTGTCAGGGTGCAGACCACAAGGGTGTCCGCAAAGACCTCGAACAGCCCCCACATCCCCTGCTGCACCGGCTCGGTGACGTTGGAGGACGAATGCACCATGACCGACGCGCCGAGACCCGCTTCGTTGGAAAAGGCCCCCCGCTTGAACCCCCACGTCACGGCGCGGGCCACGCCGCAGCCCAGCACCCCGCCGCCCGCCGGGGCCAGCCCGAAGGCCCCCCGGAAGATGGCCGCGAAGGCCGCCGGGACGGCAGAAGCGTGGACCAGCACCACCACCAGCGCCCCGCCGAGGTAGAACAGGGCCATCAGCGGCACGACCCGCTCCGCCACCGCCGCCACCCGCTTGAGCCCGCCGAAGATCACCGCTGCCGAACATCCGGCCAGCACCACCCCGGTGGCCAGTTCCGGCACCCCGAAGGCGGCGCGCAGGTTCCCCGCAATGGAATTGATCTGGCTCATGTTCCCCATGCCGAACGACGCCAGCACACAGGAGGCTGCAAACAGCACGGCCAGCACCCGGCCCAGCTGCTTGCAGCCTTTTTTGCGCCCCAGCCCGTCGGCGAGGTAGTACATCGCGCCACCCTGCCACGCGCCCTCCTCATTCTTGTGCCGGTAAAAGATCCCCAGCACGTTTTCGGAAAAGCTGGTCATCATGCCGAGGAGGGCCATGACCCACATCCAGAACACCGCCCCCGGCCCGCCGCTGAGGATGGCCGTTGCCACCCCCACGATGTTGCCGGTGCCGATGGTGGCCGCCAGCGCGGTGCACAGGCTCTGGAACTGGCTGATAGCTTGATCGTCGGTGCCCGTGTGGGCGGTCACGCTCCGGTCGGTGAAGATGGCCCCGATGGTCTGCCGCATCCAGTACCGGAAGTGCACGAGCTGGAAAAAGCCCGTCCGCACCGAGAGCATCACCCCCGCCCCGAAGAGCAGTGCCAGCCCCAGCGGCCCCCACACGACCCCATTGACCGCGCCGTTGACGGCAGTAATGGTCTCCAACATCGCAAGATCCCCCCTGCCACACTGTATGGCAGAGGGGATCGTTGTATGCGCCGGGATCGTTTTTTGTATAATCCGCCCTTTGCCGGGCCATCCTTTCGGTATCATTTGCAAAAAGGAGGGGGCAGGATGCACAAGGGAGGTTGGAGGCCGTTCTGGGCTGCGCTGGGGGCGGCGTTGCTGGTGCTGCTGCCCCTTGTGGGCGGCACGGTGCTGCTCACCCGCCGGATGCTGCACACCCAGCTCCTTGCCCAGACCGCCGAACCTCAGCAGGGCGTGCCCATCACGCTGCCCAAGGAGGACGACCGGATGACGGTGCTGCTCTGCACTGCCGGGGAGCAGCCGGGCTTTCTGCTCCTCTACCTGAACGCCCCGCAGAATGTCTGCGGCCTCTTGGCCGTGCCGGGGGAGCTGACCGTGCCCTTCGGGGATGGGGAAGCGTCCCTCACCCGCTGCTACGCGGCGGCGGGCCCGGCGCGGTGCCGCCAAGCCCTGCTGGAAACGCTGGCCCTGCCGGAGGATACCTTTTATCTGGCTCTTTCCCCCGCCGTGCTGGAAAAGCTGGCGTCCCGCTACGGGGCCGTGCGGGTGGGGTTCTCCGGGGCATTCACCACCGAAGAGCTGGCCGCCCTCGGCCAGACCGGCAGTGTCCAGACCCTCAGCGCGGGGGAAGCCTCCGCCTTTCTGACCGGCCTCGACGAAGCCGGGCGCATCCCGCCTGCCCACCGGGCCGCGGCACGGGCCGCAGTGTGGGACGCCTTTTTCCGGCAGGATCTCGAACTGCTCCCCGCCTCCCTGCCGGACGCCCTCCGGGCCCAGAGTTCCGCCCTGCTGACGGACTTCACCGCGCAGGACTACGCCCGCCTCGGCGAGATTCTGGAGTTCCTCGCCAACCGAGCAGCCCCCATCCGGGCCGACGCTTTGCCCGGCGCATGGGACCGGGCCAGCGGCACTTATTCGGTCACGGAAGCCTCCCGCGCGGCGGTGCAGACTTTCCTCAACGTTTCGCCCACCGACGAACAGGCATCGTCCGCCAGCGAGCCGTAACCCAGCACCAACGTTCCCCCAAGGCCGGGCGTTTCGCCGGTCAGGTCAAAATCGCTCAACAGACTCAGCCGCACTCCCTGCTGTGCCGCCGCCACCCGAAGAGCCGGGTCCGGCGGGGCCTGCTTCACCTCAGCCAGCAGGTGCAGCCCCGTGTGCAGCCCGGCTAAGGTCAGCTCACCGGGGGCAAAAGCCTCGTTCAGCGCCTTGGTCAGCGCGTCCCGCCGGGCCTTGTAGGCCACCCGCTCCCGCGCCAGATGCCGGGTAAAGTACCCCTCGGTGATGAACCGGGCCAGCGTCTGCTGCTCGAACCGGCTGACCGTGCTGGAATAAAGCCGGTAAGCCGCCCGCCACACCGGAAGGAGCTGCACCGGCAGCACCATATAGGCGATGCGGATGCTGGGGGCAAGGCTCCGGGAGCAGGTGGAGAGATAGATCACCGGGCCGTCGGCCCCGGCCATCCCCTGCAAGCTGGGCAGTGGGCGGGTGTCGAACCGGAACTCGGAGTCGTAGTCGTCCTCGATGATGTACCGCTCCCCCGGCTTGCGGGACGCCCAATGGAGCAGCTCCGCCCGCCGCCCGGCGGGCATGGTGACCCCCGTGGGGAACTGGTGGCTTGGGGTGACGTAGCAGACCGCCGCGCCCGACCGGGTCAGTGCCTCGATGGACAGGCCGTCCTCGTCCACAGGCAGGCAGCAGCAGGGCACGCCGTTGTTTTCCAGCACCCGCTTGGCGCGGGGGTAGCCGGGGTTTTCCACCGCCGCCGCACCGGGCAGCAGCGGGGCCAGCAGCCCCAGCAGGTATTCCAATCCGGCTCCCACCACGATCTGTTCCGCGCTGCACCGCACGCCCCGGTACTCTTCGAGGTAGCCGGCCAGCGCCCGCCGCAGTTCGAGATCGCCCTGCGCGTCGCCGTGGGTCAGCAGCTCCGGCGAGGAATAGAGCAGCTCCTTTTGGAGCCGCGCCCATGTCCGGAACGGGAAGAGCGCCGGGTCCACCCCCCGCGTGGAGAGATCATAGCGGACGGGCCGCTCCGGCTGGGCCGCCGGGGGCAGCGGGGCCGGGGCGGCGGGCAGGGTCTCCGGCCGGACGGGCAGGGCCAGATACTCCTGTACATAAAAACCGCTGCGCTCCCGCGATTCCAGATACCCTTCCGCCGCCAGAAGCTGATACGCGGCGTCCACCGTGTTGACCGACACCGACAATTCCGCCGCCAGCCGCCGCTTGCCGGGCATCCGAGTGCCCGCCGGGATGGCCCCGGTGCGCATTTCCTCCGCAAGGCTATCGTAGAGCTGTTCGTACAGCGGCACCGCCGAGGCCGCATCCAGCGCTGTTGTCAAGTGGAACACAAAACCCCTCCTCTTTTTGGGCAGTCTCTCAAACTGACCCCATAAAAAAACTCTATTCTGGGTATTTTCACGGGTTCAGTTCTGCGTATAATAAGAGCATACCCGCCGAGACCGAAAAAGTCAATCGGTTTTATGGGTTTTGTGAAAATGGAGGGAATACATCATGTCAACAACCGCAATGTGGCTGCTGCTGGCAGTCGTCGTCATCGTTATCCTCTTTGCCAGTGTGCTGTATAAGCGCACCTTTACCGTGCACGAGCTGGCGCTCACCGGCGTCATGGCCGCGCTGAGCCTTGTGGCCTACCTGTTCTTCCGGGTGCCGTTCTACGGCGGCTCCTCGTTCCATCTGGGCAACACCTTCACGGCCCTGACTGCCCTGCTGCTGGACGGCGTGTCCGGTGGTCTGGCCGGTGCCATCGGTCTGGCGCTGGCCGACATTCTGGCCGGTGATCCGGGTTACGCCGTCACCACCTTTGTGCTGAAGTTCATCATCGGCATCACCTGCGGTGCCGTGGCACACAAGGCCTTCAAGCTCCGCGACCTCGACCGCCACAGCGCCGGTTACCTCGTCAAGGTCATCGTGGCTGCCGGTTCCGGTCTGCTGCTGAACGTCGTCACCGACCCGTTCCTCGGCTACTTCCGCAACGTTTACATCTTCGGTCAGGAGTACACCGTCGCACAGGCTCTTTCCAAGATCGCCGGCGGCGTCACCTTCGTCAACAGCGTGGCCTCCACGGTCTGCGCCGTCATCCTCTACCTCGCCCTGCGCCCGGCGCTGGAACGCGCCAATCTCCTGCCCAAGGGTGAGAAGAAGCACTAAGCATTTCTCCAACCTCTCCACAGGTCTCTGACAAAACCGCCCCCGGTCCTGCACGTTCATGCAGCACCGGGGGCGGTTGCGTTTTAATTGATACTGTTTTGTTCCAGCTGCTCCAAAAAGACGTCCGGCGTATAGACCGGCACCGACGATTTCGCGTAGTCTTTCGTGTTGCGGGTCACGATGCAGTCCACCTGAGAACGCAGTGCCGTTTCGATCATCACGGCATCCTCAAAGTCCGCAGTCGGGGATGCGATCGCGTGGAACACATCCTCTGCCGAAGTATCCAGCAGCCCTACGATCGTCAATAGCTGACTGAGTTTCTGACGGCTTTCCTTATCACTGTGGGTGCAGCGGTGGGTCAGGTAATAGATATCCGTCGCCGCCTTTGCGGTAATGCAGCCGGTAAACCATTCCGCTGCGGCCGCGCGGAAGATGCTTCGTGCCGGAATGGAGAACGGCTCCCGATTTTGCAGAAAATCCATTACGACGCAGGTATCCAGCAGCGCCTTCATAACTTCCCCAGCCTTTCCTCCCGTGCCTGTTCCAGCGTCATCGTCGCCGGGACGCTGCCAAACAGCGACTCCACTGTGTTCAGCTTATTCTGGTAGGGCGAGGTCAATTTTGCAATGGTCTTGCCGTTGCGGGTGATGTAGACTTCCTCCGTTGCAGCCAGCAGAAGATATTTGCCCAAGTTATTCTTGAGCTCCGTTGCAGTGATCGACATCTTGACAGCCTCCTTTTCCTCATCGTACTATTATTATATCAAATTCGTTCGATGAATTCAAACGAATCGGACGAATTTACCAAATAAAATATCCCGGTCTGGCATTCATTCGATGCAAACCGGGACATTTTTTATTCTTTCTCAAACACCAAGAACCGGAAGGCGATGTCCGTCGTCAATTCCGGGAGGGCGGCGAGGCGGGCCGCGCCGTCGCGGGGCGTCTTCCAGTAGTAGGGCGTCATGGCGAAAAGCGCTTCGAGCTGGGCAGCGGGCACCGTGATGGTGCCGGAGACTTCCCGCTCTCCAATGGGGCGGAAACCCTCATAGGCCACCTGCTGCACCGGATTTTTGTAGGGCGTATCGTAGAGGATCGCCTTCATCTGGTACAGATGCTCCGCGCCGGGCACCACATAGATCATCCGCCCGCCGGGGCGCAGGACGCGGAGGAACTCCTCCCGCGCAAAGGGCGAGAAGCAGTTCAGCAGCAGGTCGGCCCAGCCGGTGCGGACGGGCTGGGCAAAGCTGGACGCCACGGCGTACCGGGCCGCGGGCAGAGCTTTGGCGGCCCAGCGGACCGCCGGTTTTGCGATGTCGAACCCGGCCAGCGCCAGCGGCTGTTCCGCCGCTTCGAACTGCCCGGCAATGCACCGGTCATACCAGCCCTCGCCGCAGCCCGCATCCAGCAGGTGCAGCGGCGCATCCGGCGCGGCGGGCTGGCCATATTCGAGGCAAAGCTTGCCCAGCGCCTGACCAAAAATGCCGTAGTACCCCCCGTTGAGGAAGGCGCGGCGGGCGGCGACCATCTCCTTGCTGTCGCCGGGGGCCTTGGTGCGCATACTCTGCACCGGCAGCAGATGCCAGTAGCCCTCCTTGGCGCGGTCAAAGCAGTGGCCGGAGGGGCACTTCAGGTCCCGCTCACCGGTCAGCGGCCCGCCGCACAACGGGCACTGCCACGGCTCACATTTCATCGCTGTGATCCTCGATGGGGGCCGTTGCACCGCCGTGGGCGTTCATATACTCCTCGAAGTTGGTGAACTTCTGCTGCGGCGGGCGGCGGCTGATGAGCACAAGGCCCGGATCTTCGTCCCGGCTGGGGGCAGCGGCACGGCCGCGCCCGCGGGAGGTCTCCTGCTTGGGGGCGCGGGGCGCACGGGCGGGCTGGCTGCTGCGCTCACTGCGGGGTTTGCCGCTCTGGGCACTGTTCTGGGCCGGGCGGGCAGCGCGGTCGCCGTTACGCTCCGTGCGCTCATTGCGGCTGCCGCGGGCCGGGCGGCTCTGGCCGTTCTGGCCGTTCGGCTGGGCATTGCGGCGGTTCTGGCCGCTGCCCTGTTCGCTCTTGGCGTTGTTCACTGCCGGAGCGGCCTTGGCGGCGGGCTGAGCCGGGGCGGCCTTCTTCACAGGGCGGAGCGGCGTTGCCTCCGGGGCGCTCACGAAGTGGGGGTCAAACTTGGGCTGCGCATTGCTGCCCCGGTTGGGGGCGGCGGCACTGTCCTCGCGGCGGGGGCGGTTATTATTGGAACGGCGGTTTTCATTGCGCCCGCCGGAAGTTCGCTTCTGATTTTCGTCCATGGATGGTTCCTCTTTCGGTTGAGATTTCAACGGCTGCTTTTCTGCGGCCGGTTTTTCTTTTTTGGGTCTGGCCGGTTTCACGGCCTTGGCGGGCTGTTCCGGCTTGGCAGCCGGGGCTTCGGCTTCCGCCTTGGGCTTTTTGCCCCGCACCGGCGGCTCCTTCTTGGCGGGGGCGGGCACGCCGTCCCACGGGTGGCCGGACACCACCGGGATCTTCTGGCGGTTCAGCTTTTCGATGCCGGCCAGATACTCCTGCTCCTCCGGGGCGCAGAAGCTGACGGCGGTGCCGTCTGCGCCCGCGCGGGCCGTGCGGCCGATGCGGTGGACGTAAGTTTCCGGCACTTCGGGCAGGTCGTAGTTGAAGACATGGGACAGCTCGCTGATGTCGATGCCGCGGGCGGCGATGTCGGTGGCGACCAGCACCTTGGTCTGCCCGGCCTTGAAGCCTTCCAGCGCGGCCACACGGGCGGACTGGCTCTTGTTGCCGTGGATGGCGGCGGCAGGGATACCCTGCTTGTTCAGGTCTTTTGCGATCTTATCCGCGCCGTGCTTGGTGCGGCTGAAGACCAGCGCGTTCTGCACCGGCGGATTCAGGTTCTGGATGAGCCACGGCAGCAGGAATTTCTTGTTGCCCTTCTCGACGAAGTACAGGCTCTGGTCGATGCGGTCCACCGTGCTGGACACGGGGTCCACCTTGACGAAGGCGGGGTCGTGCAGGATGCCCGCCGCCAGCTGCTCGATCTCCTTGGGCATGGTGGCGCTGAACATCAGGTTCTGGCGCACTTTGGGCAGCTTTGCGATGACCTTCTTCACGTCATGCACAAAGCCCATGTCCAGCATCCGGTCGGCCTCGTCCAGCACGAAGATCTCGATGCTGCCGAGGTCGATGAGCCCCTGCCCCACAAGGTCGTTCAGGCGGCCGGGGCAGGCGATGAGGATATCGACGCCCTTTTTGATGGCTGCCACCTGCGGGGCCTGACCCACACCGCCGAAAATGACGGTGCTGCGCAGGGAGAGGTACTTGCCGTACATTTCAAAGCTCTCGCCGATCTGCAGAGCCAGCTCACGGGTTGGGGTGAGGATCAGGGCGCGGACGGCCCCTTTCTTCTTCGCAGGGTTCGCGGTCAGGCGGTCGAGCATGGGCAGCGCAAAGGCTGCGGTCTTGCCGGTGCCCGTTTGGGCGCAACCCATCAAGTCCCTCCCGGCCAGCACCGGCGGGATGGCCGATGCCTGAATGGGCGAGGGGGATTCGTAACCCGCCTCCGCAACGGCACGCAGCAGCGGGGCGGACAGATTCAGTTCGTTAAAAGTCATGGTTCTCCTGTATCAATAAAATGTTTCCCTCTTTGCCAGAGGCTCCCCCTGCTGGGGGAGCCGGCATTTCGTAACGTTTATTCTTTGATCTTACGGCACTCGATGTAGTACCGCTTTTCCTCCGCATGGCCCATGCTGAAGGTCTTGCGGGGCAGCACGCCGCCCATCACGATGCCTTTGAACAGGTCGCTCTTTTCAAAGGGCGGCAGCAGGAAGGCCACGCCGCCCTGCTGTTTGCACAGGGCACGGACGGCGGGCTCGTCGTGGACGTAATCCACGCGGGCCTCGATGTGGCGGGCCATAAAGTATTCGATGAAGGTGTCGATGGTGCCGACGGTCAGGGGCGCGATGGGGCGCTCGAAGCTGAGCACGTTGGCAATGTGGGGGCCCGCCAGCGTAAAGGACTGCTGCTTGGCATCGCCGAAGCAGATGCCCGCGTTGTTGGAGTCGCTCCACGCGATGAGGGCCAGCAGCACCGCGCCGCAGTCCACATTGAACAGCACGCGGTGGATGGGCTCGATCTCAATGGCCGGGGAGTGGACGTTGCACACTTCGGCAAGGCACCACCGGGCCGGGTGGTGTTCCCGCTGCTCCGGGGTCAGGGTGGGCTTCAGCTCCTCCCAGCAGGCCTTGGCGGAAGCCAGCGAGTGATTGCCGTCGCCGACGGCCAGCGTCAGCGGCGCGGCCCCCTTGGCCTCCGGGTATTTGGCGTCAAAGGCTTCCTGACTGCCCAGTTGCTGCAAGGCGGCGTCGATCTGGGCCAGCAGCGCCGGGTCTTCCACGGCCCAGCCCGCAATGTGGCCGCCGCCCAGCATCAGTTCGCCCTCGTAGACTTTGCGCAGCTGCGCCTTTTTCTCACCGATGGGCTCGATGAGGGTGCAGTCCGGGTCGTCGGCCAGCATCATGATGTGGGGCGTTTCGAGGCTGGCCCCCCGCCGGACGGCCATCCGGGGCGGGATGCGGCTCTCCACCGTGTGCTCGCTGGGGCGGATGTCCGCCTTGGCGCCCTCGGCGTAGCTGTAGGCTTCGAGGTCGATCTTGCCCACGAGGCCCTGCCGCACCCGGCCGCTCTGCTCGGTGCGCTCCACGTAGATGAAGCCGTCCACGGCGCGGGTCAGTACCGACTGGGTGTATTCGTCCATGGTCGCATGGATCGTTTCGATCTTCCGGGGGACATCCTCGTCTTCCAGATACACTTCCGGCAGGATCAGGTTCAGCGCACTGGGTGAACCTGCCGCTGCCCATTCCGCCTTTTCCCAATAGGAGCGGTCGCTGGTGAACTGGTCACAGGCCACGCAGCCCCACTGCTCCAGTTTGATCTGCTCCGACGGCAGCAGGATATGTGCCGGGGAAAAGCAGGATGTTTTTTTCATATCACATTCCTCCCTCTCATGAAAGGGTTTCGCAGGTTCATTCAAAAATTCCAGCCGTCGAGTCCCGCACGACCACATGTTCCGCACCCGCCTCGGTCTGGCTCTGGATAAGGGCGGTGCGCTCCTCGTCGGTCATGGTGGAAGTCGAGGGCACCCGCACCAGCAGGTTCTTCAGGCCCAGCTCCACCGCCGGGACGCCCAGCGTCGGGGAGGTGCCGGTCACCTCGGCCAGTGTATAGCTGTACCAGAGGGTCACGCTGCCGCCGAAACGCTGTTCCCACGCGGTGATGTCTGCCGTCAGCTGGTCGGCGCGGCCCACACCGTTGGTGGAGCCGTAGTCCTGCTTGCTGCTGGTAGAGGAGGGGAACTGGACATTTTCCAGCACGATCTGGTCAAAGCCCGCCGTGTGCAGCTCGTCGATAAGGTCGCCGATGTACTGCACCGCCTCGGCGGCATAGGGGTTCAGCCACGGATTGCCGCCAGCGGACGCCTTATTGTCCAGCCAGAGGTACTCCTGATTCTTATACCGGATGGCCATGGCGTGATCCACGCGGGCACCGGCGGGGTCCCGGAAGGCGGCAAGCTTCGCCACCGGGATCAGGCCCTCGTCCTTGAAGATGGAGGCCACCTTGGCCGGGTCCACCGTCACGCCGGCAGGGCTGGCCGCTGCGGCGGGCACCTGCGAAGCGTAATAGACGGCGCCGGCGGCATCCTTCAGGGTGACGACCGCGTACTTCGCGCCCTGCGCAGCGAGCTGCTGGGCTGCGGCGCGGATGGCGGCATCATCGGTCAGGGTCGTGAGGTCGGCCTCTGCCCAAGCGCCCTCCACGATGGCGGTGCCGTCCACAGCGGGGGTCACCACCTCCGGCTGGGCCTCCGAAGAAGCTGCCGGTTCCTCCGCCACGGACGACGCCGTGCTCTCGGCTGCGGACGAAGCGCTCCCGCCCGCCGGGGAGGAGGCGGAAAGATCCCGGTTGCGCACGACGGTGTACCACGTATGGGTCGCCCAGTCCAGCACATGCGGCGCGGCCACCCATGCAGCGGCCAGCACCACGAGGACCAGCACCGCGATGCCAATGCCCTTTTTCACCCGCATCTCGCGGCTGTAAAAGCTGCGCCGGTAGCGCTTGACCTTCTGGCGTTTTGGATATTTTGCCATAATGAACCACCCTCCCTTGGGGTCTTTACAAGATCACGGAATGGCCGGTAAAGCCATAGATGGCCAGCGCCAGCACACCGATGTAGATCAGCGTGATGGGCAAGCCGCGAAACGCTTCCGGGATGGCCCGGCTGCGCAGACGATTCTGGGCTTCCGTCACCAGCATGACGGCCAGCAGATAGCCGAGGCCGCTGCCAAGGCCAAAGCCGATGGACTGTTCCAGCGTAAAGCTCTGGGTGCGCTCGACCAGAACGGTGCCCAGCACGCCGCTGTTCATGGCGGCAATGGGCAGGATGCGGATGAGCTGGCCGCTGCGCGGGCCCTTGGCCAGCTTCAGGACCACCAGCTCAAACAGGCAGACCACCGCGATGCACGCAAGGTACACCACCGGGCGAAGCTGGGCGCGGTTGGGCAGCGGGGCGAGGAGGCGGCCCGCATAAAAGGCCAGCGGAGCCACCAGTACCTGCGTGATGCAGAGCATCAGCGCGAACCACCAGCTGCTGGTCCGCTTGTCGCCGACCAGTTGGACAAGGCGGGAAACGCCGAGGCCGCGGGTGAAGATGGCATTCTGGGCAAAGATGGCCAGCACCGCGTAGCTGAAGAACACGCCCACAAGATGCAGCACTTCGCTCATTCTTTCTCCTCCTTCCCGCTCTCTTGGCTCTGGGGATGTACGGCCAGATAGCCGCGCGCCTCATTTTTCAGGTATTCGCGCTGTTTGCGGGCCA
>OLYN01000965.1_pt1 | contig 15334 bp, 1 predicted proteins | sample 1674231 | NCBI WGS metagenome assembly OLYN01 (sample SAMEA103958153, study PRJEB25191) | human gut metagenome
GCCCTTCGGGCAGCTCCCCCGATGGGGAGCCAAGAACGTTCTGCCGCTTAACTTATTAATAGCATTACGCAGTTGAGGGATCTTTGTCATTCGCGTTCAGGCGGACGATGTTTGGAAAGCTCAATCGGGAAACCTTCAGGCATCGCCCTATTTATGCTTCGCGGCGCTTCCATATTTTTATGCGCCGCACCACCACTCCTCACTCCTCACTCCTAACTAGAGAGTACGAAGCTTTCAAATGGAATCAAAGGGCAGCACGTCCTACGGGCTAACCCTGAACCCATCAACCTATTTCCATGATCTTCTCACCCAAAGGAGGACCGTCTTATGAACAAAATATACAAAGTAGTATGGAACGCGACGCGCGGCTGCTATGTGGTCGCTTCGGAGCTGGTGAAGACCCATCAGGGCAAGAAGAGTACGCGCCGGGGGGGGAACATCCTTTCCCGCGCAGGGACGGCACTGCTCCTTGCCATCGCAGGCTGGGGCGCGGCTTGCAATTTCATCTATGCGGACGTGACGGTAGCGGATCCGGCGCACACTGGTAAGGTGAATAAGACTCAGCTCGCAGGCGGCGGCATACAGTATGACATCACGAACCAGCAGGTCAACAATGGCAGTGCCCTGAACAAGTTCACGGATTTCGGTATCGGACAGAAGGACGTGGCGAATCTCCAGCTCGGCAAGGTCGATCGCCAGATCAACCTTGTCCAGAACCGCATCGAAATCGACGGTGTCGTGAATGCGATCAAAGACAACAAGATCGGCGGGGACGTGTATTTCTTCTCCGATGCCGGCATCGCTGTCGGCGCGAACGGTGTATTCAACGTGGGACGGCTGACGCTAGGGACGAATGCGGCGTATGGCGAAGCGCTGTACAATGGGGGGATGGAGAAGCATTTGGCGCAGTCCGCTGCGTCGCAGGCGAAAGCAGTCGCCGGCGGCAGTGACATCACGCTTCAGGGGAAAGTCTATGCCCAGGGCGATGTCGTTCTCGGCGCGGGCAGCCTGAATGTCAAGGACGGTGAAATTGAAATCCGCACGCATAGGAATAACGCGGACACTTACGCTGACAAGAAGGCAGCAGATACCTATAGAAATCAGCTGGTGAATGTCTCACCATCGGCGACGGTCGCGACGGCTCTGGGTCATGGTGACATTGCGCTCGCAGCAGTCGGCGCATCTTCTGTGGCAACACCTTTCGAGACGAAGGGTGCGATCGTCATCAACCAGGCATACATTGACGCGGCAGGCGGTGACACGTCGGTCATCGCCAGCGCAGAACGGAATGGCGGAAATCTCATGGGCAGTAAGGCGGATGCTTCTGTCGAGATTTCGAATGCCACCATCCAAGGGCAGAATGTAGCGATTTCCGCGGAGACAAAAGTCAGCGGCAAGGTCGGCTCGGCGGATGCGTACAAGACAGGCGCAGAAGAAGATGGCATCCTCGGACTGCTCCATGCGACCTTTGATGAACAGGTGGGAAGTCTGGCGTCTGTTGTGAAGACGGGCGCAGACTCTCGCGTGACGGTCAAGGATTCGACGCTCACGGCAGCGAAGGATCTTGCGATTTCCTCGAAGGCAGAGTCGGAAATCGGCAGTGAGACGGGCGGCGCTCTCGGCGTCGGGATCAATGTCGGCATCGCGGACGTTTCCTCGAAAGTAGAAATCCAGGGGACAAGTGGGCTCACGGCAGGGAAGGATCTCGCGATTTCTGCGGAAGGCAGTAACGCCATCGATCTCCAGCGGCAGGGCAGCGCGGAAGATCTTCCGATCGCGATCGACCTTGGCTGGGCGGAAGCGAAGACAGATGCATCCGTCACTGTAGCGAAAGATGCGACGCTGAAGGCGAAAGAAAATGTAGACGTATCGGCGAAGGCAGAGAGAAATCTCTCCGTCGAGGTCGAGAACAGCAGCGGCGACGGCACGCTGGGCCTTGCGGTCGGCGTCATCCAGTCCGAGACGAAGGCAACGGCCGATGTGCAGGGCAAAGTCTATGCAAATGGCAAGGTCAGTGTCAGCGCGGAGAATACGGTATCGGACGAAGATGGAAAGTATGACCCCGATACGCTCCACATCACGAGCGAGAGCGAAAGCGATGACGGCACCAGCTCGGATCCCATCCACGACATCGTGGACGTAGCGACGACCAAGGGCAAGGGAAACCAGCTCATGGCGGGCATCAAGAAGCTCTGGGGCGATCAGTCGACCGAGAAGAAAGCGGCGGATGCCGGGACGACCGCGGCTGACCAGACCGCGGCGACGAGCGCGGGCGGCGGCCTTGGGCTCAATGCTGCGACGGCTTTCCTCTTCAGCGACAATAGTGCAAAGGCATCCCTTGCGGGCGAAGTGCGCGGCTATGATGGAGCAAGCGGTGCGAGCGCAGTCGATGTACACGCGGAGACCTTGTCGCGGACGAAGGTGAAGGCAGGTGTCAGCCAGGGTGCGGACAAGAGCGCCGGCATCGCGGCGGCGGTGAACTATGTCGACCAGAATGACAAGGCAGAAGCCGAGCTGGCGGGCGATATCAAGTCCAAAGGAAATGTGGATGTCAGCGCGGAGACGAAGCGCCCCTGGCAGTCGAATCTCGAAGGCTTCGGCGAGAATCTTGCAGATGACCTTAAGACCATTTTTGATCCGAACAATGGCTTCGAGCTGTCGTATCTGACGGATTCCTGGACACAGACGGGCGGCGCGGGCGAGAAGGTCTCCGGCGCGGCGGCACTGAATATCATGGAGTACAACCACACCGCGAAAGCGACGGTGAAGAAGGATACAAAAGTAGAAATCGACAATGGCGACCTCGCCGTCAGCGCGAAGAATGACATTCACACTGTGAATTTCAGCGGTGACATCAAAGCGCCGATCGGCGACCAGCCGGGGAGCCTCGATTTCTGGGAAGACATCGGGGGAAGTCCTTTCTCCGGCGGCGGGAAAGCCGCATTGGGCGGCGCAGCCCTCACTGTGCATCAGAAGAATACCGCCGAAGCCACCGTGGAAGATGGCGTGACTGTGACGAAGGCGAAGGAAGTCAGCGTTACAGCAGAAAACAAAGGCTCGAACCTTTCCATCGCAGGTGCCGGCGGCAAGGGGCAGACTGTAGCCATTGACGGGACGGTGAATGTGAACCGCCTAGAGAACACCACCAAAGCCACGGTCGGCAAAGCGACCATCAATGCAGACGGTGATGTCAGCGTCAACGCTGAAGACAATAGCAAGACCATCAACATCGGCGGTGCGATCGCTGTCTCCGGACAGGCAGGCATCGGCGCCACCGTCGCATACAACCACATCGACCGCCAGACAGAAGCATCGCTCCAGGGGAAGGTCACTTCTACGAAAGACGTCTCCGTCACCGCCAAGAACACCGGCGCGATCTACGCCATGTCTGCAGCCGGCGGTGTCACCATGGATAGCACCGAGGCGAACGGCGCAGGTAGTACCGGTCTGAAAGCACAGGAAGGTGCGGACGGCAAGAGCACCTCTTCGATCGGCGAACTGGCAGAAAAACTGCTGAACGCAGGCAAGTCGGACAAAGATAAGAAAGAGATCCAGGAAGGCGACTCCGCACTGGACACCATCGCAGGGAAAGATGCCTCCATGGGTGAGAATGTCGGCAAAGCCAAAGGCGGTTTCGCAGCGGCAGCGAATGTTTCCGTGAACCGCATCACCGATACCGCCAAAGCCTACACAGAGGGCAGCCATGTCAGTGCGGATTCGCTCGCGATCCGTTCGGGCAATGACAGCCAGATCACGACGGGTGCGGGTGCGATTGCCCTCGGGCTTTCGCAGAACAGCCAGGCGATCGCCGGCAGCTTCATGTACAATGCCATCACGGACAAGAATGAAGCCTATGCCGAAGATGCGACCCTCAACCTCACAGGCAGTGAAGACGATACCTCGCTGACCGTCGAAGCAGACAATGCAGCGAAGATCACAAACATCGCAGCGAGCGGCAGCGGCGCGTCCAAAGGCAGTGCCGTCGCAGGCCAGATCAGCCTGAACTGGGTGGACAACACCACCGATGCGCACGTCAAAGGCGGCAGCCTGAAGGCAGACAAGGCGACGACCATCTCTGCCAAAGACCAAGGCACGATTGATTCCTATACCGGTGCCGTAGCGGTATCCGGCGGCGGAAACGGAGCGGCCGTGGGCGCTTCCATCGCAGCCAACCTCATCAAAGGGGAAACCACCTCTTCGCTCGAAAACACCATCGTGAACAGCGGCGGCACCCTCTCCGTCACCGCGGATGAGACCAGCCAGATCCAGTCCATCGTGGCAGCCGGGGCAGCTTCCGGTAAACTCGCGGCGGCCTTCGCGGCGAGCGGCAACTGGATTCATACAAAGACTGATGCCCATATTTCCAATGCGAACGACATGAAGACAGGGGCGCTCTCCGTCCTGGCGAAGAATGGAAGCAATGCGACACTCGGCGTCGGCAGTGCGGCCGCCGGCGGCAACTCCGCGGGCGCATCCATTGCTGTCATGGTGAACCAGTCGGAAGTCAACGCCAGCCTTACAGGCGATAAGGAAAAGAATCATATCATCACTGCGGACGGCATCACCGTCAAAGCAGACAATGCCTACAACGGTGACGCTTCCGAAAGTGAGACCGCCAAGACCGTCGCTGTCGGCTTCGCCGGCGGCACCTCACAGTTCGCCGGCTCCGGCTCTGTCACGGTGAATGTCATCGACCAGACCACCGATGCAACCATCGGCAAGGGCAAGTACGATGCGGGGCAGAAGGCGGCTCAGGTAGCTGCGACAAGCACCGCGAAGCTCTTCGGTCTTGCGGGCGGCGTGTCCCTCTCTGCCGGAAGCGGTGTCGGCGCAGCTGTCGATGTCCAGACCTATAACGGTCACACCTATGCAGGCATCGCTGACGGTGCGTCCCTGAAAAATGCGTCCTCCGTCACCGTGAATGCGGACTCGAAAGAACACCTGACCTCTGTCGCAGCGACCCTCGCCGGCGGAGCCGGTACTTTCGCAGGGGCAGGGGCAGCTGGCGCACACTCCGTCTCGACCGATACGAAAGCGTATATCGGGCAGCAGAGTGAAGTGACGGATGCCGGTGTTGTCTCTGTCACCGCCAAGGATGAAACGAAACTGAACACCATCGCAGGCAGTGGTGCTGCCAGCGGAAATACCGGTGTCGGTCTCACCGCAGCGGTCGAAGTGGTGAACAAAAAAGCCAGTGCGATCGTGGGTGACGATGCGAAAGTGACAGGCAGCAGCCTCACCGTGAAAGCAGAAAACACCAGCAGCAGCGTGACCAGTGCTGCCGGTCTCGGTGTGGGCGGTACGGCAGGTCTTGCCGGAGCGGCATCGGAAACCTTCGTGAACCAGGAAACCGATGCACATGTCGGAAAGAATGCGAAAGTTACCGTCAAGGAGGGCGCGGAGATTCTCGCCAATTCCACTTTCACACAGGGCGCAGCCGCAGGCAGCGTCGGCGGTGGCGGAACCGTGGGCATGGGTATTTCCAATGCGACCGTATCCCTCAATGCCGTAACGAAAGCCTATGCGGATGACAGCGCTGTAATTTCCGGCGGAAATCAGGTGAAGATCTCCGCAGACCATACGACCGATCTCACCTATGCGACCGTCGCAGGGGGCGTCGGCGGAACGGTCGGCGTGTCCGGCAATGCAGCTGTAAATATCATCGATACGGAAACGAAAGCGTACACCGGCAAGAGCTCTGCCCTCTCGGCAGACGAAGCAGGCGATGGCATTTCCATCACCGCCACTGATACCACCAAACTGCATGGCGGCAACGGCGGTGCAGCGATCGGCATCTCCGGCGGCGGTGCCGGCGTCGCTGTCGGTGTGACGAATCTCAAGAAGAATACCACCGCCTATGCTGATCAGAAGGCGAAACTGGACTCCAAAGGGCAGGTCGCTATCTCGGCAAAGAACACGGAAGATATTGATAATGTCACTGTACAGGTGGCAGGCGGTACGTATTCCGGACTGGCAGGGGCGGTCAATGTGATGAACCTGTCCGCCAGCACAAAGGCGTATACCGATACTGGCGTACAGATCAACCAGGCGAATAAGGCGTCTGGTCGTTATGGCGGAGATATTTCTGTCAAGGCGGATCACAACCTCAAGATGACCAGTGCTGTAGGCGGCGCAGCCGCAAGCGGCGGCGCTTCCGGCGGTGCGGCAGTGGATGTGGCAAACATCAAGACACAGACCAATGCCTACATCGGTGACAGCAACACCATCGACACCAAGGGCGATGTGTCTGCCTCTGCGAAAGATGAAGTGACCCTGAACTCTCATGCGTATGCCGCTTCGATCGGTGCGGTCGGTCTCTCCGGCAGTATTTCCGTCTACAGCATCGGCAGCGCGTCCTTTGATGACAAAGACGGCATCCTCACCGGAAAGAACGCAAAAGGACAGGACGAAGATCTCACGACCTGGGTCAATGGACAGGTGAACCAGTCCCAGACCGGAGACGCGATGAAAGCGTATGACGGCAAGACCGGTGCGCTTTCCGATGTCAAGAAGAAACTCGGTACGACTTACGAAAGCCAGGCACCGACCACCGAAGAAAAGGGTACGCTCGCCAAGATCGGCAAGAAAACCACCATCACCGCAGATGGCAATGTATCTGTCGATGCCGCAGACACCCTGAACATGAAGAACTACATGAGCAGCATCACCGGCAGTGCGTTCGCCAGCGCCGGGGCTTCGGTCAGCGTCGTGAATACGGATACGCAGACCAAGGCGCTCATTGACAGCGATGCGAAGATCGCAGCCGGCAAAGATCTGGCAGTCAAATCGAAAGCCGCGCACAAGATGGATCAGATCATCACGGGCGCATCGGTTTCGGGCGGTGTTTCCGGACAGGGAACGGTCGCTACCTGGAATGACGGAAGCGATGTATCCGCTCTGATCGGCGCTTCCCGCGGTATCCAGGCGAACAATGTCACCGTCACCTCGGACAATGACCGCACGCTCGAAGCCAAGGTGGCAGGGGCATCGGTCGCGCTCGGTGCGGTGAACGGCTCTGTCATCGTCGCGAATACCTCCGGTTCGTCCACCGCCGGTGTGGGAGATGAATCGAAGGAAAACACCGCAGGCGGAGGTGTGACCGCCCAGAAAGACATCACGATCTCTGCCAATGCAGATACGAACCTCGATGCGACCGCCATCGGCGCCGCAGCCGGTGTATTTGCCGGTGACGGGACAGGCGTTCGCCTCTCCTCAGATACGGATGCGAAAGCCTTCGTAGGTAAGAAAGAAAAACTGAAAGCCGGGACAGACCTCTCTATCACGGCAAAGAATACACCGAAGATTTCTGCGCTCTCGACCTCGGCAGCTGTCGGGCTCGCAGGCGTGGGGATCACGGTAGCAATGGCTTCCTCGGATGACAGTGCGCATGTGTCTGTCGGGGATGGCGCGACGCTCACCGCGGGCGAAGCACTCACGCTCAAAGCGGAAATGGCGAAGCCGACGGATGGGAAGAACATCGATGCGCATGCCATTGCCGGCGGCGGTGGTGTCGTATCCGGTGCCGTCGCTGATGTCCGTGTGAACCTGGATCAGCATACCGATGTATCCATCGGCGAGAATGCAGCGCTCAAAGGCAAGACCGCCGACATTTCTGCCGCGCACCAGAGCACATCGGCACTCGCGATGGAATCCGTCGCGGCGGGCTACTACAGCGGCACGGGCGGCGAGACACGCTTCTCGGAAACCTCGGACGTGAGTGTATCCGTAGGCGATGACACGACCATTGAGACCGAGGACGAAACCCGCATTCTCGCGGAAAACCAGACGGAGAAAGCACAGACGGCGACGAGCGGTGGCGCAGCTCTCGCGACGGGTGCCGGTATTGTGAATGAAACGACCATCCGGCATACGACCGCCGTCGACCTCGGGGAGGTGGCGATCCATGCGAATGCGTCTGCGCTGACGGAAGCGGAAAAAGCGGCAGGCAAGACGCTTTTCGATAAGAACGCCATTGCCATCGACGCCGCGAGCCATGTCACTTCGAAAGATCAGGACGTCATCGCGACCGGCTCTGCGGTCGGTGCGGCGCACGTGGAGAATGCGCACCACGTGACAGCGGAAACTACGACCAGCGTGGCAAAGGGCGCAAGTCTCCTCGCGGGCGATACGGAAGAAATCAAGAAAGAGCACAAGAATGAAAACCTGACCAATACTGAAGACACGACGTATGGGAAGACCTATCGCGGCGGCTCAATCGGTGTCGGCAGCAAAAATGATGCCGAACTCACGGGCACTACGATGGTCGATGTCTTTGGCGCGGCAGGTTACGCCGGTACGTCGAATGAGGTGACCTATGATGGAAAGACGAAGACCGCCTTTGGCGGCAAGGCAGAAACCGCGAAGGGCGACATCCGCGTCGCCTCTGGTAGAGACTCCGCGGGAACCATCGGTCAGCTGAATGTCAAGGCGAAGAGCGATATCCTGAATGCGACCGCAATCCCGATTTCCTCGAAGAAGGATCCCTTCGCGAAAATTTCCTCGGACGCAGCTCTTTCGATGAATGGTACGCTGCTTGCTGACCGGGACATCTATCTCCAGTCGACAGCGGGCGAGGCGAAAGCCACCGGTTCGGGTGAAGTGAAGGACTGGGTGAACAAGGTGGGTGAAGTCTTCGGCACTGAAGGTGGTTCCATCGGGAAATCCGAAGTGACGACCAAGGCTACGGCAGCGCTGGATGGCAAAGCCGAGACGGGCATCCATAGAAATAAGTCCATCACCATCAGCGGGAAAGACGAAGACGGAACATGGAAGACCAGTGTCACGACACAGGGTGATATCGCTTTCACTCTGAGCAAGCAGAAGGTGTCGGCGGAAACGCTCTCGAAGCGCCTTGCTGAGCTCAAGAAAGAACTTGCAGATCACATCAGCGATCCGGCGGCGAAGGCATCGTATGAGGCAGAGATTTCTTTCGTCGAAAGCAAGATGGTCGAGCAGGGGCTGGGCTATCGCGCGGCGGACGGGACTTTTATTGAGATCGACCCCGGCACGCAGACGGAGTATGACGAAACGAAGACCATGCTGGACGGCATGACCGCTTCTAAGGACGTTGTGCTGGAGGCCATCCAGAAAGATCAGGCTGCGGCGAAAGAGAAGCAGGATAAGATGACGGCGATGCAGACGACGCATAAGGCGTATCAGACGGCACAGACCGAGGTGGAGACTGCGACAAATTTCAAAAATGATGCTGAAAGAAAATACACTGATGCTGAAACAGCCCTGAAAGCCAAGATCGGAAATAATCCGACGCCGGAAGAGATCTATGCGTATGTCAATAATACAGCCAACAAAGATATCCAGGAAGTCAAGGACTATAAGGGTGCCAAGGATGCCTATGACGAGGCGGCTGGTGTACTGACAAATGCGCAAGCGAAAGAAGCAGAGGCCAAGACAACGTACGAAACGGCGGTGAAGACCGCGGGCTACGATCCAGCGAACATGAATGAAGAAAAGATTCGTGCTGACTGGAAGGCGCTCAGCGATTTGCAGACCGCCTATGCGAACTCCGACAAGACCATCAAGGAGGACATTGATAACCTCACCAAACAGGTCAAGGCGACGGAAGATTTCAAGGCGCAGGGCGGTACGGAAAGGGACGGGAAGTTCTATCGCGCAGACGGCAGTGAAGTCGAAGGTGGCAAGTGGAATGGCGAGACGCTGCTCCATATCATCGCGTACCCGCACATGACCCGCGACGTGACCATCGAGGATACGGTTTCGCAGCTCGGCGACATTTACCTCGAAGGCGATGCCATCACCGGCAGCGGCACGCTGACGGCGCATGGGAATGCCAAAGTCGAGGTGAAGAATGCCTCCCCGAACAATCTCATCCTCGGTGACATCAAAGTCATGGGCAAAGAGTCCAATGGACAGATCGGACAGGGCGGTGCTTTCTATCTGAACGGCAATGCGATGAAGGGGACGGAACAACTGGGAAATCTCACGCTGAAAGGCCGTCGCCGGACCGAAGACCCGAGCGTCACGATTTCCAATACCTTTGATCCGAATACCTATACGAAAGACGTCGGAGAAGGAGAAAAAGCTCCCGTCTACACAGCACCGAACCTGACACTGGGCAAGGGCAAGACCATCTACAACCCCCGCGGCAAAGTGACGGTCACAAGCGATTATGGCGACGTCTATAATGACGGCAGCATCGTCGCAGGAAGCGTCGAACTGACTGCGAAGAATGGCGATTTCATCCAGTCCTACAGCAACCGCATCGCCAACATTGGCGGCGATCCCTTCGTCGAAGGCGGTAACGGCTTCAAGCTGAATGACCATCTGGGAAGCGGTATTCTGGCGAATGGCAACATCTTCATCTCCGCGCGCTACGTGAATATCAATGCGAAGATCCAGAGCGGCGTGGCGAACTGGGCGCTGGACATCCCTGAGACGCCGACCTTCTACTACAAGGGAACCGATGGGAAGCCGATTTTCATCACAGCGGAAGAAGCGAAGACCTTCGGGAAAGACCATACCATCTATGTGGCAAATGCGACAGGAAATATGGCGGAGAACCTGACCTATGACGTAGAGACGGGTCGCCTCGTCCTCGGGCAGACGGAAGTCCACGGCGGCAAGGTCTCCATCGTCGGTACCGTCATCAATACGACAAATGATATAAACAAAGCACGCATCGAAGCCCTGGACGGCTACGGCAGCATGACCATCGACAACAAATCGAAACTGGATCTGGAGCTGAAAGGCCTCAGCACCGGGGAAGGCGTGGAAGGCGTCATCGAAATCACGGACCTTGACCCGACGAAGGGGACGCCGTCTCGCAAGACCACCTACACCCGCAAGGATGACAAAGTTCATATGCTGGTGCAGCAGTACCAGAATGGCAGCTGGACTTCGGGTACGGAGAAAACCTTCGATGGTACGTACAACCCATCTGCCGATCAGCACTATGTCTTCCAGACTGGAACGGACAAGAGCACGACGAATACCTATGAATACCATGGAGATAAATTCGACTGGTGGGGCATCGAAAACAAGACGCCGACCAGAGACGAGCTGATCGCGATGGGGGCGAAGCTCACGAATACGGTCACTGGCGAAGAGAAGGCACTTGTCAATGGGACCTTCATCTCCGGGTCCACAGTTCCCACCGGTGGTACCATCGGCAATGGTGAAACGCAGGAGTGGGATGTCCTCAATAAATCGGACGTCATTGACTACTCCATCAAGACCAAGCGTCGCTGGTATACGATCGGTCTGACCAAGAAATATGATATGAAAATGGTCATCCGTGATTACGAGACTCATATCAAGGAGTATGAAACTGGAGCAAGCAATGCCATCGGCATCGGCTTTGGCGGCGATGAAAATGGCGGTAACATCAAGATCAATCAGAACGGCGGAGCAGGCAATGTTTCGATCGCCGGGACGATTTCCAATGTAGGCGGCACAACAGCCATCAAGGGGGACTCCATCACATCGACATCGAAAGGCTTCCTGCAGACGAAAGCGCTGGATCTCAAAGCCACCAACGATGTGGGCAGTAAGGACCAGGCGATCCTGACCAGTGCCGAAGAGGTATCCGGCAGTGCGAAGAATGGAAACTTCTATCTGAACTCTACGGCATCCGATGTGGCGGTCGGCGCGATCGAAGCGGCGAAGACCGTCTCCCTCACCTCCGAGGGCAGCCTGACCCAAAAGAAGAACACGATGGTGAAGGGCAGCCGTGTCGAACTGACAGCAGAAACCGGTGCGATCACCGGCAAGAACGGCGACGATTTCAATATCCAGACGAAACAGGGCAGCGGCGAGGAATACGGCCTCAAAGCCAGCGCGGAAGGAGATATTGTTATCACAAATACCGGCGGTGATCTCTATCTCGACAGCGTCACCTCGAAGCATGGCGATGTCACCCTGACCACCGAAGGCAGCTTCATCGACAACAACTTCGGTGATGTGACGGACGAAAGCGCGAAGGCAAAGCTTCTCGCTTGGGCGAATGCAGCCGTTCTCGAAGGCAGTGTCGCAACCGTCGAAAAGCAGAAGAGCCTCCTCAAGGCGAAGGTCATGAGCAAGTACAATGAATACCAGTCCCTGGCAGCCTACGTCAAGGACGGCAAGTACACACTGGACGAGACCGCGAGGGCGGCGCTTGAGAAAAATGGCGTCACCGACATCGATAAGTATATAGCAGAAAAACAGAAACGCTATAACGCGCTGAAAGACACCGTCGGCACCTGGACGAAGGACGGCGTCGATGTGTACCTGAATACCATTGATGATTCGAAAGAGGCGATCTACGGGAAGGCATCGCTCACGGCAGACAGCCTGAGCGGCGATACCTACCTCACCGCGAAAGAAAAGGCAGAAGTCCTCGTCGGCTCGGCAAAGTCCGCGCAGGATCTCCTCGTCACCTTCAGCCCGGGCGGCATCAAGGAAGGCATCACCGATACACAGGCGACATTGAAAGAAACGCCGCATGTTTCCGGGCAGAATGTCAAACTGACCGCGCTCGGCGGCAAGACTGGCGAGAATGCGAGCGGCATCGGACATAAGGAGAACGGACAGGAGATCGACCTCTCTGCCGGAAATCTGAACAAACTGACCGCGCAGGAACTGCTTGCTCTGGCGGCAGCGGAACGCGGTGACTTCAAAGTCAATGGCAACACAGTCACCGTCAGCTCCATCCACTCCATCGAAGCCAATGCCGACGGTATGCTGACGGCACAGGCGGATAAGGGTGCGATCTATCTGCAGTCTGCAGGAGCCGTGAATACCGGAAGCTCCCTCACAGCTGCCGGCGAAGTCCGTCTGAAAGCGAAAGGCGATGTCAATGGCGTCACCATCGGTTCTTCGGAACAGACCGTCATCGAGTCCGGCGCTGGAAAAATTTCTGATGTGACCGTCACCGGCACAGGCGTCCTCACTGCGAGAGCGAAAGACGGCGTTTCCCTCAAGAAGAGCGACGGCGATCTCGTCATCAATACCGTCTATGCTTCCGAAGGCGATGTCCATCTCGATGTGGGCGAAAACAGCCTCCTCGCCGAAGACGGACACGATACGAGCGGCGACGAAACCGGTACCACATATACGAACGTCGAAGGGAAGAATATTACCATCACAAACGCCAAGAATATCAAAGGCGCAAGCGATGGGGCGTCCCTCGGCATGAAAGTGACCGGCACAAAAGCCAAAGACGGCAGCGAAACGCCGGGCGTCATCACGGCACATGCCACGGGCGATGCCGACATCACCCTCTTCGGAGATGCGGCATCGGATGCGATCGACATCGAAGCCAAAGACCTCACCATCACCAGCCGTGGAAACATTTCGAACGGCAACTACCAAGCAAGGAAAGCCCTCCGCGTCCACACCGCGCAGAACCACACCATTTCCGGCGGCAACTTTAGCGGCGGAACCGCAGACATCACCAATGCGGGCACGATCACCAATGGCAGCTATATCGCAGAAACGGGAGCGATGACCGTCACAAACCGCGGCAAGCTGTCTTCCGGCACGTACACTGCGAAAGCGGGGACGATGGGCATCACGAATCAGGGCACGATCGAAAATGGCACCTATACCGCCCGCGGCGACCTCACCTATAACGATACCGCAAAATCCTCCCTCAAAGACGGCACCTTGATCTCGGAAGAAGGAAAGGCGCAGATCACCGCCCACGGCGTGCTCCAGCTCAAGAAACTCAGCGCGAAGGATAGCGCGACCGTCGAGGCAGATCACGATGTCACGCTCACCGAAGCAAAAGCCGGCACGCTTGCTGTTTCGTCCGGCGGCAGTGTAAACGCAGAAACGCTCACGGCTACGACAGGTGATGCGTCTGTCACTGCAAAGAAAGATGCGACGATCGGCACGCTGGATGTGAAGGAACACGCAGAACTCACCAGCGGCGGCGCCATGATGCTGGAAGGTGCAAGTGCGGATACTCTGACCGCGAAAGCAGGCACGACGCTCGATGTGACGAAGATTCATACGGCGGGCGATGCCAGCCTTGTAAGCGGCAGAGATATGGTTCTCCATGAGGCAGAGGCAGGCGGCAAGCTGACGACGACGAGTGCAGGCGGCAGCATTTCCGTGAAAGGAACGAATGCGAAGATTTCCGGAAGCACCATCGAGATGACGGCGGGAGAAGACATCCGCATCACGGATCGTTCGCCGGTCGGCAAGCTGGACGGCGTGGATACGAGAGTGTCGGCAGGGTCGACCACCGGCAGCGGTGCGGCAGGCAGTCTTGTCACGGGCGAGGCGAAGCCGCATGATTTCGATGCCAGCGGAAAGGGCAGTGCGCTGCTCTCATCTGCGGGCGGAAAGGTCACACTCTCTGCGAAGAAGGTGGAGATCGACACGCTGAAAAATGGCGAAGGCGACGCGGCGGATCTCAAGATCTCTGCGGACAACATCGGTATCGATGATCTGACAGGCGTCGGCGCGCAGCATGTCACCATCCTCGGCGCGAACGGACAAAGTCAGGCGCACTACGCAGGCATTCACTCCACAGCGGAAGGCGGCACTCTTGTGAAGGACAGCAAGGTCGAGCACCTGCATCTCACAGGCAGGGAGCCTCTCGGTCTTTCGAATACCGCGATCGGCGGAGACAGCCTCCTCGCGACGGATAAGATCCGTGTGACGATCCAGAAGAATCCGGGCAGCAGCCAGGCGGAGCATTTCGGAAATCTCTCGCTCAGCGGCTATGATATTGCGACCGACCATGTCATGACGAGTGTCAAGGACGGCCTCACCGTGAACGGCGAGCGTTTCCCGGTGACGGCGGAAAGCGTCATGAATGCGAGCCTCTATGAGGACCGCACGCTTGGCCGTGACGGACGGGAGAAGGAAGAGGAAGCGGAGAAGGATAGCCCGTCTCTTTCCTTTAGTGAACCGAATGAGAAGGAAGCATATGAAGTCGTGAAATAGGTTTTGAAGTAGCAAGAACGCCTCGTCGAAAGACGAGGCGTTTTTATCGTATCGTCATTTCGAGCGAAGTCGAGAAATCTTCTTTGCAGACCGAGGTGCGACGCTTCGCGTCGATTTTTATAAAGGCGATGCCCGAAAGTGGTGGGGATCCTTTTTGCAGACCGGTAAAACGTGAGTGAGAGAAAGGCGATAAAGGGAAGCACCAAGGCGTCGTTTGAGTGAGGGTGCATGTGTGCATATGCCGGCCGTGCAAGAAAGATCCCTCGGCTGCGCTCGGGATGACGAAGCGGGGGAGTGGATGGGTTCACAAGGGCGGCTTTGCTGCATTTTAGATGACGGTATTCCCGTATCGCCAGCCTTCCCCGATGGGTAATGCTATTAAGTTAAGCGGCAGAACGTTCTTGGCTCCCCATCGGGGGAG
>OLYN01000978.1_pt1 | contig 15215 bp, 11 predicted proteins | sample 1674231 | NCBI WGS metagenome assembly OLYN01 (sample SAMEA103958153, study PRJEB25191) | human gut metagenome
AGAGGTGGTGTTCATGTCCAGATAGAACTGGCCCGGACGCAGCAGCGGCGCGGCCTGACGGGCGATGGGCAGCGCCACGTCCGCACTGGTGAAGCAGAAGAACACGTCGCCCCAGGCAATCAGCTCCGCCATGTCGGTCACCAGCGTCACCTGGTCCATGGCCGCGTGCTCGCGCATTTTCTGCGCGCGGGGCGAGTCGTCCTTTGCCGAGACGTCGAAGGCGCGGACCTCCACATCACTGTTCACAAAGTCACGCGAGATGTGGTGCGGCGCTTCGCCGAACCCGATAAATCCTAATTTCATTTGTATACATCTCCTTTGGATCGCGGATATGGGCGTTTATGTGCCCATCATAAAGCCGGGCAGGAAGGTGATGATGGGCGCGACGAAAGCGCAGATCAGCACGCAGATGATCATCACGATCATGAACGGGATAACGCCCTTGACCACCGACGTGTAGGACTCGCCCGTGGTGGACACCGCGGTGAACAGGTTGATGCCGAAGGGCGGAGTGATGAAGCCCACCGTCAGGGTGATGCAGAACAGCACGCCCAGGTGCAGCTCGTCCAGGCCGAACTGTACGCCCACAGGCACCAGGATGGGGGCCAGGATCAGGATGCTGGGGATCGTATCCATCAGGCAGCCCACCAGGAACAGCAGCGCCATCAGGACCGCCAGATACACCCACTTGTTGGGGATGACCTCCATGATGGCCTCGCCGATGATGGCGGGCAGGCGGGTCTTGGAGAGGATCCAGCCGAAGGTCTTGGCCACGGAGATGATGAACGTCACCACCGCAGAGGTCAGCACCGTCTTGCTCAGCACCGTCCACAGGACCTTGACCTTGATCTCCTTGGTCGCAAAACCGTAAATCAGGGCGTACAGTACGCTGAGGACCGCCGCCTCGGTGGGCGTGACGTAACCGCCGTAGATACCGCCCAGAATGATGACCGGCAGGACCAGCGTGGGGATGGCGCGGGCCGTGCGGCGCAGCACCTCTTTCTTGGGATAGCGCACGTCGCTCTTGGCAAACTTATACTTGGCCGCCAGATAGACGTTCACCAGGCACAGGGCGATCGCCATCATAATGCCGGGCAGCACGCCGCCGATGAACATCTTGGACACGGACAGGCCCATGGCCGCGCCATAGACCACCATGTTGGCGCTGGGCGGGATGATGGGACCCAGGGCGCCGCCCGCGGCGATCATGCCGGCGGAGGTGGATTTGGGATAGTTGGCACGGGTCAGCGCCGGCATCATAATGGCGCCGATGGCCGCCACGGTGGCGGGGCCGGAACCGGTCAGGGCGGCGAAGATGGCGCAGGTGACGATGGTCACAACGCCCATGGAGCCGCGGGACCGGCAGAACAGCGCCTCCACAAAGTCCACCAGACGGCGGGACACTTCCTTGTTGGTGGACTCCAGGTTCAGCACCACGGTACGCTTGTTGTTCAGATGATCGGCAATGGTGCTGGCATCCTCGAACCGCTCGGGCTTGACCAGAACCACCTTGAGCTGAGTGGTGGCATGGATGTTGACCACCTTGTTCTTCTTGCTGGTGCCCTCGGCAGGCTCCTCGGTCTCTTCGTCCATTCCGATGCCAACGCCGCTGTTATTGTTCACCATCTGGGGGCCGTCATCGATGTACTGGTCCTCGTACTCGTCCCCTTCGCCCATCAGGCCCTTCTTAATGCTATCCAGCAAAGACATAATTATCTGCTCCTTTCATTCGGGCAGCGCCCGGCTGCCTGGCGTTCTTTGCAAAAAGAATGCAAATAGCTTTTACTATTATCTGATTTTTTGCAGCAGATGTCAATAACTACAAAAGTTTTCCGTCATATAAATTTTGTCCGGAGACGATTATTTCGTCATAAAGCCTTACCTGACTGACAGAACCGTCCGTTCCCTTGGGCAAAACAAGGATGTAATCGTCTTCCGAGATCAGCGGATGGTCGGCATCCACCGGGTCAATCTTGCAGAAACGGGCGATGTTGCCGTACTTGACGTACACGCCGGGAATATAGTTTTCGCCCTGCGTCTCGGCCTCGGTGCCGTCCTCCTTGAGGTAGTGCACCGCTGCGGCGGGAACCCGCAGGCCGGTGCTCTCGCCGGTGCTGATGCGTGCGCGGGCGTGGTTGAGGCACAGCACATCGCCGTTGATGGAGTTGCATTGCAGCACAAAGCGGGCAATATCCTTTTCTGCATCAATGGTCACCTCGGAAACGGTGGCGCGCAAGGCAGCATCGCTCTGGCCGGGGAAGCTGATCTCCACCGCCGTGCGCAGGGGCTTACCGTCCGCGCCCAGCAGCTTTTCGGCCTGCTTTGCGGAGCACACCCCGGCGTACTGCCAGCTGAACCCGGACACCAGCTTGCCTACGCAGCCATCCAGCGGCATCTCGGGGTCAGAGTCCAGATAGGCTTTAAGCTGCTCCGGGCTCTGCGCCAGAATGTCCGCAGCACCGGCATTCAGCCGTCCGCTGCTGGCAGCTCGGACAAAGTAGCCGGTAGTGGGGGCGGCGATCTGGGTGGGGTTGCCCAGCTGTGCCTGCACGGTCTGTGCCTGCTGGGCAAGCAACGCGATCTGATCCGCAAAGCCGGCGGTATCGCCGGTGGTGATCCACAGCTTGTTCTGCGCCAGCAAATAGGCATCGGTGCTTTCGTCCACATCGCTGTATTGGGCGGTATCCAGTGCGTCCAGCAGGTCATACAGCGCACCGGAGCGCTCCTTGAGCAAGCCGTCCAGCTGGGTGGCTGCGGTGTTCTGGGAGCGCTGCAAAAGGTCGATCTGGCTGGTGAGCTGGGTCAGCTGCTGGCGCAGCACCGCCTGATTGGCATCGGTATACAGCTCTGCAACGGCAGTGCCTGCCGACACCCGCTCGCCGTCCGAGACAAGGTAACCCAGATTGCCGCTGCCGGAAATGCAGGTCTCGTCAAACAGCAGCACGCCGTCCGCTTCAATGGTATCGGAGATGGTGATGGGCAGCGCCGTTTCGTAGACGTTCTGGGGGAAAAGGATGTGCGCCGCCTGCCAGCAGACATACGCTGCCGCCGCCAGCAAAAAGGTGGCCAGCACAGCCGCCAGCGTGGTGAGCGCAGAAAACTTGTGGCGCGGTTCCTGAGGGGTTTCCGGCATAAGGATCATCCTTTCAATAAAAAGTCTTGGGTCAGGCGCAAAGCGGTCTGTCGCACGTCCGCCGCCCCGGCGTCCAGCCATGTAACCCCGTCCATGTGGCGGAACCATGTCAGCTGGCGCTTGGCGTAGTTGCGGGAGGCCTGTTTGAGCTTTTCGGTGCAGGCCTCAAGCGTGGCGGTCTGCTGGAAATACGGAAAAAATTCTTTATAGCCGATGGCCTGTGCGGCGGTGCGGAAGGCTTCGCGGTTATGCCAGACGTATTCTGCCTCGGCCAAAAGCCCGGCCTCCAGCATTTTGTCCACCCGCAGGTCGATGCGGCGGTACAGCGCTGCGCGGTCCGGGAAATCCAGCCCCAGCACAAGGCTGCGGTAGGGGCGCTCCGGCGGCAGCGAATCGGCCTTTTGTTCGCTGAGACGCTTGCCAGTGGCGCGGTAGTGTTCCAGCGCCCGCAGCACCCGTACCTTATTATTGGGGTGGATGGCAGCGGCGGCTTCCGGGTCCACGGCTTGCAGTTTTGCGTACATGGCTTCCGGGCCGTTGGCTTCCAGTTCAGCGGTCAGCTGCTCGCGCAGACCATCCGGGGCTTTTTCGGCGGTGAATCGCACCCCATACAAAAGGCTCTGCACATACAGTCCGGTGCCGCCTACCAGCAGCGGCAGATGCCCCCGGGCAGTGATATCCTGGATATACTCCCCTGCCAGCGCGGTGAAATCCGCCACGCTGAAGGTCTTTTCCGGGGTGAGGATGTCCACGCCGTGGTGCGGGATGCCGCAGGTCTCCTGCGGGGTGACCTTAGCGGTGCCCACATCCAGACCTTTGTAGATCTGCATAGAGTCGGCGCTGATGACCTCGCCGGAAAACTGCTGCGCCAGCGCAACGCCCAGCGCGGTCTTGCCGGTGGCGGTGGGGCCTACCACAGCCACCACGGCGGGTTTTGCATTACACGATGCGTCCAAACTGCTTTTCCAACTCCTTTCGGGTAAGCTTGAGCACGCAGGGACGGCCATGGGGGCAGAAGGGCGGCACCTCGCCGGAGAGAATCTTCTCGGCCAGTGCCATAAGCTCCTGCGGGGAGGACTTATCCCCCGCCTTGATGGCGGCGCGGCAGGAGATGGAGTGCAGCACCCACTCGGTGTGCTCGTTCAGCGCGTCCCGGCTGCCCTTGAGCAGGCGGTCGGCGATTTCCACCAGCAAATCCTCGGCGTTCTGCGGCTCTACGTCCGCAGGCACAGCGCGCAGCAGCACGGTGCTGCCGCCAAAGTCGGCCACATCCAGCCCGGCGTTTTCCAGCAGGGGCTGATTTTCCAGCAGCGCCTGCTTTTCCTCTGCGGAAAGGTCGATGGCGGCGGGCTGCAACAGCAGCTGGCTGGGCACGTTGCCGTAATTGGCGGCAAGCTTTTCGTACAGCTGACGCTCGTGGGCGGCGTGCTTATCGATCAGACACAGCTCGTCTCCCCGCTCTGCCAGAATATAGGTGCGGAAAACTTCGCCCACATACCGCAGCGGCTCTTCCCCCTGCGGCACATCAAAGCCCAGCTGTTCCGGCTGCTCGGACTGCACCGGCTCCTCCGGCTGATAGGGCACCGTTGCGGCTTCGATTTCCGGGGCGGCAGGCACGGTGTTCCATGCTGCCATGTGATCCAGCAGCGGGTCGGCTGTGGCGTCCGTCTCCGGGTGCACGTCCAGCTGCGCCTCACCGGCTGCTGCCCGGAATGGCCGCGGCGCGATTTGGACTTCGGTTGCATCTGGCTTTTCCGGGCTGTGGAGGGTGACCACCGGGTCCAGAATATCCTCTGCGGGGGCAGACTGCCGCCACGAAGGCACAGCCGCCGCGCGGGCAGGCGGTGCGGGCTGTACCGGCGGGGTGTCTGCCGTAAAAGACGGGGTTTTCACCGGTGCAGCGGCAGGGCGCGGCGGCTGCGGGGCTTCCCAGCGCTGCGCGGGCAGCGTGCCGGGGTCTGCCTGACCCGGAATGACGGCGGAAAGCCCTGTAAAGTAATTATTCTTTACAGAATTTTCATCCTTAATATCGTTTTCTTTTTCAGTCTTCTCTTTTTCGTCTGCTTCAAAGGTAAAGCGGCGCTCCCCGGTGCCGGGCTGTGCCAGCGCCAGCTTGACCGCATGGTAAACGACATCGAACACGTCATTTTCCCGGGCAAAGCGGGCTTCGATCTTTGCAGGGTGGACATTGACGTCCACAAGGTCGGTGGGCATTTCCAGCAGCAAGATGCCGCCCGGGAACTTGCCCTGCATAGTCGTGCCCTTAAAGGCCATTTCCATGCCCGCCATGATGGTGCGGTTGCGCACATAGCGACCATTGATGTAGAAATGCTGCATACTTCGGCTGGCGCGACAGCTCTTGGGCGGGGTGATCAGACCGGTGACCCGGTACAGCCCTTCCTCGGAGTGCACCTCGATAAGGTCACGGCTGAACTCCCGCCCCAGCACCGCGTAGGCAGCGCTGCGCAGCTGTCCATCGCCGGGGGTGACGTATTGCAGCTTGCCTTCCCGGATGAACTTGACACTGACCTCCGGGTGGCTGAGCGCCACATGACCCACGTTATCTGCCACAAAGGTGCCCTCGCTGGAGTCCTTTTTGAGGAACTTCATGCGGGCGGGGGTGTTGTAGAACAAATCCTGCACCCGGATGGTGGTGCCCACAGCACGGGCGGCAGGCTCCCTGCCCTGCTCCTCGCCGCCGGAGATGCGGTAGCAGGTGGCAAACTCGTCCACCTCGGTGCGGGTGAGCAGCTCTACCCGCGCCACGCTGGCAATGGAAGCCAATGCCTCGCCCCGGAACCCCAGTGTGTGGATGCTGTTCAGGTCATCCGGCTTTTCAATTTTGCTGGTGGCGTGGCGGATGAAAGCCGTTGGGATATACTCGGCATCAATACCGGTGCCGTTATCGCTGATCTCGATCAGCTTTACGCCGCCGGACTCGATGCTTACGGTGACCTGCGTTGCACCGGCGTCGATGGAGTTTTCCAAAAGCTCCTTAACCACCGATGCGGGGCGCTCTACCACCTCACCGGCGGCGATCAGCTCCGCAGTATGCTTATCCAGAACATGGATGACTGCCATGGTCTTTTCCCTCCCCTGTGGTTGATTTTTACGGTCAGCCGTTCAGGCTGCCCTTGAGGGTCTTTTTCAGCTCGTACAAAAAGTTCAGTGCTTCAATGGGGGTAAGCGTTTCCACATCCACGGCTTCCAGCTTTTCCATCATTTCGCTGGGCACTGCCGGGGAATTATACTCCTGCAAGGCGTCAAAATCCATCTGCTCCACCTTGTTTTTGGGAGCAGAGGCTTCCAGCGTGCGCAGCACCTCGTGGGCACGGCGGGTCACGCTGCCGGGCAGACCGGCCAGCTTTGCCACCTCAATGCCGTAGCTGTCGTCGGCGGGGCCGCGCACGATGCGCCGCAGGAAGGTGATGTCCTCACCGCGCTTCTTGACCGCGATGTTGTAGTTCTTTACACCCTCCACGGTGCCTTCCAGCTCGGTCAGCTCGTGGTAGTGGGTGGCGAACAGGGTCTTGCAGCCCAGCCCCTTGGCGGGGTCTGCGATATGCTCCACCACGGCGCGGGCGATGCTCATGCCGTCAAAGGTGGAGGTGCCGCGGCCGATCTCGTCCAGCACCACAAGACTTTTGGCGGTGGCGTTTTTCAGAATTTCGGCTACCTCGGTCATCTCCACCATAAAGGTGGACTGACCTGCGGCAAGGTCGTCCGATGCACCGATGCGGGTAAAAATGGCGTCCACCACGCCCACATGACAGCTGGCAGCCGGCACAAAAGAACCAATCTGCGCCATCAGCGCAATGAGGGCATTCTGACGCATATAAGTGGATTTACCCGCCATGTTGGGGCCTGTGATGATGGCGACGCGGTTTTCCTTTTCGCCCATGTAGGTGTCGTTCGGCACAAAGAGAGCGTCCTTCAGCACGCGCTCGACGACCGGATGGCGGCCGTCGTGGATCTCGATCACGCCGGAATCGTCCACCACCGGGCAGCAGTAGCTGTTCTTGACCGCGACGACGGCAAGCGACGCGAGCGTGTCAAGCTCCGCGACCGCGGCGGCGGTCTTCTGGATGCGCTCGGCGCCCGCGCAGATCTCGTCGCGCAGGGCGGAGAAGATCTCGTATTCGAGCGCGTTGTCACGCTCCCCCGCGGTCAGGATCTCCTGCTCCAGGTCCTTGAGCTCCTGGGTGATGTAGCGCTCGCCGTTGACGAGCGTCTGCTTGCGGATGTAGGTGTCGGGCACCTGATCCTTGAAGGAATTGGAGACCTCGATGTAGTAGCCGAAGACCTTGTTGTAGCCGATCTTCAGCGTGCGGATGCCGGTGCGTTCCTTTTCCTTCGTTTCAATGGAGGCGAGCAGCCCCTTGCCGCCGGAGAGAATGTCGTGCAGGCGGTCGACCTCGGCGTTGAAGCCCTTGCGGATGAAGCCGCCCTCGCGCACGGAGAACGGCGGCTCGTCCACGATGGTCTCGGCGATGCGCGCAGCGATGTCCGCGAGCGGGTCAAGCTCCTGCGAAAGCTCGCCGAGCCGGCCCGTGGTGAAGTGCGCGAGCTGCTCGCGCACGGCGGCGAGCTGCTCGATGGAATTACGCAGCGAGACGAGGTCGCGCCCGCCCGCCGTGCCGTAGACGATGCGGCCGATGAGCCGCTCCATGTCGCTGATGCCGGAGAGGGCGAGGACCAGCTCCTCGCGCGCCATCGTGTCGTTCACCAGCGCGCCGACGGCGTTCGAGCGGCGTGTGATGGCAGCGACCTCGCGCAGGGGACGCTCCAGCCAGGAACGCAGGCAGCGCGCGCCCATGGCGGTTTTCGTTTTGTCAAGTACCCAAAGCAGACTCCCGCGCTTTTCCTTGCCGCGGATGGTCTCCGTCAGCTCCAGGTTGCGGCGGGCGGAGAGGTCCAGCTCCATGAAGCGGCCCTGCTCGTAGTATTCAAGATCGCTGATGTAGGATAGGTCGCTCTTCTGCGTTTCGTGCAGATAGCTCAGAAGGCCGCCGAGCGCGAGCGCCGCGGCGGGGTTATTGCGCGGGAGCGCGGCGCAGGCGTCCTCGCCGTACTGCGCGAGCACAGCTTTTTCCGCCGCCTTCAAGTCGAAGCGCGCGTCGCCGCGCTCCACGCGGCAGGAGAGTCTGTCGGCAAGCAGGGCTTTCAGCTCCTCGTCCGCATACGCGCCCGCGCTCAGTACCGCTTCGGCGGGCGAGAAGCGCGCAAGCTCATTGCACAGATGCTCCGCACGGTCCGCGCCGGAAAAGGCGGTGACGTGCGTGTGGCCTGTGGACATATCGCAGAACGCGACGCCCGCGTTCTGCTCGTCGAGGAACACGCCGCACAGGAAGTTGCCGCGCCGGTCGTCCAGACACGCGCTGTCGATCACCGTGCCGGGAGTGACGACGCGGATGATGTCGCGCTTGACGAGTCCCTTGGCGAGTGCCGGGTCCTCGGTCTGCTCACAGATGGCGACCTTGTAGCCCTTGGCGATGAGCCGCGCGATGTAGCCGTCGCTCGAATGGTACGGGATGCCGCACATCGGCGTCTGCTCCTCGGCGGACTTGCCGCGGTCGCGCGTGGTGAGAACGAGATCCAGCTCGCGCGCGGCGAGCTTTGCGTCCTCGTTGAACATCTCGTAGAAGTCGCCGAGACGGAAAAAGAGGATGGAATCCTTATTCTGCTCCTTGATCTCAAGATATTGGCGCATCATCGGCGTGAGGTCTGCCATGTTCGTTGCTCACTTTCTAAAAAATCAGATCGTAAAGGTCGTTCCGGTCGCCATGTAGGCGAGGCGGTCGCCCAGCGTTTCGTGCAGCCAGGCGTAAGCGTCGTCGCCGGTGCAGTGGCCGGTGACGTAGCGCGTCGCCTTCCGCGCGCACAGGCGCTCGCCCACCGCGTCCACAAGGGCTCTCGGCTCGCTCTGACCGAGCGAGGGATTGTAGAGATGGAAGCCCGCGAACACATAGTCCGGCGCACGGCCCAGAATGTCCTCTGCGCGGTTGATGATGTTGATGATGCCGCTGTGGGCGCAGCCAGCGAAGAGGACGGTTTTGCCGTGCTCCGTCACCAGCAGGTCCTGCTCGTGGCGGAAGGCGTCGCGGGGATAGTCCCCGCCGACCTTTTCGCGCAGCGTGGCGTTCGCCTCGCTCAGGAGCTCGTGCGTCCGGATGCCGGAGAAGAGCGTCAGCTCCTCGTCGAGCTTCGTCACACCCTCGGCCATCACGAAGCGGTCGGTGTACTCGTGCAGCTTGGGATCGAGACCGATGAAGGCGCATTTCGTCGGCGTCACGACATAGTAATCACCGAAGGCCTCCTTCTGAAGATAGACCTTCGCGGTGCGGTTGCCCCGCAGGAAGGTCAGCAGGCCGCCGCAGTGGTCGTTGTGCGCGTGGGAGAGAAAGGCGATATCGACCTGTGCGAGGTCGATGCCGAGCGCCTTGGCGTTTTCCCAGAAAGCGTCACTCGCGCCGGAGTCGAAGAGAATTTTATGCTTTGCTGTTTCAATGTAGAGCGAAAGCCCGTGCTCGCAGCGGAGCGCATCGCAGGTGGTTTTATTTTCCAGTAAGGTGGTGATTTTCATATCGTTTCCTCCGCGGCTCCGTAGAGCGCCCAGGTGTTGCTGCCCGAAATTTTTGCTGTGGTGAACGTTCCGATAAGACTCTTGTCGCCCTTCATGCGCACGAGGCGGTTGCCCTCGGTGCGCGCGGAGAGCGGCCAGTCCGCGTCGTCGCTCTCGCCCTCGACCAGCACGCGCACGGTCCTGCCGATGTAGGCGGCGTGCTTCTCCGCGCTGATGGCGTTCTGGGCGTTGCAGAGCGCGTCGAACCACTTCTGCTTTTCCTCGCGCGGCGTGGGATCGTCCAGCTTTGCGGCGGGCGTGCCCGGGCGGGGGGAGAAGATAAACGTAAAGAGCGCGTCGAAATGGACTTCGTTGATCAGACTTACGGTGTCCATCGCTTCCGCCTCGGTCTCGCCGGGGAAGCCGATGATGATGTCGCTCGTGAGCACGAGGTCGGGCATGACCCTGCGGGCATAGCGGATCAGCTCAAGGTAGCCCGCGCGGGTATAGGGGCGGTTCATCGCGCGCAGCACGCGGTCATTGCCGCTTTGGACGGGCAGGTGCAGCTGATGCGTCACATGGCGGCTCGCCGCCATCGTGTCGAAGAGCTTGGACGTCGCGTCCTTGGGCTGGCTGGACATGAAGCGTACCCAGTAGTCGCCGTCGATCCGGTCGATCTCCGCGAGAAGGTCGGCAAAATCATAGCCCGTGCCGAGATCCTTGCCGTAGCTGTTGACGTTCTGACCGAGCAGCGTGATCTCTTTATAGCCCGCCGCGACCAGCTCGCGGACCTCGCGCACGATCTGCTCCGGCTCGCGGCTGCGTTCGCGGCCGCGGACGTAGGGCACGATGCAGTACGAGCAGAAGTTGTTGCAGCCGTACATAATGCTCACCCACGCGCTCACGCCGCCAACGCGGTAGACGGGGATGTCCTCTGCGATGCGGCCCGGCTCGTCGTCGATGGAAAAGACGCGGCCGCGCTCGGTGTAGGCGCGGTACAAGAGCTCGGGGAAGCGCCACTCGGCCTGCGGACCGAGCACGAGATCGACGTGGCGGTAGCTGGTTTTCACCTTTTCCGCCACGCGCGGCTGCTGTGCCATGCACCCGCACAGGCAGATGATCTGGTCGGGATTCGCCGCCTTGGTGTGCGTGAGCTGGCCGAGCATCCCGTAAACGGTTTTCTCTGCGTTTTCGCGGATGGCGCAGGTGTTCATCAGCACGATGTCGGCGCGCTTCGTGTCGTCGGTGAACTCGCAGCCCATCTCGCGCAGCATTCCCATCAGCCGCTCGCCGTCCGCCACGTTCTGCTGGCAGCCGTAGGTGTGGACGTAGGCCAGCGGCTTCGTCGTGCGCCGCTCGTGCAGCGCGCGCACCTTATCCATATATTCCTTTTGCCGCGCCGTTTCCTCGGCGCTGACCAATACCTTTTCGCGTTCCAAGGGGCTATCCTCCCGGTTGATATACTTTAACTAATAAATTATAACACGGAGCGCGCGCTCTGACAAGTCGGCGCAAAAATTTTATCGCCGCCGCTTTATTGCCTTTTCCCCCAAAAGAGAGGAAATTTCCCACAAACTTTGTGTGCTCCGCTCTTGCAATCGCAACAAGGGCATATTATAATCTTTGTACGAAAGAAACCTTTTATTTTTACATAGAAAGAAGGGTCCGTCTATGAACCTCTGGCATGATGTTGCGCCCCACCGCGTGCGCCCCGAGGACTTCCTCGCCGTCATCGAGATCGAAAAGGGCAGCAAGAACAAATACGAAATGGATAAGGAGACCGGCGCCCTGCGCCTCGACCGTATCCTTTATACCTCCACCCACTATCCGGCGAACTACGGCTTCATCCCCCGCACCTGGGCGGACGACGGCGACCCGCTGGACGTGCTGGTGCTCTGCTCGGAGTGCATCCGTCCGCTGAGCCTCGTTGAGTGCTACCCCATCGGCGTCATCACGATGGAGGACGGCGGCTCGCTCGACGAGAAGATCATTGCCATTCCCTTCCAGGATCCGACCTACAACACCTATCAGGACATTTCCGAGCTGCCCGACCACGTCGCCAGCGAGATCAAGCACTTCTTCCGCGTCTATAAAAGCCTTGAGGGCAAGGAGACTGTGGTGAGCGACGTGCTCGGCCGCGACGAGGCCGTGAAGATCATCATCAAGTGCCAGAACGCCTACATCGAGAAATACTGCCGCTGAAAGCGGAACAGAAAAAAGAAGGCCTCTTGAAAGAGACCTTCTTTTCTTATGCTTCGGGAAGAGAATCGTCCTCGTCGATCCACTGCTGCACGGGCACGACCTCGAACTCCGTCTCCGTGCGGCGGATGACCACCTTTTCCAGCCCCGCGTTGATGATCTGGCGGCGGCACATGGCACAGCTCGTCGCGTCGTGCAGCAGCTCGCCCGTGCGCGCGTCGCGGCCCACAAGATAGATGGTGCCGCCGACCATGTCGCGCCGGGAGGCCGAGATAATGGCGTTCGCCTCGGCGTGGACGCTGCGGCAGAGCTCGTAGCGCTCGCCGCGCGGGACCTGCAGCTCCTCGCGTGTGCAGAAGCCGAGATCGACGCAGTTTTTCCGCCCGCGGGGCGCGCCGTTGTAGCCGGTGGAAATGATCTCATCGTTCTTGACGATGATGGCACCGTAGACCCGCCGCAGGCAGGTCGCGCGCTCGAGCACCGTTTCGGCAATGTCGAGGTAATAGTTTTCCTTGCTGATGCGCGGCATGGCTGATCCTCCTTGTAATTTTTCCTAAAAATATTGCTAAATGTTATCAAAACTCGTGCCTGCACCGTGGGCAGCGTCCGTAATCAAAGTCGATGACCGCCCCGCAGACGGGACATTGCTTCTGCGCGAGCCCGTCCGACGGCGCTTCCGGTTGGAACAGTTCGAGCTTTCCGCACGTAGGACAGGAATAGATGTCGACCTCCATTCCGCCCGCAAGGGCGAAGGTCAGGTCCGAAAGGAACAGGTCGGGGCGGCGCTGGAACTTGTCGCGTCCGATAAATCGCATTCCCGCGCCGCAGCGCAGGCAGCTGAGCTGTCGCTTATCCGTCATGCTAGACCCCCTGCAGATCAAAGATCGGTGTATATTCCTCTTTCGCGCTGGAAAGCTCCTGACAGAAGCCGTCCGTGATGCCGCAGTCGGTCATGTACCGCACCGCCGCGCGGTACTCCGCGTGGTTCAATCGCCGCGCGAGCGCTCCGCTCGCGCCGGGCTGGGGCGTGTACTGGCTCATAAGGGAAAAAAGCACCGTGTGCGGCGGGAAGTGCGCGGATACATAGTCGATGACCGCCTTGGTGTTCTCGAGCTGACCGGGCAGGACGAGGTGGCGGATGATGACGCCGGACTTCATCAAGCCGTCGTCTCCGATCCGGTAGGGCCCCACCTGCCGCAGCATCTCGTCGATGGCCGCGGCGGCGACGGGAAAGTAATCGCCCGCGCAGCTCAGCTCCCGCGCGGGCTTTTCCAGCGCGTACTTGAGGTCGGGCAGATAGATCTGCACCCTGCCCTCCAGCGTTTTGAGTGTTTCCACGCGCTCATAGCCGCCGCTGTTCCACACCACCGGCACGGGCAGCGGATCTTCCAGAGCCTCCAGCACCCAAGGCGTGAAGTGCGTGGGCGAAACCAGGTCGATGCAGTGCGCGCCCTGCGCGATGAGCTCGAAGAAGATCTCCCGCAGCCGCGCGGGGGAAAGGACCTTGCCGAAATTCTCGTGGCTGATCTTACCGTTCTGGCAGAACACGCAGCCGAGATTGCAGCCGGAGAAGAAGACGCAGCCCGCGCCGTTCGTGCCGCTGAGCACCGGCTCCTCCCATTGGTGGAGCATGGCCTTTGCCGCTACGATGCCTGCGGGCATGGCGCAGACTCCCCCGCCGCGCGTCTCCGTGCGCTCCGCGCCGCAGCGGCGCGGACAGATATTGCAGAGCATCAGTCGCCTGTCCCCTGTCCGTTGAAGTCGGGGCCGAGGTCGCCGGCCATCCAATGGCGGCGGCACAGACCGATATACTGGTCGTTTGCGCCGAGCACGACCTGCTCGCCCTCCTTGAGGACCTTGCCGTTCGCGTCGAAGCGGGCGTTGAACGCCGCCTTCTTGCCGCACCAGCAGATCGTTTTGACCTCCTCAAGCTTGTCCGCCATCACGAGCAGCTCATAGCTGCCGGGAAACAGCTCGCCGCGGAAGTCCGCGCGCAGACCGTAGCACATCACGGGGATGCCGCAGTCGTCCACCAGATGGACGAGGTACATGACCTCCTCGCGCGTGAGGAACTGCGCCTCGTCGACGATGATGCAGGCGTTCTTCTTCAGCTCGTCCTCACTCATCTCGCGCATTTCGTGGAAGTAGACGCAGGGGAACTCCAGCCCGATGCGTGAGTGGACCATGTGGTCGCCGTCGCGCGTGTCGAGCTGCGGCTTGACGAGCAGCGTCTGCTGCCCGCGCTCCTCATAGTTGAAGCGCGCCATGAGCGCGTTCGCGGTCTTGCTCGAGCCCATCGCGCCGTACTTAAAGTAAAGCTGTGCCATGATCGGTTCCTCCCTGTTGTGCGGCGAGCCATCGGACCGCCGTGTCGAAGTAGTATCGGAATGCCGAGGGGATCGCCGCCGCTTGCAGCGCCGCGCCGTCCGCCCAGAGAAATTCATTGTTCTTGCCCTCTGCCGCGGCAAGATAGCCGTGCATATCCCATTCCACATGGGAAAAAATATGCTTTGCTGCACCGACCGGCGTGAGCGTCCGCGCCGTAAGCCCCCATTGCGCGAGCGTGATGGCCGCCCCGGCCTCGTCAAGATTCCCGGGGACATTCGGAAGCTCCCACAGTCCCGCGAGCAGCCCCTTGGCGGGACGCTTGCGCAGGGCGAGCCTGCCGTCCCGCACGAGCAGGAACACAGTCCGCTCCTCGACCCTGCGCGGTTTTTTCGCCGCGCGCACGGGGAGCACATCGGTCATGCCGTTTTGGTACGCCGCGCAGAAGGCGCGGGCGGGGCATTTTTCGCACAGCGGCGCACCGTTCGGCAGGCAAACCGTCGCGCCGAGATCCATCATCGCCTGGTTCCATTCGCCGGGACGCTCGCAGTCGATGCTTTCGGTGAGCATGGCGCGAAAACGCCTGCGCACCCTGGCGTCCATGATGTCCTCCGCGATGCCGCCGACCCGGGCGGCGACGCGCAGGAGATTGCCGTCCACCGCCGGCTCCGGCTCGCCGAAGGCGATGGAGGCGATGGCGCTCGCCGTATAGTCGCCGACGCCGGGGAGACGCAGAAGCTCCTCGCGCGTGTTGGGAAATTCCCCGCCGCAGTCGTTTACGAGAACCTGCGCCGCACGGTGCAGGTTCCGTGCGCGGGAGTAGTAGCCCAGACCCTCCCAGAGCTTGAAAAGCCGCTCCTCGCCCACTGCCGCGAGCGCGTACACGTCGGGCAGCTCTGCCATAAAGCGGGCATAGTATTCCAGCACCGCCTGCACGCGCGTCTGCTGCAGCATGATCTCCGACACCCAGATGCGGTAAGGGTCGCGGATGCCGCG
>OLYN01000983.1_pt1 | contig 15160 bp, 13 predicted proteins | sample 1674231 | NCBI WGS metagenome assembly OLYN01 (sample SAMEA103958153, study PRJEB25191) | human gut metagenome
GAATTTGAACGCAGCTGTGTTCATGAGTATGCAGTAAAGCAAAATGTGAATATGCGCTTTACATGAATCAGGAGGGATGCAACATGAAGCATGTGCAGCAGTTCAGCATCATCCTGTTGATTTCCGTCATTGGAGAATTACTGAAAACCTTTCTTCCACTTCCGGTACCGGCCAGTGTCTATGGATTGATCATTATGCTGGTGGCTTTGCTCACAGGTATTCTGAAGCTGGATCAGGTCAAAGGTGCGGCAGATTTTCTGGTTGAGATCATGCCGGTGATGTTTGTACCGGCAGGTGTAGGATTATTGAATGCCTGGGGGGTGTTGCAGCCAATCTGGGTGCCGGTTGTTATGATCACAGTGATCACTACAGTGATCGTGATGGTAGTAACCGGAAGAGTAACACAGACTGTAATAAATGTCAAGTGAATTTGCTTTATTTTATTAAATATTTATATAACCTATAATGTATCGTGCTGATTGTTATATCTTCCGCCTGTCAAAATAGCGTCAACAGCAAAGATTAACTTTTTAAAATCAACATTTTTTTTGAAAATTTTGCTCGGAATTACAATAAAGCTCATAACAAGTTTGTAATAATCCGATTGCCTGTCATATTTGACAATACTGCCGTCCATAATTGACAGAGTGATGTAATCGACAAATTCAAGTATTTTGTGATTTTTATATTTTTCAATAAGCTTTTTATCAAAATATCTGCCAAATCCTAAGCGCTTTAGCTTTTCGTATGTATATCCTACGCTCTTATATTTTATGATATCCATAATAGGTCTTGCTATGAAAAATAAATTTGATAATTTTTCTCCGTCAATTCCGAGTGCGTTAAGCCTTGCGCAAAATTCTTCTTTGTTTGCGCAGTCTAAAAGCCTGTGAACAAGGGCAGTGCAATGGTTTGCAAGAAATTTTTGTGCGTCAATTTCTTTTCCGTCAAGCTTAAATGATTTCAAATGCTTTACATCATAAGTCAATGTCATATCGTCATTGACGGTGACGTCAACTATAGGTGCGGGATATCCTACAAGAGAGCCGACGTTTACCTCTTTGATAACATTGCCTTTTTTAGATTTAAAATCTGTTGTGCTTTGCATATGGCTGTGACCTACAAACATATATTTAAGCCCTGCGTCTGCAAGACGTGACGCTACATATTCTCTGTCTGCAACGCATGTTCCGCCGCCAGTAATCAGCGGACTTATGTGAGGGGTGAGCAAGTGGTGCTCCATACCTATTATTAAACAGTTGTCGTCATAAGCCTTTTTAATTTGGTTTTCAATCCAACAAAAATGCTCCTCTGTAAAGCCGGCATGGTCATTGCCGTTTTTGTCATCGTTTAATGCAAGAAGCCTTACATTGTCGCTAAGTTGAATAACATAAGACGTTGTGCCTATGTGAGTTATATATTCGCTTATGGCTTGTTTAGGACCGAAATCGAAATAGAAATCACGAAGCTCATTGCTTTTAAGCGTTTCAACATTGTGGTTTACTAAACCGCCTTGAAAGCTTCTTGGATTTTCGTCACAGCACCAATCGTGAGTAGAGGTGATAGTGTAAACGGGTTTTGATTTTGCAAGCTTTTCAAGCTTTTCTCTAAATTCAATGTGCGACACCTTTTCGCCGTCGTTTGTAACATCGCCGATAATCATAACTGCGTTTGTATCGCTTTTTGCAATTTGCTCAAATGCCGCGTCGATGATATCTCCCGTTTCTGCAAGGCATTTTTGGTCACTTCCGCTTCTTAAAAAGTATTGGCGTCCGCTTGTGCCGAGCGTTTTGCTGTAGTGGTGAGTATCTGTTATAAAAGTAAGTTTTAGCATTTTGACACCTCTTTACTTGATTTGCTCTATTTTGTTACCGTTTACTAAAAATACGTGGTCCGAAATATCCATCATAGCCTTGTCGTTCATAGAATCGGTATAAAAATTATCTATATGTGCGTTAGGGTACAGTTCGTTAAATATTTTAACCTTGTTTTCAAGAAAGCATAAGCGCTTGAATTTGCCGTTTTTTTTATCAATTGAAGAGCCGACGTAGTTTTTGATTCCGATTCTTTTCATAATCTCATCAAGCAAAAAGTCTGTCGAGCCGGAAACGACAATGTCGTCATCATGTCTGACCTCATTGTACCAAGGCTTAATTTTTTTCTCGTTTTTGTCCCAAAATTTAACAACGTCCTCATCAAGCGTTTTGATGTGAATAAAATATCCTTCAAGAAAGCTTGCATAAGCCTCAATCGCTTCCTCAACAGTGAATAGGTGAAAAGCGTCTTTAAAGCATATTACTAAAAGTTTAGGAACGTATTTCCAAATTTTAGGGTCTGTTTTTACATAGTGAAGCGCAAAGTCAATAAGTGTTTCGCCGTCATATATTGTGTTGTCAAAATCAAAAACGTTCATTATATTTTTTATCCTCTCGGTTAAAATAATCGAAAAATTGACATTAATTTGCCTATATTTTTATTTTATCACAACTTATATGCGTTATCAACCTTGACAATTGGAAAAAATAATTATATATTAGAATAAGTATAGTTAAAAGTAATTGAATTTTTTGATTACTTGACTTTGCGAATTTATCATTATGAGCTTTAGGAGAAGGGAGCAATCGCTCTTTAATAATCTTATGAAAAACAAGGAATACATTAAAACAGATGTTGTAATAGTCGGAAGCGGTGTGGCAGGTCTTTTTGCGGCACTTTGCCTTCCAAAGGATAAGGAAGTTCTTATTATCACAAAGGAAAATACCGATGAATGTGATTCGATGCTCGCACAGGGCGGTGTGTGCGTGCTTAAGGACGTTAATGATTTCAAGTGTTATTTTGAGGACACAATGAAAGCAGGTCACTGGGAAAATGACCCCGATTCCGTTCGTGTTATGATTGAATCCTCTCAGGAGGTTATCGGAACTCTTATTGACCTTGGCGTCGATTTTGATACGGACAAAGACGGCAAATACGATTACACCCGTGAGGGCGCTCACAGAAGAAACAGAATACTTCATCATAAGGATGAAACAGGCAAGGAAATTACAGATACTCTTCTTGACATTGCAAAGAAAAAAGAAAATATAACCATAGTTCCAAAAACCACTATGATTGATTTTATTGAAAAGGATAATGTTTGCCAGGGTATTGTGTGTGAGGACGAATACGGCGAAATGGGCTCTATCCTTGCAAGAGATATCATTCTTGCAACGGGAGGTCTCGGAGGCTTGTTCCTTAATTCTACAAACTATCCTCATATTACCGGTGACTCATTTGCACTTGCAATTAAGCACGGGGTAGAGCTTAAAGACATTAATTATATTCAGATACACCCTACCACTCTTTACAGCAAGAAGAAAGGCAGACGTTTTCTTATCAGCGAAAGCGTAAGGGGCGAGGGCGCAATTCTTCTTAACGAAAACGGGGAAAGATTTACTGACGAACTTCAGCCGAGAGACGTTGTAACAAACGCAATTGTTGAGGAAATGAAAAAGTTTGGAACTGACCACGTTTATATTACACTTCCTACAATGACTACGGAGCAGGCGGCTAAGCGTTTTCCGAATATTTTTGACGCTTGTATGGAAGAGGGCTATGATATTACTAAGGATAAAGTTCCTGTAACTCCGGCTCAGCATTATATGATGGGCGGAATTAAAACTGACCTTTACGGCAGAACATCTATGGCTCATCTTTATGCAGCAGGTGAAACCGCTTGCAACGGCGTTCACGGCAAAAACAGGCTTGCTTCAAATTCTCTTCTTGAAAGTCTTGTTTTTGCAAAGCGTGCGGCTGACGTTATCGCTGATGATAAAAGCGAAAAGCCTGAAAATTATAACGAGATTGACCTTTCGTCTTATCCTCCAAAGGAAGAAAGACAAAAGGAGTTTAAAAAGCTCATTATGGATGAAATAAAAGAAAAGGATAAAGATTTTTATGATAAATGGTGTAACACTCAAGGTTAATGTAGACGATTATATTTTAAACACGCTTAAAGAGGATATCACTTCGGAGGATGTTTCAACCAATGCTGTTATGCCTGAGGACAAGCAGGGTAAGGCTGAACTTATCTGTAAGCAAGACGGTATTATCTGCGGTCTCGGTATTTTTGAAAGAACGTTTGAACTTCTTGATAAAACTGCTCGCTTTGAAGCATATTTCAAGGACGGCGACGAGGTTAAAAAGGGTGAGCTTTTGGGCGTCATTTACGGCGATATAAAGGCAATCCTCAGCGGAGAAAGAACAGGTCTTAATTATCTTCAGCGTATGAGCGGCATTGCCACAATGACAAGAGAATATATGAAAGAGCTTGAGGGTACAAATACTACTCTTCTTGACACTCGCAAGACTACTCCTAATATGCGCCCATTTGAAAAATATGCCGTTAAGGTAGGCGGCGCAACAAATCATAGATATAATCTTTCCGACGGTGTACTTCTTAAAGACAATCATATCGGTGCGGCAGGCTCAATTACAAAGGCAATTAAAATGGCTAAGGCGTATGCTCCTTTTGTAAGAAAGATTGAGATTGAAACCGAAACTTTGGAGCAGGTTAAAGAGGCTGTCGAGGCAGGCGCAGATATCATTATGCTTGATAATATGGATAATGATACTATGAAAAAAGCTGTTGAAATTATCGGCGGCAGGGCTGAAACCGAATGTTCGGGCAATGTTACTAAGGAAAGGCTTAAGTCAATTGCCCAAATCGGTGTTGATTTTGTATCGTGCGGTGCGCTTACTCATTCTGCTATGATTATGGATGTCAGTCTTAAAAATCTTACTCCTATTGAATAAAATTTATATTTAGATAAAGACGGTTAGTAATAATCGTCTTTATTTTTTTGCAAAATTTTAAATGATTGAAAAAATGCTTGGTTTGAATAAAACAGTCAAAATCAATCAAAATATACATATAAAAGCACCTGAATGCACAAATAAACAGGGTGCAAATGAGCATTATGACGAAAATAAATGAAACATATTGACTGAATATGAAAGAAACGCTATACTTAAGGTGCAATGAAAAGTTAGTTTTCAGCATTAAGGGGATTAAGCATGCTAAGTCAAGAAAGACAGTCATTAATTCTTGATATTATTAAAGAGCAGGGTTCTGTAACAGTCACAAGGCTTACAGAGATTTTGCAATCGAGCGAATCGACTGTAAGACGTGATTTATCCTACCTTGCAAGCAAAGGTAAGATTAATAAGGTTCACGGCGGCGCAACGGCGCTCGGTCAGGAATTTATTAAGCTTGAGGATAATATTGAGGAAAAACTGACAAAGAATACTGATGAAAAAACAAAAATTGCACAATATGCGGCATCGCAAATACAGGATGACGATTTTGTATTTATTGATGCAGGAACAACCACACTTTTGATGACGACGTTTCTCAAAAATTCAAAGGCAACTTTTGTTACAAACGGCGTCGACCACGCAAAGCAACTTGCAAAAAACGGATGCAACGTAATTGTTTTGGGTGGCAAGCTGAAGCAGTCTACAGAGGCAATCATAGGTTTGGTTGCGGCAAAAAATTTGCAAAACTATTCATTCACAAAGGCATTTATCGGCGCTAACGGCATAAGCGAAAAGCAAGGCTATACTACTCCGGATACGGAGGAGGCAATGCTTAAAGCAGTCACTGTTGAAAAAAGCTTCGTGACATACGTGCTTGCCGACTCTTCAAAGTTTGATAAAGTTTCGGCAGTAAGCTTTGGCTCTCTTGATTGTGCCTGTATAGTGACGGATAAATGCTCAAATTCAAAGCTTAAAAAGCTGACAGTTATTAAAGAGGTGTTGTAGCTTGATTTACACTGTAACTTTTAATCCGGCGCTTGATTATGTTATGAATTTAAAGCAGCTGCAATATAAGGATATTAACCGAACCGAAAGCGAACAGCTTTATTACGGCGGCAAGGGAATTAACGTTTCCGTTATCCTTTCAAGGCTCAAGGTTGATAACATTGCGCTTGGCTTTCTTGCCGGATTTTCAGGCAAGAAAATTGAAGAAATGCTTAATGCAGAAAATATTAAAAATGATTTTGTATATCTTAAAAAAGGATACACAAGAATTAATGTAAAAATCAAAGCAGATGAGGATTACGATATTAATGCGCAGGGACCCAATATCGAATTAGATGAATTAAATGCTTTGTTTGACAAGTTTGAAAAACTTAAATCAGGTGATTTCCTCGTTTTGGCAGGTTCAATTCCAAATTCTCTTCCCGATGATATTTATGAGGAAATACTCGCAAAACTCCAAAATAAAGGTATTAACTTTGCAGTTGATGCAACGGGAGATTTGCTTTTAAATGTTTTAAAATATAAGCCGTTTTTAATTAAGCCTAATCATCACGAGCTTGGCGATGTTTTCGGCGTAGAAGTTAAAACGGAAAAAGAAATTGCATATTATGCAAAAAAGCTTCAGGAAATGGGCGCAAGAAATGTTCTCGTTTCACGTTCAAAGGACGGCGCAACGCTTGTTGATGAATTTGGAGAGGTTCATTCAATGGGTAATGTTCCCGGCAAGGTTTTAAATCCTGTCGGCTGCGGCGATTCAATGGTGGCAGGCTTTGTTGCAGGTTACTCAAAAACTCACGACTATAAATATGCTTTAAAGCTTGGCTCTGCTTGCGGAAATGCAACAGCCTTTTGTCCGGGTCTTGCTGATAAAGACACAATCGACAAAATGCTTGAAAGCGAATATTTAAAATAAGAAAGGGGTAATACTTATGAAAATTATTGATTTGCTTAAGAAGAATGCAATAGAACTTAATACATCGGTTGCCTCAAAAAATGATGCTATCGATAAGCTTATTGCTCTTCATGAAAAGGCAGGTAATCTTCTTGACGTTAATGAGTACAAGAAGGCAATACTTGCAAGAGAGGCTCAAGGCTCAACTGCAATAGGAGAGGGAATTGCAGTTCCTCACGCTAAAAGTGAGAGTGTTAAAACGCCCGGTCTTTCTGCTATAACTGTTCAAAACGGTGTTGACTACGGTGCACCCGATGGCAAAAACAGCGACATTTTATTTATGATTGCTGCTCCGCTTGACGGAGATTTACATCTTGAAATTCTTTCAAGATTGATGGTTATGCTTATGGAACCTGAATTTTGTGCGGCTTTAAGAAGCGCAAAAACAGCAGATGAATTTCTTTCTGTAATTGATAAAAAGGAAACTGAAAAGTATCCTGATGAGCCAAAGGCAGAGGTAGCAAAGAAAGACGGCTACAGAATTTTAGCCGTAACAGCTTGCCCTACCGGTATTGCTCATACCTATATGGCTGCCGAGGCACTCGAAAAAGCGGGCGAAAAAATGGGCTATCCGCTTAAGGCTGAAACTAACGGCTCAGGCGGCGCAAAGAATATTTTAACGAAAAAAGAAATTGAGGAATGTGACGGCATCATTATTGCGGCTGACAAAAATGTTGAAATGGCACGTTTTGACGGCAAGCCTGTTATCAAAACCTCAGTTACAAATGGTATTAATAAACCTGAGGAGCTTATTCAAAAAATTGTTGACGGCAAAGCTTCTGTTTATCACGCAAATGACGAAGAAAAAAGCGCTGTAGATGATGACGAAAAAGAAAGCTTCGGCCATAAGGTTTATAAGCATCTTATGAACGGTGTATCTCACATGCTCCCGTTCGTAGTAGGCGGCGGTGTGCTTATTGCATTCGGTTTCCTTATTGATACAATCGCAGGCAATGCAAACGCCGGCGGAACATTCGGTTTCACAAGCCCTGTTGCATCAGTTGTTTTCTGGATAGGTAAAGCGGCATTTGCACTTATGCTTCCTGTTTTGTCGGCATATATCGCTCAGTCTATTGCAGACCGTCCGGGCTTACTTCCGGGCTTTGTAGGCGGTGTGTTTGCGGCAAGCGGCCATACAATTCAAAGTATGGTTGACGGCGTTAATTCGGGCAACGGACTTGCCGGAGATTCAAAAGCAGTATCAGGTTTCCTCGGCGCATTGTTTGCCGGCTTTATAGCAGGTATAGTTGTTCAGCTTATTAAAAAAGCATTTTCTTGGATGCCTAAGGCAATGGACGGTATTAAACCGGTATTCATTTATCCGCTTTTGGGTACGCTTCTTATGGGCTTAATTATGGCAGGCGTAAACCCGATTATCGGTCAACTCAATACACTTCTTTCAAACGGACTTGAAAGTCTTGGTTCAACAAGCAGACTTCTTCTTTCAATTGTTCTTGCTACTATGATGGCAACAGATATGGGCGGTCCTTTCAACAAGGCAGCTTATGTATTCGGTACAGCAGCAATTGCAGACGGCAACACTTGGATTATGGCTGCTGTTATGATTGGCGGTATGGTTCCTCCTATCGCAATCGCTCTTTCAACAACATTTAACAAGAAAAAGTGGAATAAGGAAGAACTTAAGAGCGGTCCTGTAAACTATCTTATGGGTCTTTGCTTCGTCACCGAGGGTGCAATTCCTTACGCAGCTTCTGACCCAATTCGTGTAATTCCGTCTTGTATGGTCGGTTCTGCTGTAGCAGGTGCTCTTACATCACTCTTTAATGTAACTTGTCCTGCTCCTCACGGCGGTATGTTCACATTCATTGTATGCGACCATCCTCTTCTTTATGTTGTAGCTCTTGTTGCAGGCTCGATTGCAGGTGCATTAATGCTTGCACTTTTAAAGAAAAATGTAAACAATGAAGTTAAAGCAAAATAAGATATAATCAGGAGAAATATTATGGTTTCAAAGCTTACTAAGGTTACTAACGAAATGGGATTTCATATGAGACCTGCAAACGTTTTTGTAACAGCAATGACTAAATATACATCAAATATTAATATTATTGTCGGCGATAAAAAAATCAACGGCAAAAGCATTATGAATATTATGGCGGCTTGCATTAAGTGTGGCACAGAGATTACTGTTGAATGTGACGGCGCAGATGAGCAGGCTATGCTTGATGAAGCAATTGCTCTTATTGAATCAGGTTTCGGCGAATAAAAATTATAAAAGGTGCAATGCTTAATTACATTGCACCTTTTTGTGCAGCAAGGGGGAAGTGTTATGCTTAAGGGAATAGGAGCAAGTCAGGGCTACGGTATCGGCAATGCAGTTGTTATAAGCGACGCAAAGCTTGATTATAATCACGTTGAATTTACAACGGCTCAAAATGAAAAGGAAAGACTTCAAAAAGCAGTTGATACTTTTATTAAGGAAACGAGGAAGCTTGCAGATGACGTGAAAAATTCGGCAGGCGACAAGGAAGCGGAAATTTTAGAGGGTCATATTGTTATGCTTTCAGACCCGTTTATGCTTTCTCAAATGCAGGATAATATTGACGCAGGCTCGGTGGCAGAAAAGGCTGTTGATACGGTTTGCTCAATGTTTATTGATATGTTTTCGGGTGTTGACGATGAGCTTACTCAGCAAAGAGCAAGCGACGTTAAGGATATCAAAGACAGCCTTTTGAGTATCTTGCTCGGCGTAAATAACGTCGATATTTCTAAGGTGAAAAAAGGTTCTGTTTTGATAGCAAAGGATTTTACTCCGTCTATGACGGGTCAAATTAATAAGGATAATGTCAGCGCAATACTTACAGAGGTGGGCGGTATCACAAGCCACAGTGCAATTTTGGCAAGGGCTATGGGTATTCCTGCCGTGCTTTCGATACCTAATGTTTGCAATGAGGTGAAAAACGGCGATATGGTTGCTGTTGACGGATTTAAAGGAAATGTTATTGTAAGTCCGAGTAATGATGATATAAAGGAATTTGAAAATAAACAAGAGGCATATCTAAAAGATAAAGAGAGCTTAAAGCAATATTTCGGCAAGCCGACTGTTACTAAATCGGGCATTAAAAAACTTGTTTACGGCAATATCGGCAAAGCTGAGGATGTTCAAAGCGTTATTCAAAACAGCGGAGAAGGTATAGGTCTTTTCAGAACGGAATTTCTTTTTATGGACCGCCAAAGCGAACCAAGCGAGGAAGAACAGTTTGAGGCATATTCCACCGTTGCAAAGGCAATGGACGGCAAAGAAGTAATCATTCGCACCCTTGATGTAGGCGGTGATAAGGATATTCCTTATCTTAATATTGAAAAAGAAGAAAATCCTTTCTTGGGCCACAGAGCAATTCGCTACTGCCTTGATAATAAGGAACTTTTTAAAAAGCAGCTTCGTGCGCTTTTGCGTGCAAGTGTTTATGGAAATATAAAAATTATGCTTCCTCTTGTTACCTGTGTTGAAGAGGTAAGGCAGGCAAAAGCCCTGATTGAGGAATGCAAGGAAGAACTTAAAAGTGAGGGTAAGGAATACAGAAGCGTAGATGTCGGCATTATGGTTGAAACTCCGGCGGCAGTATTTATTTCGGATATTCTGGCTCGTGAAGTTAAGTTTTTCTCTATCGGCACAAACGACCTTACAGGCTACACAATGGCAGTGGATAGAGGCAATGCAAAGGTTGAAAGGCTTTATGATGTATTTCAACCGTCAGTTTTACGTGCTATTGAAACAACTATTAAAAATGCCAAGGCAGCAGGTATTCAGGTTGGTATGTGCGGTGAAGCGGCAGCGGATACCAAGCTTATCCCTTATCTTATTGAATGGGGTCTTGATGAATTTTCTGTTTCGTCAGGAAGTATTTTGCAAACCCGAAAGACAATTTGTGAATATGACAAATAATTTTATATATGACAACTCGTTATAACTGTTAATAATGAATATAAAAACGAGCATTGACAAAATATCGTCAATGCTCGTTTATCTTTTGTATTAATTATTTCTTTTGTGGGCCGTTGTAGCCGTTTTTCTCTTGGAATTTGGCAATCTTGTCAATTACGGAAAGAATAACATCGAAGCCGTCGCCGACTGTTTCCATTTCAAAGCGCTCAGGCATATCACGCCATGTGTGATAATAGTATGTGAGCATAGGGTTTTGTGCGGCAAATGTAACTGACTTAATTCCTGCTTTTGTCATAGGAGTTGAGTCGCAACCGCCTACAGGGTTGTGAATGCAACCGTTAGTAAGCGACTTGATACCCATTTCGTTAAAAGTATCTTTAAACATTTTTTCCATATCGGTATCAAATCTGACACCCTGCCAATCGTCTTTAATAACTACCTCAAAGTACTCTTTATCGGCAACAGAGTCAATGTTGATATTCCAAGCATTTTTTGTTAAATCGTCAAATCTGTGCTCCTGAGCAAAGTGCATTGAGCCTCTCAAGCCTGCTTCCTCAGAGCCGATATTTGCATCAACAATACGGCAATTCTTAGGCATTTTATCAGGATTTTCCTTGAAATATTTAATTACAGCATAACTTAAGCCGATGCCTGTTGCGTTGTCCATAGCACCACGAGAAGCATTCCTTGGATTAGGGTCACCCCACATAACAACGAATAATGAGCCTATTGCTGTTACGATAGGAACAAAGTTCATTATAAACATAAATACTTCCCATCCGTGAGATGCAAGCATTGTCTGTGTCCAAGCGGCACCTGCAAATTGGCAAATATCAACAATTGCCATAAATACAGAGAAAAGTGCGATAAAGAAGAAGCAAACTGCGCCGAAACCTACCTTGGCGTATGTAGCAATAAGACCCATTACCGGCTTAGTGTCCTTATACTTATAAGAGTGCTCGCTGTGTCTCCAGCACCAAGAGGTGTCTGTATGACCTGAAAGGATAATTGTGTAGTCGTATTTTCCGTCCTCAGGCTCTAAAACACCGAGAGTGTTGCGGCTGATTTCCTGTGGGAAAAACATATCAAACCATGTCTTGTAGAAAAAGCAACTCATTACAAGCCAAAAGATTGTAAGAAGTCCGAGTGCGCCGAGCACATACCAAAGCTTGTCAAATCCGCAAGCAATTGCAATAATAGCACCGATGCTGATGATTACACCCGACCAGCCTGCATAACCAAGACCGCCGATACCCGAACGAGGAGATACTGCAAATTCCTCTGTTTTTGGCTCAATACCGATTTCACGGAGTTTTTCACCCATATATTTATGTAATTTGATTTCTCCGTCAGAGCCTGGCAAACGTGAGCCTATTTTATGTGCTGCGTGTTCAACAATGTCCATTGCTTCACGAGCATATTTTCTGTTTTCTTCTTTCATCACACAACCTCCATAGTAAAATTTATAATAAAACAAAAAAACAACAGTTATATTTTACTAAAAAATTTTGATAAATGCAAGAGTATTGAATTTTTTTGGTTGATAAATATACAATAGTTAATAATTATACAAATCATCAACTCAAGTGATGAATAAATATACCCGACAAAAGCTTTGGTTCAAACCAAGTTGACTTTGGCGGCATAATTAAATTTGCATCTGCGATTGACATAAGGTCGCCTATCGAGGTTGGATACATTGCAAATGCAAGCTTCATATCTTCTTTGCATCTTCTTTCAAGCTCACTGAGTCCTCTTATTCCGCCGATAAAATCAATTCTGTCATTTGTTTTGGGGTCGTCAATGTCAAGGATGGGGGAAAGGAGATTGTCCTGAAGGATTGAAACGTCAAGCCTTTTAACAGGGTCGTTCTCGTCGATAATCTGCTCTTTTGCCGAAAGCTTATACCAATCATTTTCAATAAGCATTCCGAATGTATGGCGCTTTGTCGGTTTATATTGAGTTTCAACCTTTTCTACCTCAAAGCTATGCGATAATGAACTTAAAAATTCCTCTCGGCTCATACCGTTTAGGTCTTTAACAACTCTGTTGTAATCCATAATTTCAAGCTCGTCATCAGGAAAAGCAACGGATAAGAAGAAATTAAATTCCTCATCACCTGTGTAATCCGGTTTTTCCTCTCTTCTTTTTTGACCGACCTTTACCGCAGAGGCACATCTGTGGTGACCGTCGGCAATGTATAAAGCATCAATTTTTGCAAATTCGTTTGAAATGGTATTGATAATATCCTTGTCATCAATTACCCAAACTGTTTGATTAACACCGTCTGCCACAAAATCATAAACACTCTCGTGAGCGCTTGTCCAAGAATTAACGGTATTGCTGATAATGTCGTTTTTGCGATATGTTAAGAAAATCGGGCCTGTGTTTGCATTGCAGGTATCAACGTGACGAATACGGTCCTCTTCTTTTTTAGCAAGGGTGTGTTCGTGCTTTTTGATAACGTTGTTCATATAATCATCAATAGATGCACAGCCTACAATTCCCGTTTGGCTTCTGCCGTTCATAATCTGCCTGTAAATATAAAAGCAAGGCTTTTTATCCTGAATAAGTGCGCCTGTTTTTTCAAGATTTTCAAGGTTTTCCTTTGCCTTTCGGTAAACCTCGTTGCTGTAAATATCAGTACCTTTTGGCAAATCAATCTCCGCCTTGTCAATATGCAAAAACGAATAAGGGTTATCCTTAACCATCTCTTTTGCCTCATCACTGTTCATAACATCATAAGGAAGAGCCGGGATAAGCGCTTGCTTCGACTTTTCGGGTCTGAATGCCTGAAATGCACGGTATAAAGCCATAATATTTATTTCCTCTCCTGTGTGTTTTTATCATAAATCAAGCGAAGTCCGTCGATAACCAAATTTTTATCAACAATTGCCTTTGTTTCACAGTATTTTGCGATAACGCCGCCAAGACCTCCCGTAATAATTACCGTTGCCTCTTGACCAAGCTCTTTTTCAAATCTTTTCACTAAGCCGTCAATCATTGCCGCAGTGCCGTAAACAGTACCGCTTCTCATACAGTCGATAGTGTTTGTGCAAATTGCATTTTTTGGGGCAACAATGTCAATTTGAGGAAGCTGAGCCGTGCCCGATGCTAATGCATTAAGCGCAGTCTTAACTCCGCATAAAATCGAACAACCGATAAAACAGCCGTTTTTATCAATAACCGAAGCTGTAGTTGCAGTACCCAAATCGAAAATAATTTGCGGGCAAGGATATTTTTCAATGCTTGCAACTGCACCGGCTACCATATCTGCGCCAAGCTCGGCAGGATTGTTTGTCTTAATATTAAGACCTGTTTTAACTCCCGGGCCGATTACTATTGATTTTTTACCCGTGATAAGCATAATTGCCTTTGAAACCGTTCTGATAAGCGGAGGCACAACTGAGGAAATAACGCTTCCCTCAATATCTTCGGGATTTATTTTGCAAATTTCAAGAATACTGTTAAGCTTTATTGCGTATTCCTCCGCCGAGTCATTAACTGCGGTCGAAAGGCGACACTCGTTAATAAGCGTATCGCCGTCAATAATACCTAAAACGATATTTGTATTGCCGATATCTACAGCTAAAATCATTATTATTTTTCCTTTCTGCCAAGTTTTGTAAGCTTAACAATAGTAGGTGAAAGAATTATGTTTAAACCAAGTTCAAATAAGAAGTTGAAGCCTACAAGTCCTGTAATCATATAAACGAATACGTTTGTTCCCGCCGCCCAGGTTTTGATTGTGTCAAAGAAGAATAGGCGACAGCCGATTAAAAATATACCTGTATTTACTACAGGGCAAATGATTGCGGCAACGATTGTTGCAATAACCTTGTTTTTCTTTTCAATTGCTTTGTATACTGCACCTGCCAAAAGACCTGCAAGTGCACCCTTTAGAAGAACCGTAACTACAGTTCCGCCCGGATTAACGGCTAAAAAAGCCGCAGCATTGCCTGAAATTAAAACAGTAATTCCAAATGCAAGACCGAGCCACGCACCCGATAATACGCCGTAAAGCGAAGCGCCTACAACGATAGGGATAAGTACAAGCGAAATTGAGAACGGACCAAAGTGGATAAAACTACCGAGTAGCTGAAGCACAACTACTACTGCCGTGAGAAGTCCTACTCCGGCAATCTTTCTTGTGTTTGTTTTCATATTTAATTTCCTTTCTGCTACTGTTCCTAAGCCCTTGCGCAAAACACACAAACGCTCAAGCTTTGGCAAGTTATTTTGCCGGCGGATACAATGCGAGTACATTATATATTATTTTACTTTATAAGTAAACATTTTTTGCAAAAAATAAAGCCGCAGACAACCGTTATCGGTATCTGCGACTGAAAATTTGTGTTTTGGACACTTCCCAAGGGGAAGTGTCCCTGCGTGTAGAAAAAAGTCAGATTATAAATTTCTACACGCAGGTAGACTTTGAGAAAGCGAGATAAATTTCGTATTTTGCGAGCGGGTGCTGTTTTATCCACTTGCTACGAAAC
>OLYN01000987.1_pt1 | contig 15121 bp, 16 predicted proteins | sample 1674231 | NCBI WGS metagenome assembly OLYN01 (sample SAMEA103958153, study PRJEB25191) | human gut metagenome
TCATGGTCAGTTATTCCCTTTCCTGATAGAGGAATGTAATGAAGTGAATATATCAGGCATTACCATAAACTGGGACATACCTTTTACATTCCTTGCTGAAGTCATAGACATCAATCGCAAAGAAGGATGGAGGGAAGTAAGACCATTAAGGGATGGTTTCTCATGGAAAATAGAGAAGAATAAAATAATGTTCCCTAACATTGACGGATTTAACTATTCCATATTAGGCAGCACATTGCCTTTCGACAAGGGCAAGAAGAAAGTAGTGACCGGCGCACAGGATATGCACAGCGACCCGTCAAAGGTGGTGGAACTCCCTAACGGCAACCTGCGTATATACGAGAAACAAAAATACTACCCACCAATCGGTTCACTGCTTAGCTCTAAAGGCGACAGAGAAAAGGACAGATATGCTCCTGCATTCGATTTCAAGGAGTGTCAGAACATCACTCTCAACAACGTAACGGTACATCATGCCCTAGGTATGGCATATCTTTTCGAACGTTCTGAAAACATAAAAATAAGAGGTTGTAAAGTTGTTCTTCCCCCTAATTCAGACAGAGTAATCTCATCTACTGCAGACGCCACACATTTTGCCAACTGTAAGGGAGATATTCTGATTGAAGGGTGCACATTTGAGAATATGCTTGATGACGGAACTAACGTACATGGCACATATGTGGAAGTAAACAAGATTATCGACTCCAAAACGATACGAGTAGCTCTGAAACACTTCGAACAGTTGGGATTCAAATTTGCTGCCCCCGGCGACGAGGTTTGGTTCATAAAGTATCCGTCACCGGCCAGAGCTGAAACAAATACAGTCACAAAAATCAACATCATTAACGAAACATACATGGATCTGACTTTCGCCAATGCTATTCCGTCTGATTTGAAAACAGGAGATGTAGTGGAAAACAAAACATGGAATCCGACATTTACAGTGAGAGGATGTACTATAAGAAACCATAGGGCAAGAAATCTCATTCTGAAAACCCCTTTGAAAACTGTTATTGAAAACAATAATCTGTCATCAATGATGTCGGCAATACTCTTCAGAGGCGAAACATTCTTCTGGTTTGAATCCGGTGCTGTAAACGACGTGACAATCAGAAATAACAAGTTCAAGAACTATGCCGACTGCGGAAAACCTCATGCCGCAATATACATCACTCCACGACTTGGCAAGAACTTCGACCAGACTGAGTGCTACGACAAGAACATCAATATCATAAACAATGAGATTGACGGATTTAATCCGAGAGTGGTATGGGCGGACAGAGCAGAAAACCTTATTATCAAAGGCAACAGAATAAACCTTAACAATGAGGAAAAAGCCCCGTTCCCTGACGCACCGGTTTTCCAGTTGGAGAATTGCAAAAATGTCACAATCGAGGATAATATACACACAGGACTGAAACCGGCTAAAGTACTGGAAGCCGACAAGAAATCAAGAGAAACTTTGAAAATTAAAGGAAATAAAAATCTGAAATTCGAATAATTATGAAGAATCTAATAACTGTCTCTGCCCTATTGCTAGGAAGTCAGGTAACGGCATTCTCACAGGAGCAGCCCAACATAGTAATGCTGTTTGTAGATGATCTTGGATGGGCTGATTTGGGATATAACAACCCTGTATTCGATACTCCAAACATCAACAAACTAAAGTCTGACGGACTGTATTTTTCAAGAGCCTATGTAGCCAGTGCTACTTCAAGCCCGAGCAGAGCATCGCTTCTGACAGGCAAAGAATCGTTAAGATGCGGATTCGTAAGACATATATACGGCAAAGATACAAGCCTTGAATTTGTTTCCGATCAGCATTTCAGCGTGGCTTACTGCACTGCTCAGAATGTGACGATTTGCATTCTTCTTCGTGCCGACGACATTGAAAATGTTCCCGAGGAATACCTTGTCGGTGATGTTTATATCGGAACGGAGCCGTATGATGAATCGGAATTTGAAGACGTTGTTATATCCGGAGAGACCGACAAAAACGGATTGGTTTCAACGGGTGAATTCGGAAACATTGATATAAAAATTAAGGATAATAATTATAAAATAATTGTTGAGGAGGGTTGATATGCCACAGCTGAGTGAGATCGAATTTAAAAAACAAATCAGCTCGGGAAATTTTGCTCGCTTATATTTTCTTTACGGCGACGAAAAATATCTTATAAGGCATTATACCGCCCTCATTCAGAAAAAGGCTGTCGATCCGGCCTTTGCCGACTTCAATTTCCATCAATATGACGGTAAAGAAGTTGACTTTGACGAGGTTGCGCAAGCGGCCGAAGCCTTGCCGATGATGAGTGAAAGAACCCTTATCCTGATAAAGGATTTTGCCGCAGACAGTCTCAATGCCGACGCTTCGGAAAAGTTCCTGAAGCTCATTTCGGATATCCCCGACACTACGGTTATACTTATCTCAAATCCGAGCACCGACGTTAATATGAAAAGTGCAAAGGGTAAAAAAATGCTTGCCGAAATTGATAAGGCAGGCTGCTCGGTTTCCTTTGAGCATGCAGGGCTAAACCAGCTGATTAAGCTTATCGAAAAGGGTGCGGCGTCAAGAAATTGCACGATTTCTCAATCGAATGCACGTTATTTACTGACGCTGATCGGCGACGATATGACCGTAATTATCAATGAGCTTGACAAGATCTGCGCCTACAGAAAAGAGGGCGAAATCGGGAAAGAGCACATTGACGCCGTTGTTGTCAAGACTGTGCAGGCGAGGGTATTTGACCTCACAAAGGCTTTGACATCGGGTAACTGCGACCTTGCAATGGATATTCTTGATACTCTCATTGCCATGAAGGAGGAGCCGATTAATATTCTCGGTGCGCTTATAACGCCATATGTCGATATGTACCGTGCAAAGGTTTACTCGAGCGGAGGCTTGAGACCCGAGGACGCAGGCAAGGATTTTAACTATCGCAATAAGGAATTCAGGCTTACAAACGGTGCAAGAGCCGCTTCAAAATATTCCGTTACTCAGTTGAGAACCTTTCTTGACGTTCTCGATGATGCCGACAGGCTCTTGAAGTCAACCTCGGTCAGCGGCAGACTTGTGCTTGAGCAGACCATTACAAAACTCTTTCTTGTTTCAAACGGTGAAAAGATATGATTAAGGTTGACAGGATTATCATCGTTGAGGGAAAATACGATAAAATCAAACTCTCGTCAATGATTGACGGAATAATTATTGAAACCGAGGGCTTTGGAATCTTTAAGGATAAGGATAAGCAAAAACTTATCAGAAAGCTTGCCGAGTCAAAGGGTATTGTAATCCTGACGGACAGCGATTCAGCCGGATTTGTAATCAGAAATTTCATCACTTCAATCGTGCCGAAGGAGTATATCACAAATGTCTATATTCCCGATATCTACGGCAAGGAGAAGCGCAAGGAATCGGCTTCTAAAGAGGGCAAGCTTGGCGTTGAGGGCGTTTCGGTTGAGATATTAAAGGATGCTTTTAACAAAGCGGGAATCGGAACTTCTCAAAGCAAAGCGACAGAAAAAAAGAAAATTACGCTTAACGATTTTTTTAACGACGGATTGACAGGCGGTGCGGAAAGCAAGAAGAAAAGAACTGCTTTGCTCAAAAGTCTCGATTTGCCCGAAAGAATGTCAACGAAAGCAATGCTTGATATTTTAAACACATTCATCACATATGACGAATATAAAAGACTTGTTGAATCGGAGGAGATTTTATGAGAATAGGACACGGATATGATGTACATAAGCTCGTTGAGGGTCGTGACTTGATTGTCGGCGGAGTTAAAATTCCTTATGAAAAGGGTCTTTTGGGCCATTCCGACGCCGATGTTCTTCTCCACGCCGTGAGCGATTCTCTTTTAGGTGCAGCCGCAATGGGCGATATCGGCGGAATGTTCCCTGATAATGACCCTCAGTTCCTTGATGCGGACAGTCTTGTGCTTCTTCGCAGGGTTTTTGAAAGGCTCAGAGAAAGCGGTTATAAGGTAATTAACGTTGACGCAACGATTATCGCTCAGAGGCCGAAGATGAAGCCGTATATTCCCGAAATGAGAATGAATATCGCTGCCGCTCTTTCAACCTCGATTGACAATATCAGCGTTAAGGCAACTACCGAGGAGGAAATGGGCTTCACGGGCAGGGGAGAAGGAATTTCAGCTCACTGTGTCTGCCTTATTGATAAAAATTAAATTATATGCTATAATTAATAAAATAATGTTTATCGGAGAAAAATATGAACGCTTTAATGGAAAATGTCAGTGTCCTTTGGGACAGACTGCTGGCTTTGTTCTCTTCCTATAATATAATAACTGATACGCTCGATATAGCCTTTGTCGCTTTTCTCGTTTTCAGCGCAATTAAGATGCTTAAGGAAACAAGAGGAATTCAGATTGTTAAAGGTCTTGTAATCGTCGCTGTTATCTATGCAATAATCAGCCTTTTGAACATGCAGGCGAGCACATATCTCTTTAAGACGATTCTGCGTGATTTTATTCTTGTGCTTATAATTTTGTTCACGCCGGAAATAAGGCATGCGCTTGAAACGATGGGACGAAGTCGTTTTGCTTTCCTGAACTTTTTCGGCGCACAGCAGGGTGACGCTCTTTATGAGAGAAAGAAAAGAGCTGTGCTTGAAATATGCAAGGCGTGCCGTGATATGAGCGATAAGAAAATCGGAGCTTTGATCATCTTTGAGCGTAATACAATGCTCGGCGATATCATCAACACAGGAACAGTCGTTGACGCAAAGGTTTCAAGGGAGCTTATTAATGCACTCTTTTTCCCGAATTCGGCTCTTCACGACGGCGGTGTCGTAATTCGTGACGGAAGAGTTGTTGCGGCCGGCTGTATTCTTCCGCTGACGGATAATAATTCTCTCAGCAGTGAGTTGGGTACAAGGCACAGAGCTTCTCTCGGAATTTCCGAAAAGAGCGACGCGGTTGCCGTTGTTGTTTCAGAAGAAACAGGCAAGATTTCCATTGCCTGCGGCGGTGAGCTTGAGAGAGGCGTTTCCGACGGAATCTTGATGGAGAGACTCATGGATTACATTCTGCCCGACAATGCAAACAAGGAGAAGAAATCATTCTTCTCGGTTCTTCTTACCAATGTAAAGGAGAAATTTAAGAAATGAAAGCAAAAAAGTTGAGCCTCAGACAGCTCTTTTCAAACACAAAATTTCTTGTAGTATTTTCTATTGTTGTTGCGTTTATTTTTTGGATCGTTGTAGCGTTGGAATACGCTCCCGTAGTTGAAAACGAAATCAAGGATATTCCTGTTAAAATCGACATGAATAACAGCGTTCCCGATAAGCTCGGCTTACAGATTTTCGGCCAGAGCGATTATACGATCAATGTTACCGTTCGCGGCAACCGTTACATTGTCGGCGGAGATCTTTTAACTGCCGATGATTTCGAAGCAACTGCGCAGACTGCTTATGTTGATTCGGCAGGAAAGCACAGCCTTGTTGTCAAGGTGACGGCAAAGGACGCCAATGCGGACTATGAAATTGTCTCCAAATCGGCCGATTACATCGAGGTTTTCTTTGATAAATACGCCGAGAAAGAGGTTGAGGTTACCCCGAGGATTATTTCGGAGCTTGACGATTATACTGCAGACGACTATATGTTCGATAAGGCGGATATAATCTATGATACGAAAACCGTCAAGGTTTCGGGTGCTCAGACCGAGGTCAATTCAATTACTGCGGCCTATGCCGACATTCCGATTGAAAAAAAACTTACCCAAAGCGAAACGATCGACGCATCGGTTGTGCTCAGCAACGGCAGCGATCTCGATTCAAAATATGTTAAAATCAACGGCGAAAGCAACCTGAAGATTCCTGTTACGCTTCCTGTTTACAAGATGCAAACGTCGGCTGTCTCCGTCTCGTTCAAGAACACACCCTCGGACTATATCAACAGCCCGTTGGTTTACAGTATTTCTCCGAGCAGGGTCAGAGTTGCCGTACTTCAAAACGGTTCGGATACGACTAACTCGCTTGAAATCGGTTCAATAGATTTCACTCAGATTACGCCGTCAAACGGAAGCTTTACCTTCCTTGCATCGAATGTTAAAACAGCTAAGTTCTTGGACGGTACATCGTCTTTCAGCGTTGAAGTAAACACAGACGGCCTTTCGACAAAGACACTTGAGCCGGGCATTAATTCGATAATGATTACGGGCGGTTCCGGCGTCAGCGCAGGCAATGTTGAGCTTGATTCGATCGGGCAGATAACCGTTGTCGGAACACAGACGGCTCTCAAAAGCGTTAATGCCAATATGCTTGAAATCAGTATCAATCTGACAAACACTAAGCTTGAGGAAGGGGAGAACAGCGTACCTGTCACCGTGACTCTCAAAAACTCGAAAAATTGCTGGGTGAGCGGAAGCTACACGGCTGTAATTATACAAAACTGAATATTTGACCGACTAAATGACTTCTAAGTTGTTCAGTCGGTCTTTTATTTATGAAATCATTAAAAAATTCAGAAATTTATTCTTTTTCTGTTGTAAAAGTGACATACAGTGTGCTATAATGTAATGACTGTTAATATGGGAAAAGTTTATATGCTTTTTCAAATATAAGTGAAAAGGAGAGGTCATAATGAAACAGCTTAAACGACTTTTGGCGGTTGCGCTTGTTATTGTGCTTTCGGTTTCGCTCAGCGGCTGCTCATTCAGATTTTCTTCTTTTGATAATCTTCTCCGACCGCCGAGGCTTTCGGGTAAATATCAGGGACTTCAGGATTCCTTTGAAAAGCTTGTTGATAAGGATTATAGCCTTTCAACTCCGGAAAACGGCCTTTATCGTTCGGCATTTATAGTCAACGATTTTGATATGGATAAGGACGAGGAAGCTATCGTTTTCTATACCGAAAAGAAAAAGCCCGACCTTGTTAAAATGTATTATTTCGAATACAAGGAGGACAACTGGGTCCCGGTTAATTCGTATGACGGTCTCGGAAGCTCGGTTGATGAGGTTAAGTTTGCCGATTTGAATCGGGACGGGACTTCGGAAATCGTAATCGGTTGGAACTTGTTTTCAAGTAAGACGAATAAAGCGTTTGCCGTTTATGATATTTCTGCCGGAGATTTGAAGCTTATTTCATCTTTCCCGTATTCGTATCTTGATATCATCGACGTAAACGGCGACGGAATAGATGATATTTTTGCAATGAGCGTTGATTCAACTGTTTCCGATCACTATACCTCAGCTGCAACCGCATATACGTTTGATTCAAAGTCCGCTTCGCTTCAAATGCTCAGTTCGATTAAAACTGACGGAAATATCTCCTCATATTCGAATATCAAGGTTGAAAAGGTTGACGATTTGCGACTTATTTATGTCGAAGCGTTTAAGGGTGATAACGATATGATAACCGAGGTTATCTATTGGGATGATGACAAGAACACTCTTGTCGCTCCGCTCTTTGATGTTGCAACACAAACAACATCGCAAACTCTTCGTCACAATAAGCTTTTTGCACAGGACTTTGATTCGGACGGATTTATAGAGATTCCGGTCAGCGTCGATATGCCCGGCTCGTCGGTTGTTGACAACAGTTCGAATGGTCTTATCATGAATTCGTCGAATGAGAAAGTCGAGACCCCGACAAAAAATCTTTACTATACCAAATGGGTTAAATTTCGCAATGACAAGCTTAGAGCCGTTCAATATTCCGTTGTTGACGAGGACGGCGGTTACATTCTTAATATTCCGAGCAGCTGGGTCGGCAGAATAACCGTTCTCGGAAATGAGGGACAATGGGATTTCTACCATTGGGACAGCTATGAGGAAAAATTGGGAAATCTTCTGTTCAGCATTTATTATTATGATAAAAACGATGAACAGGAAAAAACAAAATATAAAAACTCAAAGCTCCTTACTTCATACGGAAGCACGACCTATGTCTACACGATAACGCAGGACGGAACCGATTTCGGAGTAAAGGACGAAGATCTCACTAATAATTTTAACACTACGATTTTAGGAGGAAAAAAATGAAACCGATAAAAATCCTGGTTGCCGAGGATGAAGAAACAATAAGAGAATTTATTGTTATCAACCTTAAAAGAGCGGGCTATGAGGTGGTTGAAGCCTTTGACGGACTTGACGCCTATGAAAAATACAAGCTCGATCCCGACGGCATTTCCATTGCCGTTCTCGATATTATGATGCCGAGAATGGACGGACTTGAGCTTTGCAAAAAGCTCAGAGCGATGAGCAACAATATCGGAATTATGATGCTTACTGCCAAAACTCAGGAAATGGATAAGGTCAACGGCTTGCTTCTCGGTGCAGACGACTATGTTACAAAGCCGTTCTCTCCGTCCGAATTTACCGCAAGGGTTGACGCTCTCGCAAGACGTGTTTCCTCGTCGTTGAAGCGTAACAGCGAAGAGGATGATGAGAATGTTATAACCTCGGGTGAGTTTAAGCTTGACTGCAAGAGCCGGACACTGACCTGTAACGGAAGAAAGATTGATGTTACTCAGGTCGAGTTCCAGATTCTTGAATATTTCTTCCGCAATCAGGGAACGAATCTCAGCCGAACGGATATTCTAAACCATGTTTGGGGTACAGAATATTTCGGTGAAGAAAAAATTGTCGACGTTAATATAAGACGAATCAGGAAGAAGATCGAACCCGATCCGTCAAATCCGAAGCATTTGCTTACACGCTGGGGCTTCGGATATGCCTGGATCTGATTTTTAGTACACAGTTAACTTGCAAAGGGGTGATACGGATGGCAGAAAAAAACAGCAAACTCAATTTCAAAGGCGGTCTGACTAAACGCTGGCTTTTTCAGACATCAACAATAATCGTCTCCGTTCTGCTTATCATCTGTGTTGCCGCTGCGTACTTTATTCATTCCTATTACTATTCGACGGTTGAGCGGAAAATCGAATCATATGCAAACGGCATAGTTGATATTTATTTTGAAAATTATGCTTCAAACGATGATGCCGTTTTTGAAAAGGGTGCTCGTGAGTATATAAGCGATTTCACCGATAAATCCTCTGTTGAGGTTTGGGTGCTCGATAAATACGGCAGTGTGTTTATCTCCTCAAGCGGTTTCCCCGTTAACAGCAAGATTCAGATTCCGGAATATGAAGATGCAATGACCAACGGCATGAATTCCGCAGTCTGGCACGGAGAAAATTCCTCGGGAGAAAAAATTATAGCTCTGACAAAAATTATCACCGACGCAGAAAACAAGCAGGTGGGTTCGGTCAGATACATGATTTCCTTAGTCGAAATCGATGACCAAATCGGGACATGGTATTTTATAATATCGCTTGTTTTCCTGATTCTTGTTCTTCTTCTTGTTATCTCAGGAACGGTATTTATCAACTCGATTGTAAGGCCGATTCAGGAGGTTTGCGACACGGCGAAAATGATTGCCGACGGCAACTACGATGCGAGAATAGACCATTATCTCTATAAAGATGAGATCGGTCAGCTTTGCAACACAATCAATGAGATGGCTGAGAAAATCAAGACCTCGGATAAGATAAAAAATGACTTTATATCTACGGTTTCTCATGAATTGAGAACGCCGCTGACGGCAATAAAGGGATGGGGAGAAACTCTCTTGCAGATCGGAGATACCGACCCGAATCTTACCAAAAGAGGCATGAATGTTATAATCAGCGAATCCTCGAGGCTTAACGGAATTGTTGAAGAGCTTCTTGATTTTTCAAGAATGCAAAGCGGCAGAATGGTTCTCAAAAACGAAAAAATGGATATTCTTGCAGAGCTGGACGAAACTGTTTTTGCCTTTAAGGACAGGGCGATGCGAGAGGGCATTGAGCTTGTTTATAATGCGCCGAATCTGCCTGCTCCGATGGACGGCGACCCGGACAGAATCAAGCAGGTTTTTGTTAACATTTTGGATAATGCTCTCAAATATACAAAGCAGGGCGGAAAAATCGTTGTTTCAACGGAGATTAAGGACGATAAAATTACAATCGTGATTTCTGATACCGGCTGCGGAATTTCCGCCGAGGATTTGCCGCACGTTAAAGAAAAATTCTACAAGACAAACATGACTGTTCACGGTTCGGGAATCGGACTTGCCGTTGTTGACGAAATAGTTCGTCTTCACCACGGAACATTCGATATTGACAGCGTTCTCGGTCAGGGAACAACCGTTACGATCAGCTTCGACATTGACCATGTTGAGCTTGAGGATGTATGGGATATCGACGCAGCTATAGCTGCCGAAAACGAGAAAAAGGCAATGGAGGAAAATGAAGATGCCTGAAGAAAACAAAATCAGCGTCGGCGGACAGGCCTTGATGGAGGGCGTTATGATGAACGGCCCAAAGGGTGTTGCAATGGCACTCAGACTGCCCGACGGCAGAATTGAAACACAACTTAAGAAAGCTCATTTCTTAAAGGATAAATATAAATTTGCAAGAATTCCTTTTATAAGGGGACCTATCAGTTTTGTTGAGCAGATGATATTCGGCTATAAATGCCTTATGGAATCCGCCGAAAAGACGACGGCTCTTGAGTATGACGGAACAGAGGAAATGTCGAAGCTTGACAGATGGCTTACGGATCATTTCGGGCCTAAAATGATGACCGTTATCGGAATTATTTCCGGAATTATCGGTTTTGCCCTTGCGTTTTTCCTCTTTATGTGGCTGCCGAGTCAGGTTGCGGACCTCATTCTTCGCAATGCCGACAGCAACGTTTGGAAGCCGGCGATTGAAGGCGTAATGAGAATTATAATTTTCATCACCTATATGTGGGCGGTTTCGCTGATGAGTGATATTAAGCGGCTGTTTATGTATCACGGTGCAGAGCATAAGTCAATTTTCTGCTACGAAAACGGACTTGATTTGACTGTTGAAAACGTAAGAAAACAGCGCCGTTTTCATCCGAGATGCGGCACAAGCTTCATCTTCCTTACTCTTATCATCAGCATACTTGTTTCGACGATTGTCGTCATGATTTTTCCCGGTGTGCGTGATTATAAGGCACTTTGGATGATTATCAAAATTCTTATCCTTCCGATAATAATGAGTATCGGATATGAAGCGATCCGGCTTGCCGGTAAAAAGAATAATCTTTTTACCAAGATAATTTCAGCCCCCGGTCTTTGGCTTCAAAGAATCACCACAAAGGAGCCGACGGATGATATTATTGAAGTCGGCATTGCTTCCTTGAAGGTTTCTCTCGGCTTGGAAAAGGAAAATATAAACGATCCGGTTGAACCCGCTTCGGAAGAAAACGACAATGAGGATAAAAATGACGATCAGTGAGCTTTTGAAGTCGGGTGCAGAGATGCTGAAAGCAGCCGGTACAGACGATGCGGAATATGACGCACGCTGCTTGGCAGAATATGCTCTGAATTGTGATTATTTCGCTTTAAGACTCGATTTTCAAAAAGAGCTTGACGAGAAAGCCGTTGAGAAGTATTTCATCTTGATTGAATGCCGTTTGAGCGGTGAGCCGCTTCAATATATTCTTGGAGAATGGGAATTCATGGGCTTGCCTTTCAAGGTCGGCGAGGGCGTGTTGATTCCCCGTCCGGAAACGGAAATACTTGCGGAATTTGCATTTGATTTTCTGAAAAAAAAGAATGATCCCATTGTATTTGACCTGTGCTCCGGCAGCGGCTGTATTGCGATAAGCGTCGCAAAGCTTTGCCCGAATTCAACGGTTTATGCCGTTGAAAAATCGGACGATGCTTTCAATTATTTGATGAAAAACATTGAGCTTAACGGTGTTAAAAATGTTAAAGCCGTTAAAGGTGATGTTTTTGATAAAATGTCTCTTTCCGGCATTGCTCCCGATTTGATTCTTTCAAATCCGCCGTATATTCGCTCAAGCGATATCGCTGGATTGCAAAGCGAGGTTAAAAAAGAACCGGTAACGGCACTTGACGGCGGCGAGGACGGTTACGATTTTTACCGTGTAATAGCATCCGACTGGATTAAACAAATCAAAAGCGGCGGAGCTATTGCCGTTGAATGTGCCGAGGATCAGACGGAATATATTTCCGAGCTGTTTTCGAAACATGCCTCGGTCGTTAAAGCCTATAACGACTTGAGCGGACTTCCGAGAGGCGTAATTGCATTAATATAATTATGGAGAATAGTTTATTATGTTACTTGATTTGATAAGAGGCGGCAATGCGCTGTCAATATTTATGGGCGTGTGCGTCAGCGCATTCGTTGTTTTCTGCGTAATGCCGATACATGAATATTCCCACGCACTTGTTGCGACAAAGCTCGGCGACCAGACAGCAAGACTCAGCGGTCGGCTGACGCTCAATCCTATGGCTCACATCAGCCCGTGGGGCGCAATCATGATTCTTCTTGTCGGTTTCGGATATGCGAAGCCCGTGCCCGTTAATGTTCGCAATACAAAGATGAAAAACAAAAAGGCTGCTATGGCACTGATTGCCTTGGCGGGTCCGCTTTCAAATCTCATAATCGGATTTCTTTCGGTTATGGTTCGCTACATCATCATTGTTGCCGCATCTAAGCGCGGAGGAGAAATGACGACGACAATTTTCGCCTTGAATATCTTTTTTCAGTATTCGGCAATAATCAATATAAATCTCGCCGTGTTTAATTTAATTCCTATTCCGCCGCTTGACGGTTCAAGGATTCTTTTTGCGATTCTTCCGAGCAAATTTTATTTCGGCATCATGAAATATGAAAGATATATTATGGCTGCTATGTTCCTTTTACTTCTCACAGGCGTTTTGACAACACCGCTGTCGTATCTTTCAAATCTAATTTATAACGCATTTAATCAGCTGTTTTATTCAATTTTTTAAAAGGTGAAAGCATGGAAGCAATATCATATAAGCTTGATGTGTTTGAGGGACCTTTGGATCTGCTCCTGCACTTGATAAGCAAGCATAAAATTGATATAAACGATATTCCTATTCTTCTTCTTGTCGAACAATATCTTGATTATGTCCGTCAGATGAAAGAGGAGGATATGGAGGTTGCCAGCGAGTTTCTCGAGATGGCTGCAAGACTGATATATATAAAAACCGTCTCGCTCCTTCCCGTGCATGAGGAGGAGGCAGATGAGCTAAAAAAAGAGCTTCAGGGTGAGCTGCTCGAATATCAGGACTGCCAAATCATGGCAAAAAAGCTTGCCGCACAGGCGGACGGTTTCGAACAGTATTCGAGAGAGCCGGAAAAGTTTCCTCCGGACATGACTTATACACGGCTGCATCAGCCGATTGAGCTTTTGAAGGCGTATATTAACGCCGTCGGTCGAGGAAAACGTAATCTTCCGCCGCCGATTGAGGCTTTTTCGGGCATTGTTGCACACAAGATCGTTCCGATAAGAGAGCGTGTCAGCTATATTATGGGCAGTCTTTTCAGAAAGAAAAGGCAGCGTTTTACCGCTTTCTTTGAAAAGGCGGAATCACGTTCGGAGATGGTTGCAACCTTCCTTGCGATACTTTCTCTTGCCAAGGATAAAAAAATCACTCTGACGCAGACCGATGACGATCTTGAGGTTGAGATGTTAGATTCCGATATAAACTTTGATGTGGAGGACGACTACACAGATGATAATGAATGAATTGCAGGGAGCCGTTGAGGCAATACTTTTTGCCGCAGGCGAACCGCTTGAAATTGAGCGAATATGTCAGGCTCTTGAATGTGAAAAAGAACCTGTCGAGGATGCTCTTAAGGGTATTGATGAGTCTTTGAAGTCAATCAACAGCGGTATCAGACTTGTTAAAATGGACGATATGTATCAGCTTTGTACACGTCAGGAATACGCCGACAAGGTAAGAGCTGTGCTTGAAATAAAGAAAAACACACCGCTTTCTGCGGCCGCTTTTGAGGTTCTGGCAGTAATTGCCTATAACCAGCCGGTCACAAAATCTTTTGTTGAGCAGGTCAGAGGTGTTGACTGCTCCGGTGTTATAGGAACACTTATTGCAAAAGGGCTTATCGAGGAACGCGGCAGACTGGAGCTGCCCGGCAGACCGCTTATTTACGGCACAACGCCGGAATTTCTCAAATGCTTCTGCGTGACAAGCCTTGATGATCTGCCGGATCTTCCCGAGCATGAGGATCTGCCCAAGAGCGAAGAGATAAACGGTCAGCTTGAAATTAATCTTGACGACGGTGAAATAATAGAAAATAAAATGCTAACAGGTGAGCCGGTCAAGGTGGCCGAAGAATAAACCACGGAGGTGATTGAATGACAGCATTATACATAATTCTCGGAATTATTGCATTTTTCGTTATAGTTTTGAGCATTCCTGTCGTTCTTGATCTTGAATACACCGATGCGGTTCGGTGTAAGGTTTCGTGGCTTTTCCTGAAATTCGATCTTTATCCTTTCCCGGAAAAAAAGAAAAAAGAAGAAAAGCCGAAAGAGGAAAAGGAGAAGCGGAAAGAGGATGAACTCGTGGCAGTGGCACGGGATATTTTCGGACGGCAGGACTTTATCACTTATGTGGATTTGTCGGAACAGATTCAAGCGATATTGGACGTGAAGGAACGCACGGCGAAAAGTTATATCAAGTTCATGCGGGAGAAGGAAATCATACTGAAAGACCCGTCAAACCAAAGTTATTATATCATCGGAAATTTAAAACAGGCGAGCTTATGATACCATTGGATAAAGAAACATTCGAGGCGTATATGGAACGGTTGCTCGAACAAGTGGAAAAGGTCGTAGGCGCACTGGACAAGAAGAATAAGAAGCCGCAAAATTACCTGAATGGTGAACGGCTGTACGATAATCAGGATGTTTGTCTGTTGCTGAACATCAGCAAACGAACACTACAACGGTACAGAGACAACGGGCTGAAGTATTACACGATCTTGCATAAAACGTACTATCGTGAAAAGGATTTGCACGAGTTTATTCGTCGGTATTTTGACGGGGAGAATGTAGAAAAAGGCAAAACGAAGGAATGTAACGGAGATGAACGTATAGAGGGTGGCATGTTGTCCGATGATAAGGATGAACCTATGGAAGAAGATAAGCCGGTGGATGAAGGTAAACTCACAGAAGATGCTTAGAGAGTTATAATTTCCATATAGAAAATTCTGCCGATACCCTGACGTTATGTGCATATCCCGTACTATAGTGATGAAAGGATAAGATTCACATGTAAAC